>JACCDX010018888.1_pt1 | contig 10990 bp, 11 predicted proteins | sample 7449681 | NCBI WGS metagenome assembly JACCDX01 (sample SAMN15323450, study PRJNA562643) | freshwater metagenome | isolation source: river surface water | place: USA:Blue River Watershed | collected 2017-08-18 | reverse complement strand
CTCTAGAGGTCCCTTCCATCCATCACGGAAACCAACAAACTCGTGACCGTACTCTTTAACACCTTTACGAACTACTGCGCGGATAACCGCGTTAAGACCAGGGCAATCTCCGCCGCCAGTGAGGACACCAATACGCATGATTTACTCCAACAATTTTATTGTTTGATTGTGTGGCTCAAACTCTTACCGCCACCTATGGTCAACGCTGACTGGCACAGTCTAGCCTTGCCCCATGGCTAATCGACAACTCATCGCCGGCGTGGATTCTTCGACCCAATCGGTAAAGGTAGTTATTCGCGATGCCCATACAGGCGAATTACTGCGAGAAGGTCGCGCAGCCCACCCAGATGGAACTGAGGTCGATCCCGCCCATTGGCTGAGCGCACTTCATACCGCCTTTAAAGATGCAGGCGGATTAGATGATGTTGCTGCTATCTCTATTGCAGGTCAGCAACACGGAATGGTTGCACTGGATTCTGATGGCGAAGTAATTCGGCCAGCGCTTTTATGGAATGACACACGTTCTGCGAAAGAGGCTGATGATCTAAATCGTGAAGTTGGCGGTAATGAAGAAATTGCTCGAAAAGTTGGTTCCAAGTTAGTTGCATCCTTTACCGCATCCAAAGTGCGCTGGATGGCAGATCATGAACCTCACAACGCATCGCGCGTTGCATCTATCGCCCTGCCCCATGATTGGTTGTCATGGCAGCTACAAGGTGGCAAGGATTTATCAAAACTATTTACCGATCGCAGCGATGCATCAGGTACTGGTTACTTTGACCCAAGTACATCCCATTACCGCGAAGACATTGTGCGTTTGGCGCTTCGCCATGATCAAGAGCTAACGCTTCCAACAATTATTGAGCCAGCTAAATTTGGTGGAACAACCTTGTCAGGAATCCCCATCGCAGCAGGTGCTGGCGATAATGCTGGTGCTGCATTGGGCTTACAAGCACAACCCGGAGATGTAATTGTTTCATTAGGAACTAGTGGTACCGCTTTTGCAGTTTCGGAAACACCAACACATGATCCATCTGGTGCGGTTGCAGGTTTTGCCGATGCCACAGGTCATTACTTGCCGTTGGTCTGCACATTAAACGCTGCACGAATTTTGGATGCTGCTTGTCGAATTCTTGGCAAGACTCATGATGAAGTCGGACAGTTGGCACTTGCGGCACAACCTGGTGCACATGGCTTAACCCTTCTGCCCTACTTTGAAGGTGAAAGAACACCTAACCGCCCTAAAGCAACTGGCGTTTTCGCAGGGATGAACTTAAACAATTCAAATCAAGAAGATATTGCTCGCGCAATGGTTGAAGGAATGCTCGCAGGATTGGCCGATGCCGTAGATGCATTAGTTGCGCTAGGTGTTGGTGTTAATCGTATTTTGTTAATTGGTGGCGCTGCAAAGAATCCAGCGGTACCAGTAATTGCCAGTGCTTTGTTTGGCCACGAGGTTTTGGTTCCACCAGCAGGTGAATACGTGGCAAATGGTGCTGCAAAACAAGCTGCATGGGCTTTGTTGGGCGAAATTCCAACATGGGATTTAGGTGAAGTTACACATCATGCAAGTGTGGCAACTCCAGATGTAATGAAGCGCTACAAAGATTTAAAAAATAGAACGCAGGATTGGGAATGACGCTTAGGCCCGAGTATGTGAAGCTACTGAAAGAAATGGCTGAGATTGGCGCACCCGAATTATGGGAAATTCCAGTTTCTCAAACTAGAAGCTTTTCTCAAGGACAGTTGAAAATTGCTGCTGATCTTGCGCCTATTCATTCAATCACAGATAGATACATTCCAGGTCCAACCGCGGATCTCCATGTTCGAATTTTTAGACCAAATCAAGCGGAAAATCTCCCATGCATAATCTACTTTCACGGCAGTGGGTGGACCCTTGGGTTTATAGATCTATTTAATCCATGTCTGTCGATGCTGAGTCATGAAAGTGAGAGCATCGTAATTGCAGTTAATTATCAGAAAGCACCTGAACATCCTTTCCCAGGGCCATTCAATGATTGTTTCGCGACACTCGAGTGGGTAGTTGCCAATGCCTTAGAACTTGGTATTGACCCAGAAAATATCTCCGTGGGTGGCGATAGTGCTGGCGGAAACTTAGCGGCAGCGGTTGCACTTCGCTGTCGAGATGAAGGCTTGATCTCATTGGCCTCGCAACTATTGGTTTATCCCTGCACAAATAGAGATTTCTCAACACGAAGCTATTTGGAACTTGCTCAAGGTTATGGATTGTCAACAAAATCAATGCAATGGTTTTGGGATCAGTATATTCAAGATGCAGATGATGCGGACAATCCGTATGCCTGTCCTGCACGTGCTTCTAGCTTTAAGAATCTACCTCCAACCGTTCTAATTACAGCTGAGTTTGACCCGCTTGTGAGCGATGGCGAAAATTATCGAGATTTATTGAAGCGAGACGGAGTTGAAGTTGTTTATAATGAATTTTCCGGAGTAATACATGGATTTTTTCGAGCTCCTGAAATCACTACCGCATCAAATGAGGCAATTTCATTTGCTTCACAACAGTTGAAAAAATTTAAACGGTAACGCGAACGCCCTTACCCACGATAACGATTCCACCTTCGCTTACTGTGAAACGTTGACGATCGCGCTCTAGATCAACACCAATTTGTGCACCTGGATCTACGATCACGCTCTTATCCAGAATTGCTTTGCGAATAATTGCCTTCTCGCCAATACGCACATTAGGCATTAATACAGTGCCTTCAACAATCGCGGCTTTTCCTACTGAAACATCGTAAGAAACAACTGAACCATGCAGGATTCCACCAGAAACAATGGAACCAGCACCGACGATTGAGTCATGGGCTGCTCCACCTTCGCTGAACTTTGCAGGTGGTAGTGATGGCGGATTTGTCAGCAAAGGCCAATCACGATTGTAAAGATTAAAGATTGGATGAACAGACACTAAGTCCATGTGCGCGTCGTAATAAGCATCAATAGAACCTACATCGCGCCAGTAACCCTTATCGCGCTCTGTTTCTCCAGGTACAACATTGTTTGCAAAGTCGTAAACCATGGCCTGACCTTGTGAAGTTAAGAATGGAATGATGTTTCCACCCAAGTCATGGCGAGATTCAATATCTTCTGAATCAAGAATCAACGCTTCTTCCATAACATCACGCTTAAAAATGTAATTACCCATCGATACCAATGAGAGTTCAGGATGGCCTGGCATTGCGGGCGGGTTGGCAGGTTTTTCATGAAAAGCCTTAATGGTGATTCCATCATCAGCTAATTCGATAACACCAAATTCATGTGCCTCTGAACGCGGCATGCGGATTGCGGCAACAGTTACACCGGCACCGGTATCAACATGTTGCTGGAACATCTGCATTGGATCCATTCGGTACACGTGGTCTGCACCAAAAACCAAAACATGCTTTGGATCTTCATCATGAATCAAATTGAAGTTCTGCAAAATCGCATCAGCGCTACCTGTATACCACCGTGGTCCAAGGCGCTGCTGAGCTGGTACAGGAGTGATGTAATTTCCGAGAAGTGATGACATACGCCATGTCGTTGTGATGTGACGGTCAAGAGAGTGAGATTTGTATTGAGTCAACACTGCGATCTTGAGCATGTTGGCATTTGCCAGATTAGATAAAACAAAATCAATCAAACGATATGAGCCACCAAAAGGAACGGCAGGCTTGGCACGATCTGCGGTAAGCGGCATTAAGCGCTTTCCTTCGCCACCAGCAAGAACAATGCTGAGCGGAAGTTGCAGTTTGGCCATGTCTTAACGATAGCCTTTCACCCTTGTCGAAGGAAGAGGTTTTCAAAGGTATGGCCGCGTTAAAGGTTGGAATCGTTACCAAAGAGTGGCCACCGGCCATTTATGGTGGCGCTGGGGTGCATGTCCTCCAGTTAACGCAAGCCCTTCGCACCATTAATGATGTTCATGTCGATGTTCACTGCTTTGGCGGAAAACGCGATGATGCTTTTGGTTACTCGCTGCCCCTTGGTTTTGCCGATGCCAATCCAGCGGTTCAAGCTTTAGCGATCGATCTTGAAATGGCTACCCATCTTGGTCATGTAGATGTTGTTCACTCACATACTTGGTATGCAAACATGGCAGGTCATGTTGCATCACTTCAACATGGAATCCCCCACATTGTCAGCGCGCATTCACTTGAACCACTACGTCCCTGGAAATCAGAACAACTTGGTGGCGGTTATCGAATCTCTTCATGGGCTGAAAGGACCGCATATGAAGCTGCAAGTGCAATCATCGCTGTCAGTGATGGAATGCGTGCCGATGTTTTGAAGGCTTATCCTGCAATCGATCCAGCTAAAGTCGTCACAATTAGAAATGGCGTAGACACCAACAAGTTTGCACCAAACCATGATGCCTCAGTTCCAGAAAGCTTTGGAGTTACCGGGCCTTACGCAATCTTTGTGGGACGAATTACTCGTCAAAAAGGTTTGGCCCATTTACTGCGCGCTTGGAAGGATGTTCCAGCTGAGTTTGGTTTGGTACTTGCGGCAGGTAGTCCTGATGAAGAAGGTATCGGCAACGAGGTTGCTTCTTTAATCGCTGAACTTCAATCAACCCGCAGCAATGTGTGGTGGATTAAAGAGATGTTGCCACATGACCAGCTGACAGCGATGCTGACCGCAGCAGACCTTTTTGTGTGTCCATCAATTTACGAGCCGCTTGGAATTGTTAATCTCGAGGCGATGGGCTGTGAAACCGCGGTACTTGGTTCTCGTGTGGGTGGAATTCCAGAAGTTATCGCTGACAAAGAAACCGGCGAACTAGTCGATTACAACGGCGAAGCTGCACCATTTGAAAAGGCGTTGACTGAATCAATTACTCGTTTAATGTCGCAACCAGATGTGCTCAAGAAGTATGGCGCTGCAGGTCGCGCACGTGCTCAAAAACTATTTGGTTGGGATGCGGTTGCCGCTTTGACCGTGGATCTGTACCGCAAGGTGATTGGTTAAATGAGTCGTAAATCGCTGTTCCACTTTGTTCTGGTCGGCATTTTGTGGGGAATTCCTTATCTTCTGATGAAGGTAGCGGTTGAGGATTTTCCACCTGCAGCGGTCGTTGCTGGTCGAACATTAATTGGTGCAGCAATTTTGATTCCTGTAGCGCTGTATCGCAAAAAGTTTAAAGGTGCGGTGTTGGGCTTTAAGTATGTTGCCTTCTACGCCTTGATGGAGATGATCGGTCCTTGGATTTTGATTACAACCGCTGAACAAAAGATTAACTCTGGTTTAGCGGGCTTGCTGGTTTCAACGGTTCCGATCTTTGCAACCATCATTACTTCACTTCGTGGTGATCATTCAGTCTGGCAGTTCAAGCGAATCATCGGAATCATCGTTGGTTTTATTGGTTTGATTTTAGTTGTCGGTATCGAAAGCTTGACCGGAACTAGTGATCCGCTTTCCATCGCAATGGTGATTCTGGCTGCTATGGGTTACTCATACGCGGTCATTATGGTTACCTCTAATTTGCCACTTGTTGATGGAATTGCAATCAATGGTTTAGCTATGGCGATCACCAGTGTTTTCTGGGCCCCAGTTGCCATCGCTCAATGGCCATCAAGTATTTCGATGGATTCAGCTTTATCACTAGTAGCACTTGGCGTATTAAGTACCGCCTTCGCCTTTATTTTGTTCTTTAAGTTAATGGAGGAGATTGGCCCTGCACGTGGATCTCTTGTTACCTACCTGAACACAGCTGTTGCGGTTGTTCTAGGTGTAATTATTTTGCGCGAGCCATTGACCGCTGGAATCATCGTTGGATTACCGCTGGTTTTGGTTGGTTCGTACTTGGCAAGTAGAAAAGTTCAGGAAAAAGCGGTTAGTTAAGCTTTTTCGCCAAAGCCAAGTTTTGCAAGCAGCTTTGGATCCTTCTGCCACTCCTTTGAAACCTTAATGTGAAGACCTAGGAAAATCTTTGCCGCAAGTGCGCGCTCGATATCAGCACGTGCACGGATTCCGATTTCCTTCAGACGTGCTCCCTGGTGTCCCAACAAGATCGCACGTTGGGTATCGCGCTCAACGTGAATAGTTGCATGGACATCAAAGAATGGGCGTGAACCCTTTTCTTCGCGCTCACCAAACTCATCAATAGTCACAACAATTGAATGCGGAAGCTCTTCACGTACATCTTGCAGCGCAGCTTCGCGGATAAATTCGCAGATCAACTGCTCGATCGCTTGATCACTTGTTGTGCCCTCTGGGTAGTACTGAGGTCCAGCAGGAAGGTTCTTTCCGATAAGTTCATTAAGCAGATCTACTTGATCATGAATCGCGGCAGATACCGGAATAATCTCATCCCACACAAAACCTTCGGCGATCTTCATGATGCCCAGTAAGCGAACCGCTAACTTTTCCTTTGAAATCAAATCAGTCTTTGTAATTACCGCAAACTTTTTAGCCTTGGGATGCTTAGCAATTTCTGCTGCAATGAAGGTGTCCCCCGCGCCAGAAGTTTCATCAGCTGGAATACACATGATGACGATGTCGACAGAATCCATGCTTTGATCGACAACTTGATTTAAGCGCTGACCTAACAAGGTCTTTGGCTTATGAACACCTGGTGTATCAACCAATACCGCTTGGAAATCGGGACGATGAACAATGCCGCGAATCGCAGTTCTTGTTGTATTGGGATGATGTGAAGTAATTGCGATCTTGCTACCGACTAAAGCGTTAATCAGAGTTGATTTACCAACGTTTGGGCGGCCAACAATGGCTACAAAGCCCGAACGGAAATCACTCATAGGCTTATTCTCTCATTAATTAACGCCAACAAACTCCACTGCATCTGCCACAGATGTCACTATCTCTGCCGCTCTTTCTCCAATAAGGCGGTGACATCCTTCGCTGGTGGGTGAGTTAATTGGTCCAGGTATCGCCATTACAGGTCGAAAGATCTCGGCGGCATCACGCGCGGTTCGTAATGATCCACTGCGAAACGCTGCTTCTACAACAAGTGTCGCCTTAGACAGCGCTGCGATGATGCGATTGCGGGTCAAGAAGCGATTGGGCAAAGCTTTATGTCCCGGCATGAACTCGGTAACAATCGCACCAGATTCGCAGATTTCAGCAAATAATCTGGTGTTGCCTGCTGGATAGTTGATATCAATACCTGAAGCGACAACTGCAACCGTTACACCTTCAGCGATCAATGCACCTTTGTGCGCATAAGAATCTATGCCATACGCGCCGCCACTTACGATCGCCCATTCGCGGTCTGCAAAACCTGCAGCGAAATCTCCAGCAATACGCGCACCATACGAGGTTGGATTACGGGTTCCGACAATCGCTAAAGAAGGTTGAAGTAAAGCGGAAAGATTGCCCTTGAAAATCAAACCAATAGGTGGAGCAGCTAGATCATTGAGCTGTTCGGGCCAATCCTCATCTGCTGGTGTAATCAATCGCGCATAATGTTTATCAATCTCGGTTAACACGTTGTCACCGCTGGTTGCGCGCAGGTTTGTGATCAACTTTTCATACTTAATAGGGTCATATCCCCCGTTAAGCAACTTGTTGTAAACAGTCAATGCACTATGTGTAGATATCTCAGCACACCAAAATGTATGCCCGCCTTCAATCACGCTAAACAAAGCAGCCCTTGCTAACTGTTCATTCATGCCTCGACCTTGCCTCTCATGGCATGCGCAGCTTCGACATCACTCATTGTTGGAATTGAATGTCCATGCAGATCGGCAAAGCTCCACGAAGTTCTGATGATTTTGTGTAGACCACGTGCGGTGATGTGCTCGCGATCGAGTTCATCATGCAAAAAGTTCATGGCAGCTCTTTCAGGTTGAAAGGTTGAACGCAATGCACGTGCTGGAATCTGCGAGTTAAGGCTCCATCCCATTCCGGCAAAACGTTTTTCTGCGATCTTACGTGCAGCAATCACGCGCTTTCTGATCACCTCGCTACTTTCGCCAAGTTCATTACGCGCCATATCGACTCGTCCAACTGGTTCGACCTGAACCCGCAAATCGATGCGATCCATTAATGGACCAGATAACTTTCCTAAATAACGTCGCACTTGTTGTGAGGTACAGGTGCAGTTGCGACCTCGACCGGTGAACTTGCCGCATGGACAGGGATTAGCAGCAAGTACCAGTAGAAACTGCGCTGGAAAGGTTAGATTTCCAATACTTCGGGCGATCGTTATTGTTCCGGATTCCAATGGTTGACGTAGAGAATCTAGGACACCGGGTCCACATTCAGGTGCTTCATCGACAAAGAGAACGCCGTAATGCGCAAGCGAACATGCACCAGGTTTAATCGCATGTGATCCCCCGCCCACCATGGCGATGCGAGTCGTCGTGTGATGCGGAGAAACTATTGGCGCAAGCAATGACAGGGGTGAACGTTGTGTCAAAGTTCCTGCAATGGAATGAACCGCAGTTACCTCTAAGGCTTGTTCAATTGATAAGGCCGGCATAATCGTTGGAATTCTTTCGGCGATCATTGTTTTACCTGCACCTGGTGGGCCGATCAGCAAAATGTGGTGGCCACCAATCGCTGCGATTTCAGCGGCTAAGCGAGCGGCGGATTGACCTGCAACATCTGCAAAATCCAATCGCGTATCGGTTTGCTCCCATTGAAGATCAATTTCCTGCACAACCTCACGTTCACCAGTACGCAACCACCGTAAAACCTGCTTGAGATGCTCCATCGGAACAATCTCCATCGATTGCATCAACTGTGCTTCTTCAAAGTTAGCTGCAGGGACAACGGCGGTGCGAACTCCTGCTTTGTACGCCGCCATTAACGCTGGCAGGACTCCGCGAACAGAACGGATACGTCCATCTAGAGAAAGTTCACCCAGAAAAAGAATGTCAGCGATCTTTTCTCGCGGAACGGTGTCATGGGCAGATAACAATGCAATACAGATTGCAAGATCAAAGCTGGAACCACTCTTTGGCAACCATGCTGGTGACAACGAAACCGTTACTTTGCGATTAGGCCAGACCTCTGCGCAATTAACAATTGCACTTCGCACGCGATCACGAGACTCAGATAGCGCAGCATCAGGTAACCCAAGTAATGCATATCCAGGCAAACCATCGGCAATATCAACTTCAACGGTGACTAAATGTCCTTCGAGACCCAAGAGAGCTACTGAATGTGTTAATGCCAGACTCATAACAACTTCTCGCGGTATTCGATAGCAAGCTTTCCATCGGATTGAACTAAAACAGCGGCAACATCGATTTGGTAATCGCAACCAAGGCAGCCATGAGTGGCCAGCCAAGCAAGCGCCAACCGCTGCATGCGATGAGCCTTATCTCTGGTGATGGCTTCAAATGGATGTCCAAATGCAACAGAGCTACGCGTCTTTACCTCTACAAATGAAAAAACACCTGTTGGGTTTAGTGCGACGATATCGATTTCGCCTTCTCGGATCCGCCAATTTCTTTCAATTACTTCGCAATGACGATTGATTAGGTATTGAGCGACCGCTTCCTCGCCTAAAGCGCCTGTACTTTGATTGTTCTTAGTCTTCATGGTCAGGGAGGATAAATACCCTGCTGAAGCGTTTAGTGAACTGTGCGCTTACTTGTGGATGAGTGCGGCAACGTTGGCAAAAGAGGTTCGGTGCTGCGCACATGGACCGTTCTCATTGAGCGCTTTTGTATGTGCCGCGGTGATGTACCCCTTGTGTCCAGCAAAGCCGTATTGAGGAAATTCGAGATCCATTTCGCGCATGATGCGGTCACGAGTTACCTTTGCGATAACCGAAGCTGCGCTGATTGAAACCACAACTTGATCGCCTTTCCAAACAGCTAGGTTTGAAACACCTAAACCTTCGATGGCGTAACCATCTGTTAATACATAGGCAGGTTCAACATTTAATCCCTGAACCGCACGTCGCATTCCATCCAAATTAGCCGCATGTACACCGCGTGCATCAACCTCGCTTGCAGGAACAATTACAACACTGACAGATGCTGCAACTTGATGGATTAAATCAAAAACGGCATCACGTTTACTTTCGGGGATCTCTTTTGAATCGCGAACTACTGCAAGTTCGGCGGCAAAGGGATCATTAAGAACAACTGATGCGATTACTAATGGACCTGCACATGCGCCACGGCCTGCTTCATCTACACCTGCAATCGGTGAGATTCCTGCACTTGTTAAAAGCTGTTCGATAACCTTCATGAGGTTACTTATTTAATACATCAACTCGTGGAATATATGTGATGTTCTTGAAGGGCCAAATGACGCCGACTACACGGCCGCTGACCTTTGATACCGGTACAAAACCCTTATTGATATCTTCTTGGTGATAGCGAGAATCCGCACTTGCTCCGCGGTGATCTCCCATCACCCATAACTTGCCCTTTGGCACAGTGACATCAAAGTTCATTTCGGATGGCTTATTGCCAGCAAAGATGTACGGCTCAATAACTTCGACGCCGTTGATGGTTAAGTTGCCATCCTTGGTACAACACACAACACGGTCGCCTCCAACACCGATTACTCGCTTTACTAAGTACTGCTTTGCTGGATTTGGTAGAACACCAACGGTTACCAAAGCGCTTTTTGCCTTTGCAACATACTTGTTTGTTGAGTAATCAACGATCTCTGGAAGCCAATTATTAGGATCGCGGAAAACGACAACATCTCCGCGCTTAATATTGTTTGAAATAAATGGAACCTTGTTTACTGCAACACGATCCTTGATTTGAAGTGTGTTTTCCATAGATCCAGATGGAATAAAGAAAAACTGCACAAGAAAACTCTTAATAAAGAGGGAGACAACAAGTGCGACTACAACAAGGACTGGGAGCTCCTTAAGGAGCGATCCCTTATTGCGCATTGAAAAGATTATTCAGCTTTTGGAGCTTCAGCTGCTTCTTCAGCAGCTGGTGCATCTGCTTCAACCACAGCATCTGCAGTCGCAACTTCAGCTGGAACCTCTGCCACAGCAACCTCTGCTACTGGCTCGGACGCAACAACT
>JACCDX010479050.1_pt1 | contig 10992 bp, 8 predicted proteins | sample 7449681 | NCBI WGS metagenome assembly JACCDX01 (sample SAMN15323450, study PRJNA562643) | freshwater metagenome | isolation source: river surface water | place: USA:Blue River Watershed | collected 2017-08-18 | reverse complement strand
GTCCTTCTGACATTGCCGGTGCTGGACGGGGCTTGCGGGAGCGGGGGCCGTTCATCACACCGCCTCGTCGTCGTGGGTCGGCACGGGCAGCATCGGATCTTCCGGGCCGACGGCTTGGACGTCCTGCGGTTCAGCATCAAGCGGCAGGCCTTCCAGAAAAGCGGGGTCCGTTTCATCGGCTTGAGGGTCCACGTGGGCGTCCCCCTCCAGCGCCAGTTGCGCCTCGGAGGAGTCCGGCAAACTGGCCTCAACGCCCTCCAGGGCAGCGAGCGATTCGAGCGCGGCACCGGGGTTTTGCAAGGTTGGCAACTGGTCCAGCGAGGCCAGGCCCAGATCGTCCAGGAACTGGCGCGTGGTGGCGTACAAGGCCGGTCGGCCCACGGTCTCGCGATGACCAATCACTTCCACCCAACCGCGGTCTTCGAGCTGCTTGATCACCAACGAGTTGATGGTGACCCCTCGAATGTCCTCCATGTCGCCCCGTGTGACGGGTTGGCGGTAGGCGATGATGGCCAGGGTTTCCATGGCAGCCCGGGAGTATTTGGGCGGTTTTTCTGGGTGTAGCCGATCGAGGTATTCGCGCAGCTCGGGGCGACTTTGAAAACGCCAGCCCGAGGCCACCTGCACCAACTCGACGCCGCGTTGGGTCCAGTCCAGTTGCAAGGATTCCAGCAGCGAGCGCAGGGTGTCACTGCCCAGCTGATCGGCAAACAGGGTGCGCATGTCGGCCATCGACAAGGGTTGCGAGGCGCAGATCAGGGCGGTCTCGAGGATACGCTTGGCATCCGCCGTGTTCATGGTGTCATTCCGCTTTGAAGGACGGGCAAGGGGCGGGAGTTTTGGGGCGATCCAGAGCGGCTCTGCCGTCTGGGGTCGCAACCCCCGAAAGGCACTTCAGGCAAGGGCCGGAAGCAAGGTTTCATTGTATCGCAGGCCCAAGGTCTGCAAGGCGGCATCCAGATCGGTGGGCCACTCGGCGCGACAGGTCAGCCACTCCCCTGTGATGGGATGCGACAGGCTCAATCGAAACGCGTGCAGGGCCTGGCGTTGCAAGCCCTCCACCACCGGGCCCGCGTACTGGGTGTCACCGAACAGTCGGTGACCGATGTGCCCCAGGTGAACGCGAATCTGGTGCGTGCGCCCGGTGTGCAGCCGGCAGTGCACCCACGTGGCTTGATCGTTGGTGGCCAGGCACTGGGCCGTGGTGCGGGCCGGCTTGCCCGCCTGTCGGGCCAGGTCCACCACCGCCATGCGCAGGCGGTGCTGCGGGTCACGACCGATGGGAGCGTCGATCTCCCGCACGCCGGGGCCGCGCCACGACCCTTGCACAATGGCCAGGTATTCCCGCCGCACCTCGCGCGCCGCAATTTGCGCCATCAGCCGGTCCATGCACGCACGCGTGCGCGCCACCAGCATCAGCCCACTGGTGTCCTTGTCGAGTCGGTGCACAATGCCAGCCCGCGGCAGTTCGGCCGCACCGGCGTCCAGTGCGAGCAAACCATTGAGCAAAGTGCCGCTCCAGTTGCCGGGCGCGGGGTGCACCACCAGACCGGGGGGCTTGTCGATGATGCGCAGATGCTCGTCCTCAAAAACCACCCGCAACGCCATGGCTTGCGGGACAAAGGCCTGGCTTTGTGGGGTGGGTTGAAGCGCCACCCGAAACACCTGACCCGCCCTGACCCGGGTGGCCGGCTTGAGCGTGGAGGCGCCGGACCCCACCGGGGACAGCAACTCCACAGCACCCTGCCCGATCAACTGCTGGACAAAGCTGCGGGAAAACTCGCTCAGCCGCTGAGACAGCACCCGATCGACCCGTTCGCCGTGCAGGTTCACGGGAATGGCGATCTCGCGCCATTCGACGGCGGGTTCGAGCTCGTCAACGAGATCGTTGGCCGCCTCCGCCGCAGTGCCAACGCCCTCATCCCCCTGGAGGGGGACAGGCGCACCAGGCTGGGTGCTGCCACCCCCGCTCAAAACCTCGGGTGCGATGGCTGATAATGGCGGACTGGCGTGCTTCAAAAAGGTGACCTGTGTTGCGATGTCTTCGATTATCGGTACTTCTGTGTCTGGCATGGCTGGCTGGCTGCGCCACCACCGAAGCCGACTGGACTGCCAACTGGACGCCCGAGAAGCTGTATGCGGAAGCGCGTGACGAAATGAACAACAAGGCCTATGAAAAGGCCATCAAGCTGTTCGAAAAACTCGAAGGCCGCGCCGCCGGAACCCACCTGGGCCAGCAAGCCCAACTGGAGAAGGCCTACGCCTACTTCAAAAATGGTGAGCCGGTGCTGGCCGTGTCCACGCTGGACCGCTTCATGAAGGTCAACCCGGTCAGCCCGGCAATGGACTACGCGCTGTACCTGAAAGGCATTGTCAACTTCAATGACGACCTGGGCATGCTCTCATTCGTCGCCAAGCAGGACCTGGCCGAACGCGACCAGAAAGCCGCCAAGGAATCGTTCGAGGCCTTCCGCGAACTCATCACCCGTTTTCCCGAGTCACGCTACAGCGAGGATGCGCGCTTGCGCATGCGCTTCACCGTCAACACGCTGGCCCAGTCCGAGGTGAAAGTGGCGCGCTACTACCTCAAGCGAGGTGCGCATGTGGCCGCCATCAACCGTGCGCAGGCCGTGTTGCAGGACTACCAGGATGTGCCGGCTGCCGAGGACGCGCTCAAAATCCTGATCGAGTGTTACGACGCCCTGGGCCTGACGCAGCAGCGCGACGACACACGCCGTGTGCTGGCGGCCTCTTTCCCGCCCAAGGATTCCGCTGCAACGGTCAAGAAGCCTTGGTGGAAGCCGTGGTGAGCCGGGCCAAACCCTCCAGCAACACCGCCTGAGACGACACCTTGGCCATCGGCGGCAAGGCGGCCATCAGGCGCCGGCCATAGCCCGTGGTGGACAGTCGGGTGTCGCACACCACCAGGACGCCACGGTCGGTCTCGCGCCGGATCAGGCGCCCAGCACCCTGCTTCAAGGACACCGCTGCCTCGGGCAGGAAATAGTCCTTGAACGGACTGCGCCCCTGCTCGGTCAGCCGCTCACTGCGCGCCTGCACCACCGGATCATTCGGGGGTGGAAACGGCAGCTTGTCGATGATGACCGCCTGCAGGGCATCACCCGGCACATCAAAGCCTTCCCAGAACGTGGCTGACGCCACCAGCACACAGCCCCGACCCGTGTCGTCGGTGCCTTGCCGAAAACGCTCCATCAATTCCCGCTTGGAACCTTGACCCTGGACCAGCACCTGCACACGGGCATCCTCGGCAAATGTCTGCTGCAACTGATCGCCGATCGACTGCAACGCCCGAAGCGTGGTGGTGAGCACCAAGGTGCGCCCGCCCAGCACGCGCACAATATCCGCCGCCAGCTCGCCCACTTGCTGGCTGTGCCCCGAATCGCTGGGCAACACCATGTCACGCGGCACAAACAGCACCGCCTGGCGGGGATAGTCAAACGGGCTGCTGACCTGCAAGACGCGAGCCGATTCCAACCCGCAAGGCTCGGTGAACCAGCGCAGCGCCGGCTCATCCCCCAGCGTGGCCGAGGTGAAGATCCAGCTGCGTGGTACCGCTCGGGCCTGGGCAGGGTCCTGGCCGGCGGCTTGAGCGCTCGCGCGCAAGGCATCGTCTTGTTGTGAGTTGTCCTGAGCGTATTGCTGAAAGTCGTCCTGAGCGTTGTCCTGAGCGTTGTCCTGAGTGTCGTCACACGGCGCATTTCGCGCCTCCTGCCGAGACTCGCGATCGGGCGCATCCGCGCCCAGCAGACGGGTGCGAACCGTCTCGGCAATGTCCAGCGGAGCTTCCAAGAGCCGCACTTGTGCCCCCACCTCGACCCAGCGCACACACCCGGTGGCCATGGGGGCCTGGAAGGCTCTGAGTCGCATCAGCACCTCCAGCACGCGTTCTTGCAAGCGCACAAAATCGGGAGCCGTTTGCACCACCAGCTCCAGGCCGTCTCCCAGGGCCTCGCACGCGGTCTGCACCTGCAGCAAGCCAGCTTGCCAGGCCTCGGGCTCGATGCCCTCCGGCACCGGCCCTGACCACGACAGGCGTGAGCTTCGGGCGGACTTGGCAAACAGCAACCGCAGGTCGCGTGCGGACAACTCCAGTGCCGAGGTCAAGGCACTCCAATCCACCAACCCCTGCGCCAGGGTGAGGCCCGCAGCCAGGCTGTCGCGAGCGAGCTCGATCAACTGGGTGGAGCCCAGTTGCTGACCCAGAAACTGCACGCCGGTTTCGTTGAGCTGATGCGCCTCGTCAAACACCACCACCCGCACCGAGGGCAGCAGCTCGGCCATGCCGGTTTCACGCACGGCCAGGTCGGCAAAGAACAGGTGGTGATTGATGACAACAATGTCAGCCGACAACGCGTTCTTGCGGGCTTGCATCACGGGACATTCGCGGTAGTGATCACATTCACTGCCCAGACAGTTTTCACGGGTGGAGGTGATAAAGGGCAGCAGCGAGGAGCGCTCATCCAGGCCCGGCAGTTCGGCCAGGTCGCCGCTGCGAGTGCCCTGCGACCAGCGTTCCACTTTGGCCAGCAGAGCCACCGTGGCGCGATCGGGCAGCAAGGCTTCGCGACGGGCCAATGCCAGCCGGTGTGGACACAGATAACTGGCTCGGCCTTTGAGCAAAGCCAGACGCACCGGCAAGCCAAAGGCCGCGGCCAGGCGAGGCAAATCTCGGGCAAAGAGTTGGTCCTGCAGCGCCTTGGTGGCGGTGCTCACCAGCACCCGCTCACCACTGAGCAAGGCCGGCACCAAATAGGCAAAGGTCTTGCCCACCCCGGTGCCCGCTTCCACCACCAGGCTCCCCCCCTGCTCGACGGTGTTGGCCACCGCAAGGGCCATCTCGGTCTGGCCGCTACGAGGACGAAAGCCCGCATCCGCACGGGACAACACGCCGTCGGCACGAAACGCTTCTTGAACGGCAGCGGCGAGACCCAAGGGGCTTGCCGGTTCGCTCATGGAGGGGTACCCGTGCCGGTTGCAGCGCCGTCAGCACCGGTGCGCGGCACTGCCGGGTTGTCTTGAAGCTTGCGCTGGCGCTCCTCTCGGTCGAGCGCATTCAGGCGCAACTCCTCGGACCGCAACTGGCGTTGCACCTCGTTGTGCAGGTTCATGGCCTCGCGTCGGCAATCATTCACGGCAAAACGCTGGTAGCACTCACGCAAGGCGTTTTGCAAGCGGTCCTGCTCGCGGGCGCGGAAATGTTCAATTTGCGCTCGGGTCATGCTCTCAGGCAGCGACATAGGTGGCCACGATGGCGCAAATGAACACGCGGACACAGCGCCCAGCACCAGCATCACCAGCGGTGTGGTGAAAACCCGGCGAAGACCCAGGTCAGCAGAATCGGTGGTCCACGCAACCTTGACAGACAACAAGCGCTTCATGTGAGCGCAGTATCCACCACCCGACGCTCCAGCGCCAGGAATTCCACAGACTGCATCTCGGTTAATCGTGACACGGTGCGTGGAAATTCGTGTGACAAAGGTCCCTCGGTATACAGCGCGTCAGCCGCCACGGCCGCCGACAACACCAGCTTGACCCGACGGTCGTACAGCACGTCGACCAACCAGGTGAAACGGCGGGCTTCAGACGCCATGCGCACCGGCATGTGCGGCACATCGCTCAGGATGACAGTGTGGAACTGGCTGGCAATTTCCAGGTAATCGTTTTGCGAACGCGGTCCGCCACAGAGGGTTTTGAAGTCGAACCACACCACACCGCCCGCGCGGCGTTTGGCGCTGATCTGGCGCGCCTCGATGGTCATCACCGGGTCTTCGTCCTGACTTTCCGCGAGGCGATCAAAGGTTTGAGACAGCTTGGCGTCGGCCTCGGGGCCGTTGGGTGTGATGTACAGGTCCACCTGCTCCAGGGTTTGTCGACGGTAGTCGGTGCCGTTGTCCACATTGATGACCTCCAGACGGCTGTTGAGCAACTCAATGGCCGGCAGGATGCGGTCGCGGTGCAAACCGCCCGGATACAAATCATCCGGTTTGAAGTTGGAGGTGGTGACAAACCCCACACCGTGCTTGAAGAGGGCATCCAGCAGACGATGCAGAATCATCGCGTCGGTGATGTCAGCGACATGGAACTCGTCAAAGCACAACAGCTTGTAACGCTGAGCCATCCGCTGGCCTAACACATCCAGCGGGTTGACCGTGCCTTGCAACTCGCGCAGTTCGCGGTGCACTTCGCGCATGAACTCATGAAAGTGCAGACGCGTTTTGCGCTCGATAGGCACCGCACTGAAAAAGCAATCCATCAGAAAACTTTTTCCGCGGCCCACACCCCCGTACATGTACACGCCCCGAGGAATGTCGGGGCGGTAGATCATTTTTTTGAGCGGGTTGGAGCGCTTCGATTTGTAGTGAGCCCAGTCCGTGGCACAACGCTCCAGCGACGCCACCGCGCGCAGCTGCGCCGGGTCCGACTGGTACCCGCGCTGCTGCAACTCGCGTTCGTAAGTTTCTTGAACCGACATCGGTCGGGTCAGAAGTTCAGCGTGCGCTTGTCGACGGCCAAGGCCGCTTCCTTGGTGGCTTCGCTGAGGCTGGGGTGAGCATGGCAAATGCGCGCGATGTCTTCGCTGCTGGCCTTGAACTCCATCGCCACCACCGCCTCGGCAATCAACTCGCTGGCCATGGGGCCGACGATGTGAACACCCAGGATTTCATCGGTGGCCGCATCCGCCAAGAATTTCACCATGCCCGTGGTGTCACCCAATGCGCGGGCACGACCATTGGCCAGGAATGGGAACGTACCGGCCTTGTAGGCACGACCGCTGGCCTTGAGTTGCTGCTCGGTTTGACCGACCCAGGCAATCTCGGGGCTGGTGTAAATCACCCAGGGAATGGTGTTGAAGTTGACATGTCCGTGCTGACCCGCGATGCGCTCGGCCACCGCCACGCCCTCTTCCTCGGCCTTGTGCGCCAGCATGGGGCCTCGCACCACGTCGCCCACCGCCCAGACACCAGGCAAGTTGGTGCGGCAGTCGTCATCGACCACGATGGCGCCGCGCTCGTCGAGTTGCAGTCCCACGGCTTCGACATTCAGGCCGTTGGTGTTGGGCACACGACCAATCGAGATGATGAGCTTGTCGACCTCCAGGGTCTGGGCCTCACCTTTGGCGTTGGTGTAGGCCACGCTCACACCTTTCTTGCCGTTGGTGATGTCACCCACCTTGACGCCGAGTTCAATCTTGAGGCCCTGCTTGTCAAAGGCCTTCTTGGCTTCCTTGGCAATCTGTTCGTCCACGGCACCGAGGAAGGTCGGCAGACCTTCCAGCACCGTCACCTCAGAGCCCAGGCGACGCCACACCGAGCCCATCTCCAGACCGATGACACCCGAACCGATCAGGCCCAGGCGCTTGGGCACAGCGCCCAGGCGCAGAGCGCCATCGTTGGAGAGAATGTTCTGCTCGTCAAAAGGCGCGCCCGCCAGGGCGCGCGCGTTCGAGCCCGTGGCCACAATAACCTGTTTGGCCAACAAGGTCTCATCAGCGCCGCTGACCTGAATCTCGTAGGCGCCCTCCGCTGCTTTCACAAAAGATCCGCGCCCGTGAAAGAAAGTGACCTTGTTCTTCTTGAACAGGTACAAGATGCCGTCGTTGTTCTGCTTCACGACGGTGTCCTTGCGGGCAATCATCTTGGCCACATCGATCTTCACATCCTTCACACTGATGCCGTGGTCGGCAAAGTGGTGGTTGGCCTGCTCGAAGTGCTCGGAGGATTGCAACAGCGCCTTGGACGGAATACAGCCCACGTTGGTGCAGGTACCGCCCGGTGCCGGTCCGCCCTTGTCGTTTTTCCACTCGTCAATACAGGCGACATTCATGCCCAGCTGGGCTGCGCGGATGGCGGCAATATAGCCACCGGGGCCGCCGCCAATGACGACCACATCGAATTGTTTGCTCATGATGGTGTGAAGATTCGGTTGAAGATGCGCCAGGGCCCGTGCGCGGCTGCGCAACGGGCCGTGATGCTCAGGGAACTCAGATGTCGAACAGCAGGCGGGACGGGTCTTCCAGCGCCTCTTTCATGGCGACCAGGCCCAGCACAGCCTCGCGGCCGTCGATGATGCGGTGGTCGTACGACATCGCAAAGTAGTTCATCGGACGCACCACCACCTGGCCGTTTTCCACCATGGCGCGGTCCTTGGTGGCGTGCACCCCCAGGATGGCCGACTGCGGCGGGTTGATGATGGGGGTGGACATCATGGAGCCGAAGGTGCCGCCATTGGAGATGGAGAACGTGCCGCCCGTCATCTCCTCGATGCCCAGCTTGCCATCGCGTGCCTTGGTACCGAACTCGGCAATCTTCTTCTCGATATCGGCAAAGCTCATCTGGTCCGCGTTACGCAGAATGGGCACCACCAGTCCACGGGGTGAACCCACCGCAATGCCGATGTCGAAGTAGCCGTGGTACACGATGTCGGTACCGTCCACCGAGGCGTTCAGCACCGGGTACTTCTTGAGCGCGTGCACGGCGGCCTTGACGAAGAAGCTCATGAAGCCGAGCTTGACACCGTGCTCTTTCTCGAAGCGTTCCTGGAAGCGCTTGCGCATGTCCATGACCGGCGCCATGTTGATCTCGTTGAAGGTGGTCAGGATGGCGTTGGTGGCTTGCGACTGCAGCAGACGCTCGGCCACGCGGGCACGCAAACGGCTCATGGGCACGCGCTGCTCGGGTCGGTCACCCAGGTTCACGCTGGGGGCGCTGACCTGTGGCAGTGCCGTGGTGGGCACGCCGGTGGGAATCACGGCGGGCTTGGCTGCGCCCGCAGCCACGGCACCGAGCACGTCACCCTTGGTCACGCGGCCATCCTTGCCGGTGCCGGCCACCGAGCCTACAGCCAGGTGGTTGTCGGCCATCAGCTTGGCGGCAGCGGGCATGGCCACACCCGCCTTGCTGGTCGAGGCAGCCGCAGGGGCAGCAGCAGGAGCGGCAGCCGGGGCTGCTGCTGCAGGCGCGGCGGCCGGGACAGCGGCAGCACCTTTGCCATCGGTGTCGATGCGGGCAATCAACTGGTCGGACACCACCGTGCCACCATCAGCCACCACATGCTCGGCCAGTACGCCAGCGGCGGGAGCGGGAACTTCGAGCACCACCTTGTCGGTCTCGATCTCGATCAGGATCTCGTCGGCAGCAACGGCCTCACCGGGTTTCTTTTTCCACTGCAACAAAGTGGCCTCGGCCACGGATTCGGACAGTTGCGGAACTTTGACTTCTACGATAGCCATGGAACGCTTTCAGTAACTTGTGTTTCGAATGGATTATTTGGTCAGGGTAAAGCCCTTGAGCTTGGCAAACGCGGCTTCCACCAGCGCTTTTTGCTGCTCCTGGTGCAGGTGCGAGTAGCCCACCGCCGGCGAAGCCGAAGCAGCGCGTCCGGCATAGCCGAGTCGCTGTCCTTCGACCATGTTCTCGTGGATGTTGTGCTGGATGAAGAACCAGGCACCCTGGTTCTGCGGCTCATCCTGGCACCACACCAGTTCGGTGGCGTTGGGGTACTTCTTCATCTCGGCCGCGAAGGCCTTGTGCGGGAACGGGTAGAGCTGCTCCACACGCAAAATGGCCACATCATCAGCGTCCTTTTCTTCGCGCTTCTTGGCCAGGTCGTAGTACACCTTGCCTGAGCACACCAGCACGCGCTTGACCTTGTCGTTTTTCAGATCACGGTTCTCGGGGATGACGGTCTGGAACCCCCCCTTGGTGAACTCGGAAACCGGTGACGCAGCGTCCTTGTTGCGCAGCAGCGACTTGGGCGTGAAGATGATGAGCGGCTTGCGCAGGTTGCGCACCATCTGACGGCGCAACACATGGAAGATCTGGCTGGCCGTGGTGGGCTGCACGATCTGCATGTTGGTGTCCGCGGCCAGTTGCATGAAACGCTCGACACGGGCCGAGCTGTGCTCGGGGCCCTGACCTTCGTAGCCGTGCGGCAGCATGAGGGTGATGCCGTTCACGCGACCCCACTTCACTTCGCCGGAGGCGATGAACTGGTCGATCACCACCTGCGCACCGTTGGCAAAGTCGCCAAACTGCGCTTCCCAGATGACCAGGGTGTTGGGATCGTTGGAGGCGTAGCCGTATTCAAAGGCCAGCACCGCCTCTTCAGACAGGATGGAGTCAATCACCACGAACGGCGCCTGGTTCTCGGTCACGTTTTGCAGCGGCACGTAGGTGCCCGTGTCCCACTTCTCGCGGCTTTGGTCGTGGATGACCGAGTGGCGGTGTGTGAAGGTGCCGCGACCTGAGTCCTCGCCCGACAAACGCACCGGATATCCGCCCGCAACCAGAGAAGCAAAGGCCATGTGCTCGCCCATGCCCCAGTCCACATTGATCTCGCCACGGCCCATGGCCGCGCGGTCGTCGTACACCTTCTTGACCAGTTGGTGCGGCGTGATGGTGGGCGGCAGCGTGGTGATCTTTTCGGCCAGACGCTTCCATTCGCTCATGGGAATGGCGGTCTCGCCGGCATCGGTCCACTTCTTGCCCAGGAAGGGCGCCCAGTCCACGGCGAACTTGCTCTTGAAGTTGGTCAGCACCGGGTCCACGGTATGACGGCCCTCGTCCAGCGCGGCGCGGTAGGCCTTGACCATGTCGTCGCCCAGCGTCTCGCCCAAGCCTTGTGACGACAGTCGATCGGCGTACAGGCGGCGAGTGCCGGGGTGCGCTGCGATTTTTTTGTACATCAGCGGCTGGGTCAGGCTGGGGGTGTCCTGCTCGTTGTGACCCAGCTTGCGGAAGCAGGTGATGTCGACCACCACGTCCTGGCTGAAGGTCATGCGGTATTCCAGCGCCAGTTGCGAGGCCAGCACCACGGCTTCGGGGTCGTCGCCGTTGACGTGCAATACCGGTGCCTCGACCATCTTGAAGATGTCGGTGCAGAACAAGGTGGAGCGCAGGTCGCGGGGGTCGGAGGTGGTGAAACCGATCTGGTTGTTGATGATGATGTGCACCGTGCCGCCCGTGCTGTAGC
>JACCDX010702319.1_pt1 | contig 10993 bp, 10 predicted proteins | sample 7449681 | NCBI WGS metagenome assembly JACCDX01 (sample SAMN15323450, study PRJNA562643) | freshwater metagenome | isolation source: river surface water | place: USA:Blue River Watershed | collected 2017-08-18 | reverse complement strand
CGCGGCCTCGGCGTGGCCATGATCGCGCTGGGGGTGCTGCTGGCGTTGGCGGTGTTGTGAGAGCTACTGCGCGGAGCAGCGACTGGCTGTCAGACGCACACCCGGCTCGAAGGGCATGGGCGTGATGTCCCCCTCGCTCGCCAGCTGATCGAAGGCCACCTGCTGCAGCGCCCGCGCCTGGGTCTGGTTAAGGCCCAGTTCCAGAGCCGAGCACTCGTTGGCGCCGAGCGAACGCGGGTCCAGGCCCGTCAGCTGACCGAACACCACCAGTGCCTCGAGGTAATAGCCATAGGTGCTGGCGTGGTACTGGTCGTAGGTCCACAGATCCACCTTGCCGAAGTCGATGCCGTCATACGGGTTGGCATCGGCCACCCCTGTCGTCATCGCTCGCGTCCAGGCCTCGCCCACCGGAATCACGCCCCGCACGTTCGGCGCCACGGCCGCCAGGTCATAGGCTGCGCGCACATCGTTGGCCATGGCCTCGATGGGCTGGCCGGCCCAGGCACCGTCGTCCTGGTAAGTTTCATCGGCGCGGGACCAGGTCGCCATCAAGTGGATGTCCACGTCCGGATTGCGCGCCACGAGGATGTCGGCCATCTGCTTCGTGGTGGCCACCAGCTTGGCCGGATTGCCCGGGGCGTCGAAATCCAGCGTGCTCTGGCCGTGCATCACCACCGTGTCCCAGGGGCGGCGGGCGATCAGGCCCAGGCGATTCTCCAGATGAAAATCCAGCCCGCTGCCTGGCTCGGTCTCCACGTACACGTCGTAGTCCAGCCCCGCCTGTTGGGTGAAGGACTTGAACAGCGCCGGCACGCCGCCGATGCCCAGATTGTTGAGATCGGTCACCGTGTCCGCGCGGTAGAAGCGCACGGCCGAGCCGGAGCCGAAGGTGAAACTGTTGCCGATGAACAGCACGCTGCCCTCGGCCAGCGCCTGGCTGGAGACGAGCAGCAGGCCGGCGGCCAGCGTGTGAAGTGTGCGCATATGGAATCCCCCTTTTCTTGTCATTGTCGTCGTCATGTTTGACGTGGCTGCGCTACTCTAGCCACTGCGCCGCCCACATGCCAGCGCGGCGGCGCGTCGCCGAATCACCCCAGTTCTGGGGGTGGAGGCCCCCTCAGTCAGGAGCTAGCCTGTGAACCCATCAGACAACAACGGTATCGCGAAGACCGGGAGGCTCACCGTGCATTACGGACTCATCGTGGAAGACCTGCCCGACGCGCGGGACTGGCTGCTCGCCGCCATGGGCGAGGCCTTTCCCGGCATCGAGATCGACACGGCGGCAAACCTGGCCGACGCCCGTTCGCGCCTGCGCGGCCGTCTGCCCCAGGTGGCGTTGATCGACATCGGCCTGCCCGATGGTTCGGGCATCGATCTGATTGACGAGTTGAACCGCCAGCATCCGGAAGTGCTCTCCGTCGTCACCAGCGTGTTCGACGACGACACGCATCTGTTCGCCGCGCTGGGTGCCGGCGCCTCGGGCTATCTGCTGAAGGACCAAAGCCGGGAGGATCTGACCGGCATGCTGCAGCGCATCGCCGAAGGCCAGCCGCCGCTCTCGCCCGCCATCGCCCGGCGCCTGCTGGGTTTCTTCGGCCCACGCGAGGATCGCGAGGCCACCCGCCTTACGGCCCGCGAACGCGACGTGCTCGGCCTGATCGCCAAGGGCTACACCACGGCCAAGGTGGCCGACTTCCTCAACATCACCCGCAACACCGCCTCGGGCTATGTGAAGCAGATCTACAGCAAGCTGAACATCTCCAGCCGCGCCGAAGCGGCGCTGGAGGCCTCGCGCCGGGGGATCGTGTCGCCGGAGGCGAGTTGAATCAGTCTGACCCCCTTGCCCCCGCCCTGATGGGCACAGGCCCGCTCCTTGCATGACTCCCGCCGTCGTCCCCGCGCAGGCTTGACATCGCCTGCCCGATGCCGGCTAATCAGGCCATCCGGCCCCTCTTCCAATGCCAAGAACACACCCCCGGGAGTCCCATCGTGATTCGTCTTTCCCGCAAGCCGCTTGTCGCTGCTCTGTTGTGCCTGAGTGCCTCGCCCCTGTTCGCGCAGGAGCTGGACTGGACGGCGCTCGATGCCGAAACCCTGCAGCATTTCCAGGCCATGGTGCGCATCGACACGGCTGATCCGCCCGGCCGCGAGATCGAGCTGACGAACTACATCACCGGGGTGCTCGAAGCCGAGGGCATCGAGTACGAAGTGCATTCCCTCGAGGCCGAGCGGCCCAACATCGTGGCGCGCCTGCCGGGCAATGGCAGCAAGCGCCCGCTGCTGCTGATGGCGCACCAGGACACGGTGAACGTGGATGCCGCCAAGTGGAGCTTTCCGCCGCACAGCGCCGCGCGCGACAGCGGCTGGATCTACGGGCGTGGCACGCTGGATGACAAGGACAATCTGGTGGCCTCGTTGATGTCCCTGATCCTGCTCAAGCGTCAGGGCGTGGCGCTGGACCGTGATGTGATCCTGCTGGCCGAATCCGGCGAGGAAGGGGCCACGCAGATCGGCATCCAGTTCATCGTGAACGAGCATTTCCCGGCCATCGACGCCGAGTTCTGTCTGGCAGAAGGCGGCAGTGTGGTGCGCCAGAATGGGGCAGCCTTCCACGCCTCGGTGCAGACGGTGGAAAAACTGCCACGGGGCATCGTGCTCACCAGCAACGGCGTGGCCGGACACGGCTCGGTGCCGCTGCAGTCCAATGCCATCGTGGCGCTCTCACGCGCCGTGGCCACCATCGCCGACTGGCAGCCGCCGATTCGCCTGAGCGACACCACCACGTCCTATTTCTCCCGCCTCGCCTCGATCTCCGAACCGGAGGCTGCCGCACGCTACCGCGCCGTGCTGAACCCGTACTCTGCCGAAGGCCAGGAAGCCGTGAATTACCTGAAGCAGTACGAGCCGCGCAATGCCGCCGTGCTGTTCAGCACCATTTCGCCCAATATCATTGACGGCGGCTATCGCTCCAACGTGATTCCCTCCGAGGCGAGCGCCACGCTGGACGTGCGCCTGCTGCCGGACGAGGACGCTCCGGCCTTCCTGGAGCAGGTGCGTCAGGTGATCAATGACCCGGCAGTGAACGTGGACTGGGGCTCGCGCAATCAGCGCCCCGGCGCGTCGACCTCGCTGGACACCGATGCCTATCGCGTCATCGAGTCCGTGTTCGGCGCGAACTACGGCGTGCCTGTGCTGCCGGTGATGAGCACTGGCGCCACCGACATGGCCTATCTGCGCGCACGCGGCATCCAGTGCTATGGCGTGGGCCCGGCCATCGATGCCGAGGATGGCCCGCTGGGCTTCGGCGCGCACAGCGACCAGGAGCGCATCATCGAGGCCGAGCTGTATCGCTTCGTGCGGACCTTCTATCAGGTCGTCGAGGAGATTGCGGGCACGCCCTGAGGCACCTTCACACACCCGGAAAGTGAGCGACTACGTTGAAAACAGGTGATTCGGCTCTCACGGCAGACTCATGCCGAGCGGTGGCATTGGCGCTTGCGGCGTTTTTTTCCGCCTGGGCGTCCTACAGGATTCATGTGCTTGGAATCGAGGAATTCGCGTTCCCGATTCTGGATGCCATCCTGCACTTCGAAGGCCGCGCCCCGGATCAGTACCGGATACTGCCGTATCTGTTGATGCGAGTCCTGAGTGATGCGCTGAGTCTTGTACCTGGCAATACCTACGGGCTGAGATTGCCGATCATTCTGTTCGATGCCGGATTTCTCTTGCTCTCGGCCATCATGTTGCGCAAGGCGTTCGGCAGTGCAGTGGGCCTCAGTCTGATTGGCGGACTATTCCTGATCTATCCCTATCTGATGTTCGATGGCTATCGCCCGGACAGTTCCTTCATGCTCTTCATGTCGACGCTCACCTTTCACTGCCTGAGGAAGGCGGGGGAAGGAGGTCCGCGCAATACGCTCCTGTTCGTGCTGACGCTGCTGTTGCTGAGTTTCAGCAGAGCGGATGTGGCCTTGCTCTATGCTGTCGCGGGTCTGGGCATTCTGGCAGGACAGAGTGTGCTGTTGCGCGTCACCTGCCTTGCGCTGCCGGTGCTGGTGCAGTTGTTGCTTTCCAGAGTGATCTTTCCCGAGGCAGTCTATTTCAGCGATGTCGTCATGCTGCAGGAGAATTTCACACGCGGCTTGTTGTTGCTGTCGCCTCTGAGCTGTCTGGTGCTTGCCGTGATGCTCGCGTGGTTCGCCCCAATCCGTGACGCGCTGGCCCAAGCGGCGCGGACCCAGCCCTGGGTTCTGTTCGCCATGGTCGGCTACACCTTGACGCTGTTTGTCATCGCCATGCCCAATGAGTACCGACTGTTCCTGCCCCTGCTCCCGCTGGTGCTGCATTTGCGCAGCCACAGCGGCGGCACCCTGGGCGACGCCTGACGTCGACATCAACCACGCAGGTCAGTGTGCCGCGTGCGGGTTGCGTTCGCACACCAGAATCTTCGCGAAACTCTGCAAGTCCACCTGTTCGCGCAGGCGCAGCCCGCTGTGCGCGAACAGTGCCTGCCACTGCGCCAGCGTGCGTTCCTGACCACGCGTTCCCATGAACATCTGCATGTCGAAGGACGCGCTGGCATAGTCGGCGCCCTGCGGCGGCATCACCACTTCCAGGATGACGAGCAAGGCCCCGCTGCTGCCGATGCCGGTGGCCACATGGTGCAGGATTCGCGTGCACTGCGCGTCCTCGAAGCCGTGCAGCAGCGCGCTGAGCAGGTAGATGTCGCCGGCATCCCGCGCAGCCGGCACCCCCTGGAATGCATCAGCGGGGGCGAACTGCAGTCGCTCCCGCAGGGCATCGTGCGGCGCCGCGGCCAGCACCTTCGCGATGATGGCGGGGCGATCCACCACCAGGGCCTCCAGGCCTGGGTGGTGACGCAGGATCGCGCGGGACTTGCTGCCGGCGGAGCCACCCACATCGATCACCCGGCGGAACTGCGACCAGTCGAAGTCGGTCGCGAAGCTGTCCCCGGCCAGCGCCTCCACCGCATCCATTGCGCGGCTGAACAAATGGTCGAACTCCGGGTGGGTGTCCATGTACTCGAACAGTTCCGCGCCGAACTGCAGCGCGAATGGCGGCTTGCCCGTGCGAATGCCCTCTTCCAGCGTGTGCAGCCAGGGCAGACTGAGCTCTGGCGAGTTGTGCACCAGGATCATGTCGCGCACGCACTGCGGATTGTCGCGGCGCAGGCAGTCCGAGAGGGCATTGTTGCGAAAGTGCCCCGGCGCCACTTCGCTGAACACGCCCAGTGCAGCGAGCATGCGCAGCAGGCGGAACAGGGCGTCTTCCTGCACCTGGCAACGGGATGCGAGTTCAGCGCTGGAAAGCGCCTCGTCGGCGAGCATGCCCGCGACATCCAGGCGTGCCGCCACATACAGCGCGCGCGACTGCCAGAACGCCGAGCCGATCTGCAGCAGGCGGAACGGGGCGGGCGTGCCGCGCTGCGTGAGGCCCTGCAACCAAGCCCCGATTTTCAGCAGACGGTCAAAGCGGCGCACGGCACCGCGGTTCTTCTGCAAAGTCATGATGTGCTCCCGAATCCGGCCGCGAACAGCCGGCCGTTGAACGCGGCGAGTGCCGCCAGAAAGTCGTCGTCCATGGGGCGCTCCATCTGCTCTTCGAAGATGTCCTTCAGGAGGATCGGCGTCATGGCAAGGCTCACGAAGGCCATGCGCAGCAAGTCGGGATCGACCTGCACGGCCATGGTGCCGTCGCGCTTGAGGGCTTCCACCCGTCGCGCCCCGCGCGTACGGCCTCGCTCCAGCAGTTGTTGAATGAAGCGTCGCCCCGGCCCCTGATTCAGCGCCAGCACTTTCAGGATCAGGCGCGGAAACTCGGGGCGGGCGCTCATGGTGTCGTAATAAAGCTTCAGGTAGTCGCCGAAGCCCGCCGGGGTGCGCAGCAAGGCACTGTCGAGCACGTCCAGCAAGGGGCTCAGGGTCTCGCGGATCATCTCCTCGTAGAGACCCTCCTTGCTGCCGAAGTAATAACGGATCATCGACACATTGGCCCCGGCGCGCTCGGCAATCAGGCGTGTCGTGACGCGGTGATAATCGTCGGCCAGAAAGCAGTCGAGCGCTGCCTGCAGCAGACGGGCGCGCACGCTCGGCGCGGTGGGCGTGGAGACAGCGGTGAGTTCAGGCATGGCGAAGACTCCGAAGGCAGGTGGCACAAGCCTAGCACTGCGTCCCCGCGGGGCCCCAGCGCTTTTGCCAATCAGAATCGGGGGCTTGATTGAGTGCCGGCGCGTTGCGCACCGGTGAGTTCTGCGGTTATCGTGCCGGGCCTGTCCGATTGACAGCCAAGGAGAGATCGATGCCCGGCCACTACCCCGACCGCATTCGCCAGCTGCCGCTTTACGACGGTCGCTTCGATGCCTACAAGCTTGCCGCCGAGGGCGCGGACGTGCTGTTCGCGTCTTACGCTGCCGGCACCCGCATTCCGCCGCATGTGCATGACACGGACAATCACGGGGTGATCACGCGCGGTGAACTCATTCTCACGCAGAACGGCGTGACGACGCGTCACGGGCCTGGCGACTGGTATCACGTGGCCGCCCATGTGGAACATGAGGCACGTTTCGACGTGGAAACCGACGAAGTGGAATTCTGGTTCAAGCGCTGAGCGCGCTGGCGTCCGCGAACGGCACGCGCAGCACCAGATGTTCCTCGCGCTGTTCGAGGCTGGCCTGCAGTGCCTGAAGCCGCTTCTGCAGCACCGGCAGCTGCACCAGCTCGGCCCTGTGCGGCGACTGCCACTGCAGGCTCAGTGTGATCTGCAGCTGCCCGGTGCCGGCCAGCCAGACGCAGTCCGCCTGCACCGCCGTCAAGCCGCTCTGGCGCAAGGCACTGCCCAGCAGCTCGCGCAGCAGCAGTCGCAGGCCGAGCATGCGGGCACTGTTGCAGGGCACTGCCTCCAGTGCCGGGGCCAGCTCCCAGTCCAGCGTCTTGCCCAGGGCCTCGGCACGCGCCAGTTGCTCGGCCATGCAGTCGGCCAGCACGGCCGCCAGCGCCTGGTGACTGGCCAGCACGCGGCTGACGATGTCGCGCAGATCCTGCAGTGCCGTGCGTGCCAGATCCTGCGCGGCGCCCTTCTTGCTCTGGTAAACCAGTGACAGCAGGCGCGCACCCAGATCATCATGCAGATCGCGATAGACCAGCTCGCGTTCGGCGTCGATCCTGATCTCCCGTTCCAGTGTTTCCTGATCGGCATAGACCTGCCGGATGCGCTGTTCGCTCTGGGTCAGGCGCTGGCGCAGCTGCGCGTTGAGCTGTGCCAGCGAGGCGGCCGCCTGCAGGAAGGCACGAATGCCATGCCAGGCGAGGATGATCAGCATCAGCGGCTGGGTGATGTAGGACAGTGGCGTGTCCCAGCGCCAGCGCTCGGGGCTGCTGGCGGCAATCAAGGTGACGTCGTGCAGCGCGGCCAGCAGCATGACGCTCAGGCCGATGGCCACGCTGAGGCGCTCGCGGCTGCACGGCAGGCGCAGCAGTTTCACCACCAGCCCCACAAACAGTATCTGGCACAGCAGCTGGCCCGCATTGCCGATGTCCACCACGCGCGCGTCCGGCACGACGGCCAGCAGCAGGCCGTGCAGCAGCGGAATCAGCAGCAGGGCGCGCAGCGCCCGCGAGCGACTGCCCAGATGAAACATGGCGGTGAACGCAAGCAGCGCGGTGGCGCCTGCCACCACGCCCCAGTGGATCACGCGCAGGGCCGTGAACTCGCCCGCCGGCAGCACGGGCAGCACGATGTAAAGCAGCGGCAGTGCCCACGCGCCGCTCATGACGCCCAGCAGAGACCATTGCAGCTGCCGCGTGCGCCACCACAGGAACAGGCTCAGGCAGCCGATGAACAGCAGGGCCATCAGGCTGATCTTCACCAGGGTGATCTGCACGAAATGGCTCGCCGCGTACCACGGCTGCAGCGACTGCGGCGTGCCGAGGATCACCGGGCTCATCACGCCGAAGGCTGGTTCGGAGATCAACCGGACATAGAGAAAATGCGGCCCGTCCCCTGCCAGCGCGGCGGGGGGCAGTGCCCACAGCAACGGGCGATTCCAGTTGCGTTGCAGGCGCGCCTCCACCGGTTGTGACACCGGGCCGCCACTGCCGACGAAGGTATCGTCGACCCACAGTTCCAGATTCATCATGTGTCGCAGCATCAGCACCTGCGTCCAGTCGCGACTCAGCGCCTCGGGCGGCAGGGCGATGCGGTACCAGGCCTCGCGCGTGTCCTGGGGATGCAGGCTGTCGCGCGACCAGGAGCGCGGCAGGTGCACTGTCCGCCACCCCTCGAGAAAGGCAGGCGGCGTGCTCGACGCCACCACCAGCACCTCGGCCTCGGTGATGAACAGATAGTCGGCATGGGCGCGCGGCAGCCCCGTCACGCTCAGCAGCAACAGCAGTGTCCACAGCAGTCGACTCATGGACGCTCCTGCGGGCGAGGCGGCAGCGGCAGCGAGAACTGCACACGAGTGCCGCCTGCGCTGCCGGGGCCGATCTCGACACGGCCGCCCAGCTCCTGCAGGCGGTTGCGCATGTTGACCAGGCCGCGGCCGCTGCGCTGGCCCGGCGTCATGCCCACCCCGTCATCACAGACCTCGTAGTGCAGCACGCCACCGGCGTCGTCCGGCGTCACCCGCGCCGTGACCGACACATGGCGCGCGTGGGCATGCTTGAGCAGATTGCTCAGGGCCTCGCGCAGCGTGCGCAGCAGCGCCGATTCCTGGCGGGCAGTCAGCGTCCAGCCCTGCAGGCTGGCGTCGGTCTGCCAGTCGAGGGCGAGGCCAGCCTGGTCGCAGCGGGTCTGGGCCTCGGCGAAGGCATCGGCCAGCACCTCGTCCAGGGCATGGGCCTGTTCCGGGTGCAGCTTGCGCGAGTCGCGCAGCTCGGCCAGCGCCGCGCGGGCGAGGTCGGCGGTGGCCGGGTCGGGCGCGGCATAGATCAGCTGCAGCAGCTTGTCGCTCAGATCCTCGTGGATGGACTGGTAGATGGCCTTGCGCTCGCGCAGGGCGGCGGCATCCAGCGCGTCGCGGGTGAGCATGGCGTAACGCTCCGCGATCTCGGCCTCGGCGTCCTGCACTCGCTGGTCCAGCGAGGCATTCAGGGCGGCGAGCTGCTGCTGGTTCTCGACATGGCTGGCCACCAGGAAATACAGCGCCAGCAGCACGCCCAGCATCTGCGCCACCGCCAGGGTCTGCAGCATCTGGCCGGGATGCCCCGGCAGGCTGATGTTGCCCAGCACCAGCATGCTGTCCAGCAGCACCGCCAGGGCCACGAGCCAGACCGCCAGCGCCAGGGCGGTCTGCGTGGCGGCATGACGACGCAGCCCCTGCGCCAGCTGGCCGCTGCTGGCGAGCCAGAGTCCCAGCGCCCCGCCGATGTTCACGCCCACATGCAGCAGAGGCTCGCCTGCCAGGGCAGCCAGGGCATGGGCCAGCAGCATGGCGCCGGGCAGCAGGCCGCCGTGCCGTTGCAGCACGCCCACCGGCACGGGGTAGAGCAGGCGCGTCAGACAGTAATACCAGGCGGTGAGCAGGCTGTGCGTCAGCACGCCGCTGCCGGTCCCGACACCCAGGGCATCGGCAAACCAGGCGCTGCCGGCCAGACTCGCGCCCAGCAGCCAGGGGTAGTGCGGAATGTCGGCGCGCACGCGCCACAGGGTCAGGAGGGTCGCGGCGGCCACCAGGTTCAGCACCACCGCCCAGAGCGGGAGTTCGTGGAACAGCAGCTCGCGCTGCTCCAGCAGGCGCATCTGCGTGTAGTACTCGGAGAACTGCGCGTCCGCGGCGGCCGCCAGGGCGCTGCCGGCCAGCAGCGCCGTCGCCACCATGGCCCGGGCAGCCAGCGTGTTCATCCGTCGGCCAGCGCCGGGTTGATGTCGGCGATGAAGATGTTCCAGAAGGCCAGGAACACCGCGGCAATCAGGGGGCCGATGACGAAGCCGTTGATGCCCAGCAGGGCGATGCCGCCCATGGTGGAGAACAGCACGATGTAGTCCGGCAGCTTGGTGTCACGGCCCACCAGGATGGGGCGCAGCACATTGTCGGCCAGCCCGATGATCAGCGCACCGTAGGCCACCAGCACGGAGGCATCGAACCAGGCCCCTGTGGCATAGAGATAGAGCGCCACCGGGGCCCACACCAGTGCCGCGCCCACGGCCGGAATCATCGACAGGAAGGCCATCACCACCGCCCAGAGGATCGGCGCGGGAATGTCCAGCAGCCAGAAGATCAGTCCGCCCAGGGCGCCCTGCACCATGGCCACCAGCAGATTGCCCTTCACCGTGGCGCGCGTGACTTCCACGAACTTGCGGAACAGCAGTTGCTTGCGTGTCTCGCTCAGCGGCACGGCGGCATCCATGAGCGCCAGCAGACGGTCCCCGTCGCGCAGCAGGAAGAAGGTCAGGTAAAGCATGAGGACGAGCTTCACCGTGAAGTTGACGGTGTTGCGGCCGATGGCCAGTGCCTGCTGGGCGATGATCTCGCTGATCCCGGTGGCGGAACTGGCGAGATAGCCGCGGATGCTGTCGGTGTCGATGCCGGTGCGCTCCATCAGGGCCGGCACGAAGGGCAAGGCGTTGACGATCTGGTCGATGAACTGCGCCGGCTCGATCTGGCGCGACTCGATCATGGCGTAGAAGGCGGCCCCCTGCTGGATGAAAGCCGAGAGCAGCGCCAGCACCGGGATGATGACGATCACTGACAGGGTGAGCAGGGTGATGAGGGCGGTGAGCGTGCGGCGCTGCCCCAGCCGCGGCAGCAGGCGCACCTGCATGGGGGCGAACAGCACGGTCACCACGGTGGCCCAGAAGATCGCGCTCCAGAACGGCCGCAGCACCAGCGCGAACAGCAGCGAGATGAGGCCCAGCAGGATCAGGAAGCTGCGACGTTCGAGCAGGTCACGCATGGCAGGGTCTCCGGGGCGGCTGATGGATGGGGCTCAGTGCTTGTGCCGCAGCATGCGGATGATCTCGACTATGCGCGGCG
>JACCDX010013906.1_pt1 | contig 10993 bp, 13 predicted proteins | sample 7449681 | NCBI WGS metagenome assembly JACCDX01 (sample SAMN15323450, study PRJNA562643) | freshwater metagenome | isolation source: river surface water | place: USA:Blue River Watershed | collected 2017-08-18 | reverse complement strand
TCATGCAGGCCGCAACTGGGGTATTGCGGGTTAAGGCGGATACGGTTCGAAGAACTGCAACTATGGCTTTTTGCGAAGCCAAACTCTATAACGATCAAGGTGAAATTTGTTGCATGGCCACCGGGACGTTTAAGTTTCTGAAGCGCTTGGCAAGTCGTAACGCCGATGGTGGGCGTGTTGTGAACGACGATGGTCGTATCGACTAATGCTATACAGATAAATTAGAGTCAGAGGCGGAGTTAAGCGCCCCCGTCACAACGTCATGTCCAACCGTGCCGGATGAATCAAAGCGGCGCTCGACTAACTCAAACTGACCATCTTTTCGTATTCTAAGAATAGTGCTCGAACGCGTTCCATAAGCGGGCGTTTTAATAAAAGCAGGGGAGAGTGCTTTTTCCCACTCTTTGCTTACGCCTGTATTAGGGAGCTCATGATCACTTGCATGATGGGTATCGGCCAATAGTTTTAAGTACTGATCTGCATTCTTGAGACTGCCTTGATCCATTGCTAATGTCTGGGCAAATGCCGCTACACGATGATTAACCTTGGGCCACGGTGTATCCAGCATTGCATTGGATAGTCCGTAGACTCCAGGCTCAAGGGGTTGAGGTGGGAATACTTTACGAGGGCGAACGTTTTGGCCCATCATCATCCGATTGCTAACCCAATGCATTTCTGCTTTTGCTGGATCACTAAGATCAGCCATGAGTAAATTAAAGCCGTTATATTGCGAAAATCGTTTTGAATTGCTTTGAACAAATTCCGTTGGGCGATCATTGCTAGTCAAATACATTAATGACAGTTCGCCACGGGTTCTAGCATCTGGATTTTTTTCGCTTGGCGCTCTTACATTGGTTAAGGCGGCGAATTTACCCGTCTTAGTAAAGCCGAGCCATGTCCCGGGGCTTCCCACAACATCTGCACGATCTCTCCCCGCAAGAACATGAGGGTGCTCTGGCCACCAAGAAACTCCCTCAGTATCTCTCTCGTAAAACTCATCGCGGTTGGCCGCAACCACCAGAGAGTAGTCTGGATGTGAGTTCCATGCGAAAAGAATGAGGCACATAAAAAGAGTTAAATTTCTATTAAGGGGTATGGCAATGAGTCTATTTTTAACACAGGTCCAGTAGCACTACCCAGGTGAATTTCACCACCTTCAAGCGCTTCTAGCTTGCACTCAATTTGGAGATCAATGCGCCCATTATCGGCGGGGTGCCTGGCTGATAAAACCACCATTCCAGCAGGCTGTCCGGGATCGTTGCTGTAAAAAAGCTCAGATCCAGGCAATGCATATTGGTCATCCTGCTCACTAGAAATTACGTGCGCAAGCTGAAGTCTTCGCTTAATTGCACCTCGATACTGACTGCGAGCAACGATTTCTTGTCCTGGATAACAGCCTTTTTTAAAGTCTACGCCGGCGACAGATTCAAAATTAATCATTTGAGGCACAAACTGCTCTTGCGTAGCTTCAACAATACGTGGAATTGCACTTAATACTTCAAGCTCATTCCACAACCGCAATGATTCCTCGGAGTCTTGGGTATCAATACGAGTTTGATGAGGGTATGCCAACAAAAGACGTGCAATAGATTCGGGTCCAACTAAAACATCCGGCAGCCGCAAGCCTAGGCACTGCTCATTAAGCGTCACACTGTTAGTGATTTCACTAGCTCCATAAAGACCAGCAACTGACCAGCTTGCAGAAAGGTCGGTCACTTTGACTTTTGAACGTAGTACATACATGGATAAACGTTTTGCAGTGCTAGCAGCAATATCTCTTGAGATAAATAATGCAAAGCGGTCTTCTCCATCGGATGTAGATGGAAATAAGCCAACCCAAGCACTTGCCAACAAACGTCCCTTTGGGTTGCAATAACCCACGAGACGACTCCCTGAGTAACCTTGAGCTATTGATCCCGGTAGCGTTCGGGTGAGCCCCAAGACAGAGTTTGTTAGTTGATTTTGCAAAAAACTTGCTGCATCGGAGCCCTCTACTACGATAAGACCCCATTGAGTCAGATTAAAGGGTAGGGAGGGGCTGTTTTCTAGCCAGTTTTGCTGGATTTGAGCGGAATATGTCATGACCCTTTTATCATAGCCTGATGAGTAGAAAAATTCAGAAGAGGGGCTTTTTATGAAGAGATGGCCCTCATATCAAGCCTTAAAAAAATATCTAACCCTCACTGCGGTCGTATTGGGCGTTCTTTATGGGGCTATTTTTTTACTCCCAATTGTCCCTAATCAATCAAATACTGTTGATGGCTCTAGTTATAGAGTGAAAATTAACCCCAATTCTGGCTTAACAAGTATTGCCGATCAGTTAAGCAGTCAAGGATTAGCGGTTAATTCAGCTTCACTGCATTTAGGTGCCAGAAGTTTATGGGTTGCCTCCAAACTAAAGCCGGGAACATATTTATTGCCTAATGGTGCAAGCCTTGGAAAAGTGCTTTTGCAAATTGCCCGCGGCGATCGCGTTAGAGAAAGTATCGCCATTATTCCTGGCGTAACGATTTGGCAATTGAGATCTTTAATGGATTCGCAATCGGCAATGATCCATAGAACTAAGGGAATTAGTAATAAAGAATTGCTCCAACAATTAAATTTGAACTACTCAAGCGATGAGGGCCTTTTTCTGCCCGATACATATGTATTCGATCCAGATGAGCTTGATCTCAATATATATCGTCGAGCAGCACAAGCTATGCAAAAACAGCTTCTGCAGATCTGGGAGCAACGAGATTCTGGGCTTCCTCTTAAAACACCTTATGAGCTATTGATATTGGCATCGATTGTGGAGAAGGAAACGGGACGTCTAAGCGATAGAAATCTAGTTTCAGCTGTTTTTATCAACCGGCTTAATAAAGGTATGCCACTTCAAACCGATCCTACGGTTATCTATGGAATAGGGCCTAAATTCGACGGAAATCTAAAGAAAGCGGATTTACGTAGAGACACTCCCTACAATACCTATATGCACAAAGGTCTGCCTCCAACCCCTATTGCCATGCCTAGCAAAGAGTCAATTCTGGCCGCAGCCCATCCAGCTAAAAGCAATGCTTTATTCTTTGTTGCTAAAGGGGATGGAAGTAGCCATTTTTCACAAAATTTAAAAGAGCATGAAGCTGCTGTTGATCGATATCAACGCAAAATAATGCCTAAAAATAACAGTAACTAAATTCACTTCATATGACATCAACGCATACAGGATATTTCATCACCTTTGAAGGAATCGATGGGGCGGGCAAGAGTACGCATGTCGATGCTTTTCGAAATTTGATGCAAGAACGTTATCCAGATAAAGAGGTTGTAGTGACGCGTGAGCCTGGGGGGACAACTCTCGGCGAGCAACTTCGCAACTTGCTTTTAGATGCTCCAATGAATTTAGAGACCGAGGCCTTACTCATGTTTGCGGCACGTCGTGAACATCTAGCCCAAGTCATCGTGCCAGCTCTTACAGCAGGCAAGATAGTGATATCAGATCGCTTTACCGATGCCAGCTTTGCATATCAAGGCGGCGGTCGAGGTTTGAGTTTAGAGAAATTAAATGTCTTAGAGCGCTGGGTTCAGGGTCAGCCTGATGGCTCTCTCCTGCAGCCCAACTTAACCATTTTGTTTGATTTGCCAGGTGAGGTTGCCGAAGCTCGCCGCTCAAAAGTTCGCGCACCAGATAAATTTGAAAAAATGGACCTATCTTTTTTCGAAAGAGTTCGCCAAGAATATCTACGTCGGGCAAAGGAAGACGCCAAGCGCTTTCATCTAGTGGATGCAACACAAACGCCTGAAGCAATTTGGAACGGTTTAAAACAGATTCAGATTGCTTTTTAAGTGAAACAAAAGAATCATATAGCGCCTTGGCTTCAGTCCCTTTGGGAGAGCCTAGACTTTAATCAATTTCCAAATGCCATATTGCTCCATGGCCAGTCCGGTATTGGTAAGTTCGCCTTTTCGATTGAGCTAGCTAAAGCGCTACTTTGCGAAAACAATAATCAATCTATAAAACCATGCAATCAATGTGAAGCCTGTCATTGGTTTGATACAGGCAATCACCCAGACTTTGTTTCTCTCGTTCCAGAGACCCATCGCAAACTCCTGCCACATGCTGACTATGAGGGTGATGATGCGCCCAAGAGAGGCAAGGCTGCGCGTGAAGACGATAGCGAACCAAGTGAAAAAAAAGAAAAGAAAAATATCTCGATTGAAGAAACACGACATGCGGTTGAGAATTTATCCATCGGGTCGCATCGCGGCGGAAATCGTGTGATATTAATTTATCCACTCGAAATGCTTCGTTCTGATTCCGCCAATACACTGTTGAAGTCTTTGGAAGAGCCGCCAAAAAATACAATTTTCATATTACTTGCCGATAGAGTGGATCGTGTATTGCCAACTATTCGTTCTCGTTGTCGACTATTAACAGCACCACGGCCGTATCGCGAGCAAGGCATTTCATGGCTAAAAACCCAACTCAATGAAATCACAGGATTGAAGGCAGCCGATGCAGATGTGGAGACTATCTATGACGAGCAGGGTGGGGCGCCATTTTCGGTTCTGAGCTCTCTCATTGCGAGACATAATAAAGACGACAAAGATGAGCTAACAATATCAATACAAGCCTCTCGGTATTTACTCCAGTCTATGGCCCAGGGCGCCAGACTTAACTGGCTTGATGCTGCCGAAAAAACGCATAAGGCGCAATATGGCTTCCTTTTAGCCAGTATGCAACGCTGGGTTTCTGATCTGCAGTCTGTGGCGCAGGGTGGGTGGCCACGTTATTACCCCAAGCATTTAGCCGTGCTTCAAGGACTGTCCAAATTGGCCAATGTGCAAAGGTTGCATAACTTTTGGAAATCTCTTGTACAGGCGCGTCGACATGAGAATCACCCCCTGGCAAATAAAATTCAATTAGAGTCGTTGCTTTCTCAGTATCAGCAGATATTTGGATCTTAGATTGCTCTTGGGCGGACTAAAATAGACGCTATGTTTATTGACTCCCACTGCCACCTTGATTTTCCAGAATTTCAATCGCGATTGCCCGAGGTGCTGGCTAATATGCAGTCGGCCAAAGTTAGCCATGCTTTATGTGTATCCGTTGATCTCCCCGACTTTCCGAATGTATTGAAGTTGGCTCAGGATCACCCACATCTTTATGCGTCCGTTGGTGTGCACCCAGATTATGAGGATACGCCCGAACCCAGCCTGGAATTTTTAGTAGATACAGCTCTAAAGCACCCAAAGATAGTTGCTATTGGTGAAACGGGGCTTGACTACTATCGCATGGGGGAACGCAGCTATGAATCCATGGAATGGCAGCGTGACCGCTTTAGAACGCATATAAGGGCATCAATTGCCTCTAAAAAGCCTTTGATTATTCACACACGGTCAGCCTCTGAGGACACTATCAAAATCCTCAAAGAAGAGGGCGCTCAGAGAATTGGCGGGGTAATGCATTGCTTTACAGAGTCTTATGAAGTGGCGAAGGCCGCTATGGAGATGGGTTTTTATATATCCTTTTCAGGAATTGTGACTTTTAAAAGTGCTAAAGACCTGCAAGAAACATGCAGGCAAGTTCCCCTTGAAAGAATGCTCATAGAGACAGATTCACCTTATTTGGCGCCAATTCCATATCGAGGCAAAACCAATGAGCCTGCCTGGGTCTCTAAGGTTGGTGAATTCATAGCGGATTTAAAGGGAGTGCCAATTGAAGAGTTGGCAAATCAAACTTCAAACAATTTTTATGAATGTTTTCAAATAGATAGAAAGTATTCATGATAAATAGATTTAATATCATTAGTAGCGTTATTTTCTTTGCCTTATGCTTAAATGGACCAGTTTTAGCCCAAACTGACGATCAAATCGCTGATTTTGCTAAGGCAGCTAAATTCAATGACGTTTCCACTGTGCGAAATCTGGTTTCCAAGGGTGTCGACCCCAATATATTGGACCCCAAAGGTGAGCTAATGCTTAATCTAGCCATTAGAGATAAGTCCAGTGATGTCATCGCATTTCTGCTGACAAACCCCCGTACAGACGTTGATATCTCCAATAAATTCGGGGAAACACCACTCATGATTGCCTCAATTGAGGGTAATTTACCGGTAGCCAAGGCCTTGATCCAAGGAAGAAAGGCTAAGGTAGATCACATAGGCTGGACTCCGCTGCATTACGCCTGTGCCAAAGGGCAACTAGAGATTGCCCAATATTTACTCGCCAATGGGGCCACTGTAGACTCATTTAGCCCTGGAAATACTACGCCTTTGATGATGGCCGTTCAGTCTGGAAATGAGATCTTGGTAAAGCTTTTGCTTGATAAGGGCGCAGACTTGCAATTGAGAAATTCACAAGGCCTTAGCGCGATTGATATTGCCGTAATTTATGAGAAACCATGGATTGCAGAAGGCTTGTTATCACGCTGGCAAAGGCTTTATAAGCAGCCTTATAAGTGGCCCAAAGGCGTTGAACCACTTAAGTCCTAATATGACTTACTGCGTATAATCATTATTATGTCAAATAAGATATCTTTGTAAGAATTAGCGAACAACCCTATGTCTATCAGTTTCCTCCAAGACGGCAAGTTCCCTTTGATCAACCTTTTTCAGAATGCAGATCTACCTAGCTTTCACACCCTGTTTTCAGAAATTAATGCCGATATGGGCAATGGTCAGATCTGGGTGGTGGTTGTTTGCGCATGTTTAATGTTGGCTGTTCATGCAGTTGCAGTATTGGGGATTGCGGGCGCATTTCATGTCATTGATAACTTCATGTCTAGACGTCGCATCTTTGGCGCTAGCTTCCTGTCATATTTCTTTGCAATTCTTTTGGTGATTTCCATACATTTTGCTGAGATCATTATTTGGGCATACATTTGTGTAGCCTTGAAGGTTTTCCCAACCAACCCTCAGACGTTCTACTTTGCTGGAGAAATGTATACAACCGTAGGCTATGGTGATTACAAGCTAACCGAACAATGGCGAATTCTTCCTATCATCATCTCCTTCTCTGGAATCTTTGCCGTATCGATGTCAGGTGCAGCGCTTTACACCATGATGGGTGCGTTACTAGGCCATAACGATCAGAACCAAAACCCTAAAACAGGATCAGGCTTCTAGTTTGAGAGCTTGGCGGTTGAAGGCAAGGGGTTCTTTTGCTTAAAAACAAGCTCTAGCACCCTGCCATTCGACTCTAGAGAGCGAATTCGTCCTGGAAGCCACTCGAGATCCTTTGCAAGCCAAATATCTACCTGGCGCTTATATGGATCGTTTTCACGTTGCATAAGGGCATAGTGACGATTGATTGTTTTACCCATGCTTGGGATGTCATCTGACAGCGATTCACCATAACTCTTGAAATTCCACATCTCAAGAGTGTTGTAGTCGACAACCGGAATGGATCGAATGCTGCCGGCCTCATCCATCTTGCTATCCCCATTCAATAGTGCGGCAAGTTGAAACATGAGACTAAAACGGTCTTGGGTGCCAGGCAAGATTGCAGGGGTAAATTCAGGCTTTTCTGAAAAAAACATCTGCCCTTCCCCTTTTTCATTTCGATCAAACCGAGAGTAGCGTGGCGATTTAGTGCCACGTTGTGTCCAGTAGATACTTGGCGCAATGCCATAGGAATCCACCGCACCACGCGATTCAAAAACAAATGGGCCAACAAATGCATAGGGAATGTTGATATATAAGCGATAGCTATTTCCCTCGACAATCCAATCAATCTCGCCTGTTTGATACTGTTGGCCATCAACATAGGTGTCGTAATAAATTATTCCCGACTCTGGTAATTTGAATGCAACTCCAGTCTGGTCGCCATTTGCACCTAGGTTTCCGTTGCCACTTGAATTGGCTTCGGCTTGAGAATTTGAAGATACGCTTTGTTTCTCAACCTTCTTTTTAGGAGCCCTAGTCATTTGAATCTTTTTAGGAGGCTCGGTTTTTAGCTCTGTTCTAATAATGAGATCTTCTGCAATAGGCTGCGGATCTTTAAATGAGACAAACGGTATGCCAAAAAATAATACGAAATGCCCAACTATCGAAATTAGTAGGGCAGCAAGAAATATTCGTAATGATTTAATTTTGGGGAAGCGCTGACCACTACCCCACCCTCTTTCTAAACTCAGGACGAGCCCTCCAGCAGGCGGCTAGTTTTAGGAAGATTGGCCGCCAAAAAATCCATTTGATCAGCCAGAATGTTGCGGCCCCTGAGGATCATGTCTTCATAGAGGCTCGGCAAATAGGGTGTGTATAACAAGCCCATACCAGCCTGTTCTGGAGTTCGATTGCCTTTACGTTGATTGCATGGCCTGCAGGAAATCACCAAATTCATCCAGCTATATTGACCACCACGGCTGTTAGGAATGATGTGCTCTGCTTCTGCATGATTTTCATGAATCGCATCACCGCAATAAGCGCACAAACCTTTATCCCGTTTATATAGCTTATGTTTAGTTATGACAGGCACCACATCAAAGAGGTTAATTTTGGCACTGCCTTTAACCGCCATGATGGAGTGAAGCTCGATGACAGATTGTTTGCCAGTCGCACGAGAAATGCCACCACGCATTTTGAATATGGGATCACCTAGAGTCCATAAGACACTGCTATCGGCATATTGCTTTGTAGCTTCTTCAGGATTAACCCAGCCCTGGGGAATTCCACCTGCGTCTAATTTCAAGATGCTCAGCACAAACTCTCCTTTCTAGACTGCATCGTGTGGATAGCAGTCGTTTGGATCATCTTACAGAAGAAGATGGCTGCAATCAATCAACCTAATTGGTAATGAACTTTAATACCCTGGGTAGATGTTCTGGGTAATCTGCAATTCCATGGTCGCTACCCTCAAGCACTAGTTGCTCGGCTCCCTTATAAAAATCCACCATCTCATGCCAATCAAGAAGCTCATCTCCTTTTGCTGACATTAAGAAATAGCGCGAAGGATCGGTAATTGACTCTACCTGCAGGGCTTTTAATTCATCAATATATTCTGGTCGAAAATCGTATGGCTCATCAGTATCGTAGGAAGTAAGCATACCTACATGTGCCGCCAGCTCTCTGGGGGCTCTAACGGCAGGATTCAGTGCGACTGCCTTACATCCATACTTCTCTGCTAAGTAATTTGCATAGTAGCCACCCAAAGAAGATCCAATAACCACCAGGCGATCATGCTGAGATCTTTTAATGTGCGAGTTAACCATGTCCATGCTTGCCTTAGGAGAAGCTACAAGCTGAGGGCAATACCACTCAATGGGGTTTTCTGAAGTGGACAAGGCTTTAATTGCGTCGCCCGTCATTACCGCCTTACTTGAGCGCGGTGAAGAGCGAAAACCGTGAAGGTAAACAATTAAGGTTGAAGACATATGTAAATCCTAGGGTGTATTGATTAATTTCAATTAGTTAAGCGCTTTAATCCAGCCCAATCCTGACTCGGTCTGACTTGATGGCTTGTATTCGCAGCCAATCCATCCTGCATAGCCAATCTTATCAATCAACTTGAATAAGTAGGCGTAATTAATTTCGCCTGTACCAGGTTCATTACGGCCTGGATTATCAGCCAGCTGAATATGGGCAATCTTAGAAATATTTCTCTCTAGCGTTTTACTAAGCTCACCTTCCATGCGCTGGGCATGATAGATGTCATACTGGATATATAAATTATCAGATCCAACTTCATTCAGAATATCTAGCGCTTGCTCAGTTTTGGATAAATAAAACCCAGGGATATCAAACGTATTAATTGGCTCAATAAGTAATTTAATATTCGCTTTTTTAAGCTCAGCAGCAGCGTATTTTAAGTTTGCAATAAATGTTTTTCGAAGCAATCCTGGGTCAACTCCCTCGGGAGTTTTTCCTGCTAAACAATTAAGTTGGTTTACGCCAAGCGCTGTTGCATATTCGATTGCCCTAGTGACGCTTGCTTGGAATTCTTCTACACGGTCAGGCAAACAGGCAATACCACGCTCTCCAGCATCCCAGTCTCCTGCCGGCAAGTTATGAAGAACTAAACGAAGATTGTTTTGATCTAGCTGTTGGCGAATTTCATGAGCTGAGTATGCATAAGGAAAGAGAAATTCCACTGCCTGTAAGCCTGATTTGGCGGCTTTCTCAAAGCGCTCCATAAAAGGATACTCATTAAATAGCATGGTTAGATTAGCTGCAAACTGGGGCATTTCATATCCTTTTGGGTAAGCCTATGTAGTCAACGATCTTAACAAACCTAGGGTGGATATACCCTCTAAAGGAATACCCCGCTTTATATGTCTATTTACGTATAAAAATAGGCTAAGATTGGTTTTAGTGGTTATTTATATAAGGAAAAAAAATGAATAAGAAATTTGCACCGATAGCTTTAATGCTTGCAGCGTTATTCGGCACAACGGTTGCTAATGCTCAATCTACCCCTGCAGCTGGAGCGGCAAAGCCAACCGTTATTGATGCCGCTGTTACTGATAACGTTTATCAGCTATATGAAGGTGAAGTGGTTAAGGTTGATAAGAAAACACGTACCATTACTTTTAAAAATAAAGAGGGTGAGTCTAAATTTGTGGCCGGTCCAGATATTAAGAATTTTGATCAGATCAAAAAAGGTGACCGCGTTAACGTTAACTATGAATTGGCTGTTGCTATTGAGTTGATTAAAACTAAGAGCGATGGTGTTCGTACTAAAGTCGAAACAAATACAGTTACGAAATCAAAAGCGAATGAAAAACCTTCTGAAACGATTACCAACCAGACAACTATCGTTGCCGATATTGTTGAAGTAAACCGTGAGAAGAAGCTAGTTTCCGTTAAGGGGCCTAGCGGCAAGATAACTACCGTTACTGTAAAGAACCCTGCCCTATTAGCTGACGTTAAAGTAGGCGAGCAAGTAAAGGTAATCTACTTTGATGCAATGGCTGCGTCAATTACCACCCCTAAGAAGTAAGTTCGTTTTCATTCTTTGAGTAAATCAAAGAATTGAAGTAATAAAAAAAGCCCCCTAAATAGGGGGCTTTTTAATT
>JACCDX011823061.1_pt1 | contig 10994 bp, 10 predicted proteins | sample 7449681 | NCBI WGS metagenome assembly JACCDX01 (sample SAMN15323450, study PRJNA562643) | freshwater metagenome | isolation source: river surface water | place: USA:Blue River Watershed | collected 2017-08-18 | reverse complement strand
TCAAGGTCATCAAGAACGGCCTGAAAGACGACCGCGGCACCGTGATGCATCCGACGTCCTACCGCCTCTCGGACGACGAGATCAAAGCGCTCGTGCAGCACGTGCGCTCGCTGAAGAAGAAGTGAGCCCGCGGCGCGGCCGACGCCCCCGGCGTCACGCGGGCGGGGTCAGCCGCTCGAGCGCGCGGAGCGCGGCGAATTTCATCCGCTCGCGTTCATAGACGCCAAACCCTATCAACACGGGCAGAAAGAGCGTGGCCTCTGGTAGCCGACGTTCGGCCATGAGAGAATAGACGGCGAACGCCGCCCAAAAGGCGAAGGTGCCCCAGCCCACCCAGAGGCCAAACTTCGCCATGTAGTCTGCTTCGCCGATTTGCTCCGCGCGGAAGGCCGAATCCTTCGCGGCCTTGTCGAAATAGTCGTCGAGTTTCATCTTCAGAATTTCGCTGCGATTTCCCGGCGAGCCCGGGCAACTGGCCCGCAGGCACTGTCGGCCTGGTCTCCGCTGCCGCGCAAGCCGCCATTCTCCGTCGCCGTAAACGGAGGCGGCGCGGGCCTCAGGACCCGCGCCGCATGTTTTCCCGAACAAAGAACCCCTCCCCGGCCTAGTGGCCGAGGCGGGAAAGGAACGCGTAGATGATGAGCGCCAGCAGGATCAGGCCGATGCCCACGAAGACGAATCCGAGCGCCTTGTAGAGCGTGCGGCGGCTCTCCCAGTCGTCGTGCTGCACGCGGTGCACCTCGAGGCGGCCGGTGGCGACGAGGCGGTCATACCACTTCTTCCGCTCCTGCAGCATCTCGGTCTTGGAGATGCGGCCGGAGAAGATGACCGTGTCCATCGGGAACCGGTCGATCCGGAAGTGGGTGTTGAAGAAGTGGAACGTGAAGATGAAGCCGGCCGCGAGCAGCGCCTCGTCGGAGTGGATGACCACCGCGATGTTGATGATCCAACCGGGCAGGAACTTCGCGAAGAAGACCGGGAACCAGAGGATGAGGCCGGAGACGCCGATCATCGCCACGCCCCAGAACACCGCGAGGTAGTCGAAGCGCTCCCAATACGTCCAGCGGTCGAACTGCGGGCGCTCGCCCTTGCCGAAGAACCACTTCACGTGGGCGATGATGTCCCACAGGTCCTGCAGCGACGGCGCCATCGAGTCGGGCCCGAAGAGCACGCCCCAGACGCGGCGGAACTCGAACTTGCCCGTCTCCGGATTCCACAGCGCGCGGCGGTTCTGCCACGAGCTGATCGCGAGCGAACCGAGGTGCAGCGCGAAATAGCCGAACGTCACGATCGCCGCGAGGTGGTGCAGCGTGCGCGCGGACTCGGGGCCGCCGAGGAGGTTGAACATCACCTTCGCCCACTCCGTGTAGTAGAACTTGAGCGGCATGCCGGTGATGACCAGCGCGAGGAAGCTCGTGACGACGAGCATGTGCAGGAACCGCTCGAACGGCGTGAAGCGGCGATACGTCTCGCCGTCGTGGTGCGCCGCGGCGCGAGCCGCGCGCCAGGCGACCGGATCCTTGAAGTAGGTGATGGCCATGCGGGACAGCCACAGGAGCGTGTGCAGGCCGAAGAAACAGAAGACGCCGATGAGCAGGGACGTCATGAACAGGTAGACGTAGTGCAGCAGCGGGTAACCCTGCGCGTCCGCCGGATCGGCGTGCGGCGCGTATTGCGTGAACGCCTGGGACGCACCCGGATGGCACTCGGCGCAGGTCTTCTGGATGTTGGCCTGGTGGAGGCGGGAGCGCTGGTCGTCGGTGGAGAAGACGTCGTGGTGGCCGTGGCAGTCGTAGCACGCGGCGACGGCCGGCGCGGAGCCGGCGCGGTTCAGCGCCATGGCCTTGCCGTGGTAGGTCTCACGGTAGTTCTCGTGCTGCTTCTCGTGGCACTTGCCGCAGCTTTGGTCGCTGTTCTGTTTGAAGTGCGCGTTGGTCGGCCGCTCGATCTGGTGGGCCGAGTGGCAATCGATGCAGACGGGCGCCTTCGACTCTCCCTTGGCGAGCGCGACGCCGTGCACGCTGTCCTTGAAGGTCTTCTCGACGCCGACGTGGCACGCGGAACAGGTCTGCGAGAGGTGGCTCTTGTGGGTGTGCGACGTGAGTTCCTTGGACTGCTTGATGTCGTGGACGCCGTGGCAGTCATTGCAGGTCGGCGCGACGTTGAGGCCCATCTTGTAGAGGCCCTGGCCGTGAATGGAGTCGCGGAAATTTTTCACCGCATCGTGGCTCTTGATGCCAAGCTCGGTGATCTTCTTTTCGTCCTCGTGGCACTGGGCGCAGGTGGTGAGGAGATTGAATTTAGAGACGGGCGAATCGATGTGCTTCGCGGGCAGCATCTCGTGGGCGTTGCCGCCGTGACAGGTAGCGCACGTGGCGGCGGGCTGGCCCGTTTTTTCGAGCTTCGCGCCGTGGATGGAGCCGGCGAACTGCGTCACCGCATCGGCGTGGCAGGAGGCGCAATCGACCTTGGGCAGCTTCGATTCGTGCGGCGTCTCCGTGATGGAGCTGTGGCACTGCACGCACCCGACCTTGGCGTGCGCGGATTTTTCAAAGAGCTCGGGCCGCACGCCGACCCATTCCTTGGGCTGGCCCTTCTTGCGCGCTTTGAACTCCGCTTCGTGGCAGTCCATGCACTCGCTGTTCGGTATCTTCGGCGCCGCAGCGGGCGCGACGCCCGGGGCTTCGGCGGCGGCGAGCCGCACCGCGATGATTCCGATCGCCAGCGCTCCCTGCGCCAGCCGCGAAAGTCTGATGAACGACTTCATGATTTTCTCCCGCGTGCCATCATGCCCGAAAGCGGGCGCGGTCTCTGCGCACAGGTTGGCACGCGCGCCGCGCAGGTTGTGGAATCGTGGCGGGCGCGCGCGGACAAAAAAAGAGCCGACGGCGCGGGGCCGTCGGCTCGTGATGAACTGAATTCGGATCAGCGGCTCACTTGAGCGTGCGGATGAACTTCACGAGATCCTTGGCTTCCGCCTCGGAGACCTCGTCCTTGAAGCCCTTCATGCGCTCTTTGCCGTTTTCCTTCACACCCTCGAGGATGGCGACGAGCATGGCGTCGTCCTTGAGCTCGGCCTGAACCTTCGGGTCGGTGTAGTCACGGACCTTGAGTTTCTTGCCTTGCTTGGTCTGGGCCTTGCCGTCCGCGCCGTGGCACGACGCGCACGAGTTTTCCCAGATCTCGGAGGCCGCGGCGGCTTGCGCCGCTCCGGCGGTGAACGCCAGGGCGAAGCCGGCGATCGCGATCTTGGTGATGGCTTTCATGGGTGATCCTTTCGGAGCTGAACTCAGAGGGCGTGGTCGATGGAAACGTAGGCCATCGGGCCCTTGAAGTTCGTGTTACCGCCGGTGGTCTGGTTCTCGCTGTTGAAGTAGCCCAGCTTGAACGTGCCGACCATCTGCTCGTTGAAGCGGTGCTTCACGGCGGCGGCGATGGTGTATTCCTTGACGCCGGCGCCATACCACTGGGTGGCGTTGGTGGGCGTCTTGTAGTTGTCGGCGCGGTAGAACGTATACTGCAGGGAGACATCCGTGTCGCGGTCGGCGACGACGCCGGCGACGAGGCTGCCATTGCGGTAGTTGTTGTCCGCGTTGCGGAGGACGTCGTTGCCGAGACCGCCGACCTTCGGGTAGCCAGCGCTGATCGTGTTATACACGACGTTGATGTTGGCCTGAACGAAGGTCTGGGGCGTCGGAGCCCAGTCGATGGTCTCGCCGATCTGGTAGTTCTTGGTGTCGTTGGACTCCCAGCCCGTGCCGCTGTCGATGGTGAGATCCATCTTGCCGGAGGAGCGGACGAAGCGGGTGTTGAACGTCAGGTTGGCGAGGGGCTTGACGACGGCGGTGAGCTTGGTGCTGACCATCTCGTAGCCGAGGACGAAGCTGTCGCCGACGGTCACCTTGTCGTAGAAGCCATTGGTATGGTCCTTGTAGCCGAGTTCACCGCGGAGGGTGACCATGGGATTCACGGTCCAGTTGGCGCCGACCTTCCAGTTGGCGTGCTTGAGCTTCACGTCGGTGTAGCTGACGGCCGCGGAGCCGAGGCCGCCACCGGTGGTGGCGCTGGTGCTGCTGCCGAACTCATCGCCCGGGGAGCGGCGATACTCGAACGTGCCGTAGAGCGCGACGTCCTTGATGCCGGTGTAGCGGAATTCCGCTTCGGGCAGCCAGGTCTTCTCGGTGCGGTCCGCCAGGTTGGGGGCCAGCGAGTTGATCGGCGTGACAACGCCGGTGGCTTGGTCAACGCGCGTGCTCTGGTAGAGCGTGCTGTTGTAGCCATCGACGTCGACCTTCTCATACTTCATGGCGACGCCAGCGAAGAAGTCGTGCGAGGGCTTGAACTTCAGGCCGAAGTTGGCGGCCATGAGCTTCTCGTTCGTCTCGCCCGCCTGCGTCGTATAGGAATACGCGGGGCGGCCGGTCGCGCCGACGAAGCCACCGGTGACGGAAACCACGCCGACCGCGGTCGGGAAGTAGGTCGTCATGATGCGGTCGCCGCCGATGTCAGCCGAGCCCTTGGAATAGAGCAGGCCGCCGTAGACGGAGACTTCTTCGGTGAACTTCGTGTCGAACTTCAGCGTGTAGGACGTGATCTTCGAGTCGAAGAACTGGCGGTCGTAGCCACGGATCTCGTTGGCGATCGTCGCGGGCGGATAGACCTGCGGCGGATTCGTCGAGGAGCTTTGGCGGGGGTAGAGCTGCAGCTCACCCGGATAACGGTTGACCGAGCGCGTGTCGTTGCTGTTCGCGACGTTGTGGACGAGCTCGAAGTCGACCTTCGTGTTGCCCATCGTATGCGAGACGAGGCCGATGTAGTTCTGCTGACGCTCATTCAGTTGGATGAAGGCCGGCACGATCTTGCGGTTGGTCGAATACGGGGGATTCAGCGCGGAGGCGCCGACGCCGTAGTAGCTCGGGATGCCCGTGAAGTCGGTGTCACCCCAGATCGTGCTGTCCTTTTGGCCGGTGCGGAGCTCGTTGGTGTAACGGAACTCGAACTTGGGCGCATTGGGACGCTCGATCTTGGCTTCGAGCCAGAACTTCGCGCGGTCGGTGTGGAGCTCGGGATTCGCGAGCGCGTTCCAGCGGTTGTTCAGCGGGAAGAAACCGCCGATGCCGTCGTAGAACGTGCGGGAGCGCTTGTAGCCGAAGTCGAACGTGCCGACCTCGTTCTTGGTGTATTTGACCGCGCCGAGGTAGTTCTCGGCGCCGACGAGGGCCTTGCCTTCAACATTGAGGGTGGCGCCTTCGCCGACCTCCTTGTTGACGACGAGCTGCTCGATGCCCCACGAACCGTTCTCGGGGAACTGGAAGCGGCGGGCGAACGAAGAGCCGTTGCCCTTCACGTCGGCGGTCTTGCCGGTGATCTTGATGTAGCTGTCGAAGACCGGGAAGGCATCGCTGGGAGTGGCGGCGCGGGCAGTGAGCCCGAGGACCACGGCGACGCTGGCGACCAGGCCGACATTGCGGAGAGTGCGGATGGAGAGATTCATGTTAGGTGTCCTCCGAGGGGTTAGTAGCGCATGGCCTTGCTCGCATTGGAGCCGTGGACGTCTTCATGGCAGCCGGCGATCCAGCAGGTGCCGTTCTGCAGGCGGGTGCGGTGATCCTCACCACCGACCACGATCTTGCCGTCGCCCACCACGCCGCCGGTGATGACGGACGGATGTTCGATATGGCAGCGGTTGCAGAGATTCGCGTCGCGGGCGACGAGCATCTTCTGGTTCACGGAGCCGTGCGGGTTATGGCACACGGTGCAGCCTTCCTGCATCGCTTGGTGCGGGAAGAGGAACGGGCCCTTCTGCGAAGTGTGGCACTTCGTGCAGGTCTCGTTCGGGGTCTCGAGGTCGGCGCCGGTGCGGGCGATGGCCTTGCCGGAGTGCGGCTCGTGGCAATCACCGCAGGTGACGCTGTCCATCGGGTGGGCGTTCGGGAGGGCGAACTCGCCGCGCTTGTCCAAGTGGCAGGCGAAGCAGGTCTCCGGATTCTTGTTCGGATTGACCATGGTGCCCTTGCCACCGCCGGTCTTGACGTGCGTGGAGCCGGGCCCGTGGCACGACTCGCAACCGATGTCACCGACCTTCGCGTCCTTGAACGCGAGGCGGGCGTGCGTGGAGCCGTCGAAGTGGGCCGTTGTGTCTTCATGACACTCGGCGCACTTTTTCGAGCCGACGTAGTTCGCGCCGGGAATGCTCGGCGGCGCGACGATCGTGCGACTGGTCGTCACGCACGATACGAGAAGAAGTCCCCAGATGGCGGCTCCTCCGAAGATTAATGTGCTTTTAGTCCAGCGCGAATGTGAGCTCATGACTTCAGCGTTTTGTTAGGTTTTGCTCCCGTAGGGTTTTGTTGGCGCTGGGGAACACGTCCTCAGCTGGGGGTGATTATGTCAGAAGGCCGCGCATCGCACTGCGCAGCGCTTGCGGGCCCATGGGCGTGAATTGAGCAAAAAACAACCGGCGCGGACCTTGCGGAACCGCGCCGGTTTCACTGACCTATGAACCAGGGTAACTAAGGGCAAACAGTTGGGCTACTTTCCTTGGATGCCGCCATTGTGGCAATCGGCGCACTTCATCTCCTCGTCGTAGGAGCCGCCGGGGTGCTTGAACTCGAGGCCGCTGGCGCTGAGCGTCGCGAGCTCGGTGCCCTTGCCTTGCGAGAGGATGACGTGGCACGAGGTGCAATCGCTGGCGCGCACCTTCTCGCCGGCCGCGGTGGAGTGCTTGTCGTCGTGGCAGCGGAAGCAGCCGGGCCAATCCTTGTGGCCGATGTTGTTCGGGTATTGGCGCCAGTCGGCCTTGCGCTCGGGGAAGATGGTGACGGCGTAGATCTCCTGCACCTTGGTGATCGCGGCGGCGAGCGTCTCGGGCTTGGCGTCCTTGTATTTCGTCTTGAGGAACTCGGCGATCTTGCCGGGCGCCTCCGCGGAGGTGGTGATCTCCTTCTGCGTCATGGCGGCGACGGCCTGGCGCTTGATGTTGGGCAGGTCGAGCGGCAGCTGGCCGTTGGCCATGGCGCGTTCGACGACTTCGTTGGCCGGCGGGAAGGAGTGCGCGGGGCGGTTGTGGCAATCGATGCAATCCATCACGCGGATGGCGCCGGCGGGCGGCTCGCCCTTGAACTCTTCATTGCGGAAAATCTTCGCGGAGCCGTCCTTCTTGTTCGTGACGCGCATCCAGACGATGTCCTGGCGGCGTTCGTCGGCCGCGTAGTATTCGACGGAGCTGTCCTTGCTGACGTGCCAGTGGATGCGGGCGAGCGGGCTGCCGGGGCGGCCCTCGTTCACCTTCATGAGGAGGCGGATCGTGTAGGGCGTGTTGTTCCGGTTGGAGAGGAAGTGCTCGTTGGTCATGTCGACGTTGCCGAGGAACTGCTCGGGCCAGTGGCACTTTTCGCAGGTGTCCTGGGCCGGGCGGAGGTTGTGCACCGGCGTCGGGATCGGACGGTTGTAGTTGTCGAAGACGTAGCCGTAGAGCTGGCGCGTGCCGTTGAGCTTGGCCTTGACGAAGGCGGCGGCGCCGGAGCCGACGTGGCACTCGACGCAGGCGACGCGGGCGTGCGCACCGCGCTGGTAGGTCTGGTGCTCGGGATTCATCGCCGAGTGGCAGGCCTGGCCGCAGAAGAGATTGGATTCGGAGTAGTGGAACGCCTGGTAGCTGCCGAACGCGGACATGAGCAGGAAACCCACCGCGCACACGACGAACACCGCGATGATGCGGCGCTGTTGTGGGTCGTGGAAGTTCAGGCGCCACTTGTCGGGCATCGTCGCGGCGTGCTTGATCGCCCAGCGCCGCTGCGCCCACGCGCCGAAGAAGAACAGCCCCAGGCCGCCGATGAGGAATACCGGCGCGACGATGTAGGTGAAGATGCCGAGATACGGGTTGGTGTGCCCGCCGGTGAGGTCCATCCACGTGAGCAGCGCGAACGAGAAGAGCGCGCCGACGGCGATGACCGCGCCGATCGCGCTGATCCAGTTATTGAAGTTGGAGCGCTGCCGGAGGACCGGCTGCGAATTGGACTCGGGAGTTTGGCTCATGGCGGTGACGAAAATTCAGACGGTGGTGAAAAAAGAGCCGACGGAGCGGAAGCGGCCGTCGGCTCGGGAAAGTGGCCGGGACGGCCGCTCAGGCCTTCAAGCCGCGGATGAAGGCGACGAGGTCTTTGGCTTCCTGTTCGGACAGCTCGTCCTTGAAGCCCTTCATGCGTTCCTTGCCGCCCTCGCCTTTCACGCCCTCGAGGATGGCCTTGACCATTTCCTCGTCCTTGAGCTCGGCCTGGACCTTGGCGTCGGTGTAATCCCGGATCTTGAGTTTCTTGCCCTGCTTGGTCTGGGCTTTGCCGTCGGCGCCGTGGCAGGACGCGCAGCTGTTCTCCCAGTTCTCGGAGGCAGAGGCGGCGTAGGCCGCACCGGAGGCGAAAGCGAGCGCGACAGTGGCGACCGCGATTTTGGTGATGTTCTTCATGGGTGTTTGGGAAAGCACGGCGGCGGGCTCGATCGGCGCCTTCAACAAGGGCTGGTCTCCGTGGCGAACGCCGTCGCGGTCGTGCGTGGATGGGACATGGCGGAAAGGGTGGAGTTCGGCGTGGTGCAGGGCGAGGGGGAAGAAACCCTCCTCAGCCTCCGGGTAAGTATCTCAGTTTCAGGGGCACGCCGCTATGCAACCTTTGTGGAGGTGTGGGCACCGATTGAAACCCCCGCGGCTTCACAGTCCGAGGAATTGGATGGCGCAACCGGCCGCCAGGATCGTGCCGCCCGCCACCGCATGGCTGAACCGTTCCAACGCCCGCGTCGGCAGCAAGCTCACGCCTTTCAGCGCCACGAGCACCACCGCGACCATCGCGCCGATCGTCAGCGCGCTGAAAGTGCCGACCACGATCCACACATCCGCCCAATTGCCCTGGGTGCCGGGATACATCACCAGCGGGATCATCGGCTCGCAGGGTCCGAACACGAAAACCGTGAACAAGATCCACGGCGTGAGGCGAAACCCCTCGGTCTCGCCGTGCGGATGCGCGTGCGCGCCGCCATGCGAATGCGCATGGGCATGGTCGCGTCCGCCATGGGTGTGCGCGTGGGCATGGGACCCGCCGCGGAACGCCTGCTTCAGGCCCCAGACAAGATACACTGCGCCGAACGCGATCATCGCCCACGCCGCGACGTTGCCGCGGATCTCCTCGATGAACTGCACGCGCTCGAGGCCATAGCCGAACACGACGCCGGCCAGCGCCAACAGCACCGAGCTCGCGACGTGCCCCACCCCGCACAGCGTCGTCCAAAACACCGTGCGCGCGGTGGACCAGCGCCGGGCCTTGCCCATCACGATGAACGGCAGGTAGTGGTCCGGCCCCGCCAGCGTATGGAGGACCGCGACGCCGGCCGTGCTGGCGAGCAGCACGGAGAGTTCCATCTGCGAGAGCGCGTGCGCGTGAAACTCAGCGTCCATGACGGCGCGAAAATCAGGCGTGCTCGCTGGCGAGGCGCGCCGCCAGCGCGTGCATCGAGTGCACGACTTCCGGCACCGCGGCCGCGACGGCCGGCGACAGGTCGGTGCACATCGGTTTCACCTCCTCCACCGAAATGGTGTAGAGGTGGATCGACGGCATCGAGCCGAGCAGCGCCGAGGCGGCGAAGAGGTCCTTCACGCCGAAATCGTGCGCGCCGAGGCCGCGCGGCAGATCGGCGACGCGCTCCGGACGCAGCAGCGTAATCGTGCCGGCGGGACGGCCGTCCATCGTGGCGTCGACCATCACGATGTCGCGCACGCCGTCGAATTCGAGCAGCAGGTTGATGCCGCCGGTGCCGCCGTCGAGGACGCGCACGCCGAAGAGGGGCGGCTGCGTCTCGAGCGATTGGACGACGTGGATGCCGACACCCTCGTCGCCCATGAGAAAGTTGCCGACGCCGAGCAACAACACGCGCGGCGTCGGGAAAGGCGCGCCGGAGGCCGAAGCCGACGGTGCGCCGAGGAGTTCTTGGGTCGAGATCATGCGTGGAATGGTCGGCCCGGGTTCAGTCTTTGTGAGGGAAGGCCGAGATGCCGTGGGCTTCCTCGGCCGCGACCTTGTGTTTCTCCATGAACTTCCAACCGCCGATCATGGAGGACATGACGCCGTGGCCTTCCACGTAGTCGTGGTAGAACACGAGGTAGACATGGATGAACGTGAACACGGCGAACAGCCACGTGACCGCGTAGTGGAACAGCCGGAGATTCTGCTCCGAGCCGAACAGCGGCACCATCCACGTGAACAGCTGCGGCAACCACCCCTCGCTCATCGGCGCGTAGAGCGCGAAGCCCGACGCGATCTGGAACACAGTCAGGATGCCGGTGCCCGTGTAGGTGAAATACGCGACGGCGTTGTGGCCGAGGGTGTGCACGGGCTTGTTCGTGGACTGGAGGATGTCGACCTTCAGCACCTCGCCGACCTGCTTGATCTGGGCGGCGCGGAGCGGGAAGAAGTTCCGCCAGCTGGCGTATTTGTTGCCGACGATCGCCCAGTAGACCCGGAACGCGAAGTTCGCGAGGAGCACGTAGGCGGAGATGAAGTGCACGAAGCGCACCGTGCCGAACCAGTAGCTGAACGACGCCTCGCCGGAGTTCATGAACGCCGGCGGATGCGCGATCAGGTAACCGGTGACGCCGAGCACGGTGATGGCCAGCGCGTTGATCCAGTGGAACCAACGCACGGGCTGCTGCCACACGTAGACACGTTGATAGTCGTGAGAGGCTTTCATGGGGGCCTCCGGGGTTACTTCACGACGAGTTCGTGGCGCGCGATTTCCTTCTGATCCTCGTAAAGGTGCACCGCGCAGGCGAGGCACGGGTCGAAGGAGTGGATCGTGCGGATGATCTCGAGGGGCTGTTGCGGATCGTGCACCGGGGTGCCGATGAGCGAGGCCTCGTAGGCCGAGCGCTGGCCCTTGCCGTCACGCGGCGAGGCGTTCCAGGTGCTCGGGACGACGAGCTGGTAGTTCGCGATCTTCTGGTCGCCGAT
>JACCDX011476436.1_pt1 | contig 10994 bp, 9 predicted proteins | sample 7449681 | NCBI WGS metagenome assembly JACCDX01 (sample SAMN15323450, study PRJNA562643) | freshwater metagenome | isolation source: river surface water | place: USA:Blue River Watershed | collected 2017-08-18 | reverse complement strand
AGGTTTCTTTTCCATCAACGCCATCTGGAAGAATAAAATCGCCGTTTTAGTGGGGGATTATTTATTATCCAAAGGTCTACTACTTTCTGTCGAGCACGAAGATTTCGATCTATTAAAATCGGTTTCTACTGCAGTGCGCGAAATGTCAGAGGGCGAATTATTGCAAATAGAGAAAGCGAGAAAACTAGACATCACAGAAGAGGTCTATTTCGATATCATCACCAAGAAAACAGCGACTCTGATCGCCGCCTGTTGCGCAGTCGGATTCCAATCAGCCGGAGCAGACGCGGAAATGGTCGAAAAAGCACGTTTATTTGGAGAGAAAGTGGGTATCGCCTTTCAAATTAAGGATGACTTGTTTGATTACGGGGATGCTGAAATCGGGAAACCTTTGGGAATCGACATCAAAGAGAAAAAGATGACACTTCCGCTGATCTATGCCCTACAAAACACGGATAACTCTACGAAGAAGCGTATCATTCAAATCATCAAAAAGGAGTCAGAGGATTCGAATAAAGTACGCGAGGTCATCGACTTTGTTAAATCAACGGGAGGCCTGGCTTACGCGAATCAAAAGATGAACGAGATCGCGGAAGAAGCCAGAGCTATCTTAGCCACTTTCCCCGCATCCGAGTACCGCAACTCACTAGGCGACTTGATTAGCTACACGATCGAACGTAGCAAATAAAAAAAGGGAACCATTTCTGATTCCCTTCCTTCCTGTATACTGATGTAGATTAACGTGGACCACCGAAGCCACCGCCTCCGCCACCCATACGCATGCCTGGCATACCCATCGGCTGTTGCGGAGCTGCTGGAGCTGCATCGCCGCCTTCGCCTTTCGTATCATCATTATTCACTGATTTCTTCTTCTTCGTAGGCCCGAATGACATCTTACCAATACGGTAAGAGAAGTTGATCTTGAAGTTCATATTTCTCAAGGTATTCTCACTCACCTGATTAATCGTCGCTGTTTTTGTCTCATTGCGAATAATAAAGCCATTAGGCGTCAAGAAGTTCTCTGCCCCAAAACCAATGCTTCCCTTCTTATTCTTAAAGTCCTTCTTAAAGCTCAAGCTATAGATACCGAAACCGCCTTGAGAACCTTGCAATTGAATTTGATTCACCCGGTAGAAAGAGAATACTTGCGCTCCCCAACCGTTACCGATGTTGTAATTACCGAACACACGGAAGTTCGTTTGAAGACCTTCATTTCTTGCATTTAAAAGTGGATCAGCTACATTGTTAGCTAACACTAGGTAAGACAAGTCACCGCCACCACCGATCATCAATTTATTCGATAGATTCACGTTCAAGTTAATGTTCATCCCGTAAGCATCCTCGTTACCAATATTGCGAGATGTTGTCTTCACCGTATCACCGAATACCTCTCTGATTTGGTTAATTGCACCCGTCGTATTTCTCATGAAGAACGAAGTCGAGATATAGGTCTGCTTGATGAACTTACTGTAAGACACCTCGTAATTATTCGTGTATTCTGGTGCTAAATTAGGATTACCAGTCGAGATATTTAAGGGGTTAGTCGCGTTCACGTTCGGATTCAAGTTCTGAATACCTGGACGTTGAATACGGCGGTTATAGCTGAATCTCCACGTACCAGACTTAAATGTCTTCGACATATTGAAACTTGGTACAAGTACACCGTAAGCTGGAATCACCGTATTTTGGCCCTCTTTTTTCAAGAAGCTTGCCGAGATGTCGGTATATTCATAACGGGCACCCGTCTTAATACTCCACTTATTTTTTGTCGTTAACGTATATGATCCGTACGTACTGTAGATGTTTTGATTGTAATCAAACACGTTAGAGGGTAAGATCGCTGAATTCACTTGCGTATAAATTCCGTTCGAACCTGCTGTAAATGATTTATAATCAGACGTTACATTGCGTAAGATTCCTTTAGCTCCAAACTCAAGTAATTGATTCTTCGCAACAGGTGTTTGGTAATCCATTTGGAAAGTAGCCTCCTCATTATATGAACCATTCTCATTCTTAATGGAACTCAAAATCTCCGACATCGTCGACTTCGTGTTCATGATCAAATTATAAAAATCATTTGACCGGTTATTGCGACTGTACATCGATAAGATCGAGAATTCCTTTTGTGGTTTTTCAAATGTATGGGTATAATCCACGTTAATGTCCACGTTAGCTGACTCATCTAGTGAGTTCGTATTACGTAGGGAAGTAAGCACCCCATTTCTAATTTGTTGCAAGCCGTCTTGCCAGTTATTTCCATTACGTAAACCAAAACGTGTACTAGCCGTTATCGAATTAAATTTATTGATATCCCAATCAAAACCCAATTGGTAATTTCCAAACAAACCTTCTCTTCTCGATTCAGCTGTCTGCACGTTACGCGTCTCCACGCCCATGTTCTGCGTTAATTGCGTGCTTTCGAATTTACCATTCACATTGTACTCAGAACGTCCAAAACCACCCAATGACAATCCCCAGTTCTTATTTCTAAAATTACCGTTTAGGGATAAATTAGAACCTCTGACACCGGCTGATGAATCAAAAGATAAAGTCAAACCTTGCAAAGTATTCTTTTTCGTCACGATATTAATGATACCCGCTGAACCTTCTGCATCATACTTTGCTGAAGGTGAAGTAATTACCTCTACGGTTTTGATCATATCCGCCGGAATTTGTCTCAACGCATCTGCAATACTAGACGCCATAATGGTGGATGGCTTGTTATTAATTAAAACTCGAACACTGGTAGATCCGCGAAGTGATGGATTACCATCTAAATCCACAGAAAGCATTGGCACTTTTTTCAACACGTCTGTCGCATCTCCTCCTTTATTAGAAGCATCCTTTTCTGCATTGTACACCGTACGGTCCACGCGCTCCTCGATTAAGGCACGCTGTCCTTCTACCGTCACCTCAGAAAGCATTTTTGAGCTTTGTTGCAATTTGATAACCCCTAAATCGCGGTCGTCATTTTTTTCAGTGATGTTAACAAAAACCGTTTTGCTATCGTATCCGATAAAGGAAACAACGATTTTATAAGAACCTACTGCGACTTTATTCAAGGTAAATTTACCCACCCCGTCCGCAACGGTTCCATCAACTGGCTTGTTTGTTTTTGTATTAATTAAGGCCAAAGTGGCGAATTCCACTGGCTTTGAATCGGTTGAATCTAATAGAAATCCGATGATTTTTGCACTTCCTTTCGGTGCTGCTTGAGCCGTACCTGGGATAATCGTTTCTTTCTTAGGCGCTGCACCGAAACCACCCATCCCACCTGGAATTTGTGCGATAGCTGATACTGATAAGGTAATCAGTGCGAGTAAGCTGATAATTTTTTTCATTGTTTGTTGTTTATTGCTTCCATTAACGGATGCAAAATTTGTTCATTCTATTTAAAGGCCTTCTTTTTTGCGACCAAAATGGGTAATTTGTAGTCCAATATGTCATTCAAACTCCAGACTCCTCGGCTAACTTTGATCCCGCTTCAACAGCAACACTTGCTGATTTGGCAAAATTCAGGGCGCAAAGATCTGGAAAAAATGCTAGATCTACAGCATAACCCCTGGGATTTGGAATTGTTCTACGAACAGGAAACCTCGCAGGCCTTACGGGATTTTTGGATTCCGCAAACGGCAAAATTTCCATTGGATTACTATTGGTACACAAATTGGGAAATTATCCTCAACTCCTCGTCCTGCTCTGTGGGGGGAATCGGCCTAGCTGGCTTACCCGATAATGAGGGCACTAGTGAAATCGGATACGCACTCGATCAGAAATTCAGAGGCCAAGGAATCGCCACAGAAGCGGCGCAAGCTTTGACCGAATGGGCCTTTCAAGATGCTGGCTTGCAAGTTTTACGCGCGGAGACACCGGTGGATAATGCGGGATCGCAACGGGTTTTGGAAAAAAATAAGTTCCAAAAAACGGGCGAAAAAACACTCCCACTCGAAATACCCCTACAAGTTTTCACCTGGGAACGCCGTCGTTACTGATCTTTTTCAGTAATTTTACTGAATTGCCAATGTTAGACAGCTGAACACATGCAAAATTTCACCTCCGTAAAGGACGCGTACAATATCCAAAACTTAGTCAACGAAGCTTTGTTGATGAAGAAGACACCCTATGCTGATAAGCACATTGGGAAAAACCGTACCCTCGGTTTATTATTCTTCAACTCGAGTTTACGTACCCGTTTATCTACCCAAAAAGCCGCTCAAAACCTCGGAATGGAGGTAATGATTATGAATGTAGGGGCAGATTCTTGGCAATTAGAAATGAACGAGGGCGTCATCATGAATGGTGATAAGGCGGAACATATATCGGAAGCCGCTGCCGTAGTGGGTTCTTATTGCGATATCGTCGGTGTTCGCAGCTTCCCAGGTCTAGTAGATCGGGAATTAGACTACAGCGAACAGGTATTAAATCAATTTTTGAAATATACAGGTAGACCGTTAATTAGCTTGGAATCGGCGACTCGCCATCCATTGCAATCCCTGACGGACTTAATTACCATCAACGAATATAAAACGGTGGCGCGTCCAAAAGTCGTTTTGACTTGGGCTCCTCACGTGAAGGCATTACCCCAATGTGTGCCTAATTCCTTCTCTGAATGGATGAATCGTGCAGATGTAGACTTCACTATTGCCCATCCAAAAGGCTATGAATTAGCTCCTGAATTCGCTGGAAACGCGAAAATTTGCTACGACCCTAAAGAGGCATACGAAGGCGCTGACTTCATTTATGCGAAGAACTGGTCATCCTACCAAGACTACGGAAAGATTCTTTCTTCCGATCCAGCTTGGATGGTCGATGCAGCTAAAATGAGCTTAACTAATAATGCCAAATTCATGCACTGCCTTCCTGTAAGACGGAATTTAGTCGTGGCAGATGAAGTCATTGATTCTCCTAACTCGATTGTGATCCAGCAAGCTGGGAACCGGGTTTGGGCGGCGCAAGCTGTTTTAAAGGAGATGATCTTAACCTTAATGAGAACAGAAAGCCCTTATTTATTCTAATATGTCTTTAAAGCCAAATCTTCAAGTAGTCAAAATAGGCGGGAATGTCATCGACAATCCGAGCGCTTTGGCTAGCTTTTTGACAGATTTTGCTTCTCTTGAAGGTCCTAAAATTCTCGTGCATGGCGGTGGCAAGATTGCCACTCAAATGGCCGCATCTATGGGAATAGAGAGTCAACTGATCGAAGGCAGACGAGTGACAAACGAAGAGAGTCTTCGGATCGTCACCATGGTCTATGCCGGCTGGATTAATAAATCCATCGTGGCAGACTTACAAGCCCTTTCTTGCAATAGCCTAGGTTTAACTGGACCAGACGGCGGAATCGTTGTTTCTAAGAAAAGAGCCGCTCAGCCGATTGATTACGGTTTTGTGGGTGACATCATCCATGTGAATGCATCGTCACTTTCGGGATTAATAACAGCTGGTTTTTCACCAGTCTTCGCTCCCATTACAGCAGATGCATCAGGTCAATTGTTAAATACGAATGCGGATACGATGGCACAGGCTTTAGCGATTGCCCTCAGTTCAGCCTACGATGTGACGCTTACCTATTGTTTCGAGAAGAAAGGCGTATTATTAGATCCTGCAGATGATGATTCTGTCATTTCATCAATCAACCCGGCTTCTTTTCAAGACCTAAAAGATAAAGGCATCGTCTCTGCTGGGATGATTCCTAAATTAGAAAATGCCTTAAAGGCCATCTCTGCCGGCGTTTCGGTGGTTAGATTGTGCCATGCGGATAATCTGCAGAAAGTAGACATTGGAACTAAAATTAGTGCCTAATATGTACCAGGAATCTCAATTTCTAGCCGCAAAAGACCTATTAGCTCAGCTAATAGCTTGCCCTTCGTTGAGTAAGGAGGAGCAGGGAACAGCGCAGGTTTTGGAAGATTTTTTTGCGGCACAAGGCATTCCTACAAAACGTGTAGGGAATAATGTTTGGGCTTCTAATTTGCATTTCGATGCATCGAAACCAACGATTCTATTGAACTCTCACCACGATACGGTGAAAGCAAATGCTTCCTGGACCTTTGATCCATTCAAAGCAACGGAGCAAGAAGATAAACTGATTGGATTAGGATCGAATGATGCAGGCGCTAGTTTAGTTTGCTTGATTGCCACCTTTGTATCTTTTTATTCCGAAGAGAATCTAGGATTCAACTTAGTGGTAGCTGCCACCGCCGAAGAGGAAATCTCCGGAACAGGTGGAATAGAGGCCCTTTTGAATTCAGGTGAATTACCGCACATCGATTTCGCGATCGTAGGTGAACCAACGGATTGCGCCATGGCCATTGCCGAAAAAGGATTAATGGTAGTGGATGCTCAAGTGAAAGGAATTGCGGGCCATGCGGCGAGAAATGAGGGGGTGAACGCGATTTATTTAGCGTTAGAAGATATTCAAAATATCCAAAATCATTCGTTTGCGAAGGTTTCCGATCTTTTAGGACCTGTAAAAACAACCGTTACAGTTATTAATGCAGGAAAGCAGCACAACGTAGTTCCTGATACCTGTGATTATGTGATTGACTGCCGGGTAAACGAATGTTACTCCCTAGAAGAGGTGTTAGCTGAATTGAAAACCATCGTTCAGGCAGAATTAACACCGCGGTCTATGCGCTTACATTCCAGCAAGATGGAAGAAACGCATCCACTCGTTCAGGCAGCGAAAGAATTAGGCATTTCTTTATTCGGTTCCCCTACCCTTTCTGATCAAGCTTTATTAACGATACCTTCTGTCAAAATCGGTCCCGGACACTCCGGTAGATCACATACCGCAGACGAATATATCTTCTTGGATGAACTAAAACAGGGCATCCAAACCTATCAAAATCTACTAACAACCCTAAGCATTTAAGATTGTGGCAAAACTTTGGCAAAAAGAAAATCAGACGACAGACGCTAAAATCGAGAAATTCACGATTGGGAATGACCCCGTGTATGACTTGCAATTAGCGCGCTATGATGTGCTGGGTTCCCTGGCTCACATCACGATGCTAGAAAAAGTAGGGCTATTAGGTGCTGAGGAATTAGGGCCACTTTGCGCTGAATTGAAGGCTATTTATGCCCAAATCGATGCCGGAAATTTCAGGATCGAAGACGGAATGGAAGATGTCCACTCCCAAATCGAGTATCTATTAACGCAGAAATTAGGTGATCAAGGCAAGAAAATCCATGCGGGACGTTCCAGAAACGACCAGGTTTTAGTGGATTTAAAGTTATTCATGCGGGCAGAAATCCAGCACATTGCGGATTCCGTGGAGCGTTTATTTGATTTGTTAATCGCTAAAAGCGAAGCCCACAAAAACGATTTCTTACCAGGTTACACGCACTTGCAGATTGCGATGCCGTCTTCTTTCGGACTTTGGTTCGGAGCTTATGCGGAAAGCCTGGTAGAGGACATTGAATTATTGGAGGCGGCCTTCCGTCTAGCGAATAAGAATCCATTGGGTTCAGGCGCTGGATACGGCTCTTCGTTTCCTTTGGACAGAAAATACACCACGGAATTATTAGGCTTCGAATCACCCCACGTGAACGTAGTCAACGCCCAATTATCGCGTGGAAAGACCGAATTATATGTCTTAACGGCCATCGCACAAATTGCCACGACGCTGAGCAAATTAGCGATGGACGTGTGTTTATACAATTCCCAAAACTTCGGTTTTATCGAACTCCCTAGCTCCTTGACAACAGGCAGCTCGATCATGCCACACAAAAAGAATCCTGACGTTGCCGAATTGCTCAGAGGAAAAGCCAATAAATTAAAGGCCTTGCCTAACCAATTGCAATTATTAACCAGCAATTTGCCATCCGGTTATCACCGCGAATTCCAATTAACGAAGGAATTACTGATGCCGGCCATCGAGGAAATTTTAGACGGTTTAGAGATCACGCATTATATGGTCAGCCACATGAAGGTGAAGAAAGACCTCTTAGTGGACTCGAAATACGATTTATTATTCTCGGTAGAGGAAGTAAATAAATTAGTCGTTCAAGGGATTCCATTCCGCGAGGCCTACCAAATCGTGGGTAAAAAGATCGAAGAAGGCGCTTTCGACGGAAGTACACGAGAGATAAATCACTCTCACTTAGGGAGCATCGGTAATTTAGGCCTGAAAGAGATTCAAGATCAGAAAGAAATCGCTTGGAAGCGTTTTGGCTTTGAAAAAGTCAATAAGGCTATCGCTGCATTAATTTCTTAATATACTTTCCTAGAATATCGAATTCTAAGTTCACACGATCCCCTATTTTTAGTTGATGAAAAACGGTGTGTTCGTAGGTATAAGGAATGATACAAACGGTAAAAGAGTCATCTTGCGAATCCACCACCGTTAAACTAGTTCCATTCACACAAATCGATCCTTTTTCGACTGTCACATGTCCACTGCTTTTGGGATAGCTAAAGCGGTATTCCCAGCTTCCATTCTGATCAACTATTTCAGTACAAAGTCCAGTCAAATCCACGTGGCCTTGAACAATATGCCCATCAAAACGAGCATTTGCTGCCATGCAGCGTTCTAAGTTTACTTTTTGGCCAATTTGTAAATCCCCTAGGTTCGTCTTTTGCAAGGTTTCATCGATAGCCGTAACGCGGTATTGATCGCCTTGAATCTCCACAACCGTTAGACAAACCCCATTGTGTGCTAGGGATTGATCCACTTTTAATTCCTGCGTAAATGGAGAAGTGAACCAAAATTCCACATTCGTCCCCTTTTCTTCCTGCTTTACTAGCGAACCCATCGCCTCCACAATACCTGTAAACATCTGATTTAATTGCTATTTTTGTGTACTCAAAATTACACCCATTCCGATGAAATTCAATAAATGGTTACTCTTTCTGATTCCGGTCATCGCGATTCTCGCCTATTTAAGCATTCCGAGTGCTAAACCCGTAGACGAAACGGGAGCAGATGTGGCGAAAATCCGAAGCGATAAGGACGAAAACTTTCGCAACTCAGACGAATCCCCGATCCAAGATAAAGCCGCCTTTAAAGGACTAAACTATTATCCCTTTAACAAAGAATACATCGTGGACTTTGTGCTAGAAAAAGCGAAGAAAGCCGAGACGGTAGAATTGAAAATGACGGATGGAACGACAGAAAAGTTGATTTTTTTCGGATTCATTCAGGCGGAATTCAAAAGCTTCACGCTGAAATTAAAATTATACCAGCACGAAGACGGCAATTTCTTTCTCCCCTTTAAAGACAAAACCGCCCCCACAGAAACCTATGGAGGCGGACGTTTTTTAGATTTACCCCTAACAAATGTAAAAAACAATCGGTTGCGGGTGGACTTTAATCTGGCCTATAATCCCTATTGTGCATACAACGAAGATTTCGCCTGTCCCATTCCTCCCGCGGAAAACACCCTCCCTATTCGCATAGAGGCAGGTGAGAAAATTTTTAATTAACCTGATGCAACGAAGCAGCTCCAGATAGATCTTTTATGATCACTGGACTTCCTTTGTACTTCACATGGGATGCACCCGAGGCATCTACTTTTAAGGACTTCTGCACATGCACTTGAGCACTGCTTGCTCCAGACGCATCCACATCGACATTGCGAGCGAAGAAATCCAAGGCTTTCAAATGACTCGCGCCTGAAGCTTCCACTTTTAAATAATCGGTGTGACCCGATATTTTGCAATCTGAAGCGCCGCTTAATTCAATTTTCAACTTATCTGCATGTAAGCCTTCGATCAAGCCCTTAGAGGCACCCGAAAAAACAAGTGACATTTCCTCCTCATTTGTAAATCCTTGCAAATCCACTTTGCAGGCACCAGAGAAATCTCCAGCACTTAATCGAGGAAGGGTAATATTGATGACCATTTTGGAACGGTTATTATTCCAGCTCCATTTCCACTTTTCCTCATACGAAATTTCCAATTTACCAGCAGATGAGCTCACTTCTAATTCATCTATATCACTTTCTTTTCCTGTGACAGAAACAGCGTAGACATTGCCTTTATGGACATGAACTTCAAAGGCACTCCCTAACTCAATGGATTTAAAATTAGCTACTTTGAATTTTTTAGTCACAATCGCAGGATCTGCGAACGAACTAAATGCGACTACTAGGGCGGCGAATAAAGACAGAATTTTTTTCATAGAATTTTTAATTTGTTGCTAGATGCATTCCGATTTCAATTGGTTGCACGACTATTTAATCACGTTCCATTTATAACTCACACCGGCGCTCGCTTTATTAACGAAGGAAGAGCTTTCATATTTCTTTCCTTGTACGTATTTCGAGGCGTTTACTTCCATCTTAGCATATTTATCCAGTGTCACATAGGCCTTTTCAACTGCAAAATCAGGGGCAACCAATTCAGCCGAATCGAATAGAGCTGCATTTAATTGCTCACCTCCACCTTTCAGCGTTAATGAGTGAAATCCGCGTAAAACTACATCGAAAGTGGAAGACGTAAATCCTTCGATTTCAGTACTCGCATTACCTCCTAATTCCACCTTGGTTAATTCCGGCACGACAATCTCCACCTGGATACCAGGTTGAATTTTGTCCACGATTAATACGTTGTTTTCCACGTGAACCGAACTTTCTAAGGCCTGATTACCCTTGTACGTAATCTTAGGGAGATCTCCCCGAGTGATTTTAATTTGCGATGACTCCGTATTCAAACCTTGAATGGAAGTGAAATTTTGCAAGTCCTTCGTGATCGTGAAACCTACTTTCTCATCAGAGAAGTCTTCGTCTTTCGACTCTTCATCCGTATGCGGAATTCGGTTTAAGCAAATCAAGCCTTTGTCAGCAGAGAATGTCCATAAAGAACCAATGAATAAATCTTGGCCTTCTTCGTGGAAATAACCACCTTCTAACACATTGTCCATGTAATAAGCAAAATCACGCGTCATAGAGAAAGATTTACCATACGGAATCATAATCTTCACTTTTAAGCGTTGTGCTCTAAAACGGGCATCCGAAAGGCCAAAATGCGTATCAAAACGTAAGTCTTTCCCTTT
>JACCDX011018175.1_pt1 | contig 10994 bp, 7 predicted proteins | sample 7449681 | NCBI WGS metagenome assembly JACCDX01 (sample SAMN15323450, study PRJNA562643) | freshwater metagenome | isolation source: river surface water | place: USA:Blue River Watershed | collected 2017-08-18 | reverse complement strand
TGCAACAATTCTTGCAGGCGCAGGAAGTTTACCTGCTTTTAAAACGTTTGCCAAATCTTGAGCTTCACGGATATCAAAATTTCCTGAAATCTGTGAGTTACCACCTGTAATCTTTTGATTTACTACAGGAGCACTATAAACTCGGTTATCAAGAACAATTGCAATATACTTCCCTACGTTTGCTCCTGTTACCTGCGCCCAACGAGTAGCCGCTGCAGGAGTCATTTGCATTACAACCTCAATCTGGCCTGTTTGGTTCGTATTTTCACGCGCATCTTCAATGATGTTTTCATCACCAGAGGCAAGAGCAGCATTTCCGTCGCGATCTTTCTTTAAAAAATATACGTAATACTCATCAGAATTTGCAATCTCCTTACCATTTGCATCAACATCCATAGGCTTAGCGCTGTAAGCAATCTTCACATTATTAGCTAAAACGGCCTGATAGGCTTCCTCAGATAACATTTTTTCCAATAACTCACGATCAGCCGCTTTAATTGTTGCAATGCTCGATTCTTGCCCGGTACCGAAAGGCTTCAATATAGTAGCTAAACGACTTTTACCTACAGGAACGCTTGCAACTGATGAATCAGTAGCAGTGGTATCTGTGTTTTCAACAGCAGCCGCAACCCCAGGTATAACCTTCATTAGGTTATTCAATATTTTAGAACCCTCAACACCTCCATAAACTTCATAAAATTCCAATTGAGCTGATTTCTCAACTAATTCTTCCATACGACGAGGATTATCGACACCAGGCAATTCAACACTGATACGACCACCATCAACTTCTTGAACGTTTGGTTGGGTAACATTTGCTTGGTTTATACCTTATTCAACTACCTGCTTAACGTTAGATACTGCAGTTTTAATGGAAGCTTGTAGGTAATTTTTTACTTCAATTTCTTCACTTCCCGCTTGGATGGTTGAATTATTTCCTTTAACAAACAAAACCGCCAATTTTCTATTAGGGGCAGTTTTCTTGAAACTTGAAACAAATGCCTCAACGTAGTCTGTTCCTTTATCTCTAACTTCAATATTTGCCAACTGAAGAGATTTCAATAAGTCAGCATCTGTTGGGTCATTGGCAAGTACACGAATGATGGCGTCTTTTTCAACTTCCAAGATTACGTTCATTCCTCCGCGAAGGTCCAAACCAAGGTTCAACTCTTTTTCCTTACACTCAAAATAAGTGTAGCTCATGATGCCCAAAAAACTGTAATAGTCTTTGTTTCCAAGGCTGTCAATGTAACGGCGGTAAGCTTCCTTCTCACTCACCCCGAATTTTGCTTTCTTAGCAGCAAACTCTCTGGCTTCCTGTTCAAACCCTCTGGCTTTGAATGTAAAAGTCAATTGGAATAGTGACGCTAAGGCCAAAATGACAGAAAATACGACAATCGATTTATTGCTTTTCATTGGTAATTAGAATTCTCGACAAATAATTTAAGGTCGCGAAAATAAGTAAAAAAAGTGTGTTTAACGATATTTAAATCTGCAAGTTGTTCATGCATCCAAAATGTCCCTTAGGACAGGCATCAAAACCTAGCTTAGAGCAAGGCCTGCAATTCAATCCTTCTACTTCAAATTGCATCAATTTGCCTCCCATCTTTATAGGCGGCTCCATGCCGAATTCAGGAATGGTATTCCCCCAAAATAGATTTATGTCTTTCCCCAATGCAGCTGAAACATGGAGCATTCCCGTATCTCCAGTAAAGACATGTGTACTGTATTTTATTACTGTGGCCGATTCTTTTAAGCTCAACTCTCCCACCAAATTCAAAACCTGAAATCCATTGACTTGCAAATCTGAATGAATCATGTTTTGCAATTTAGTTGCCTGCTCAACATCAGATTTTCCACCAATCAAAACCACGTGACTGTTCAAACCTTCCACCAAATGCTGCCATTTTTGCAAAGGCAATCTTTTGGTAAAAAAAGACCCTCCCATACTAAAACAAGCAAATCTGTTCAACCCGTTTAGTTTGGTAACAACCTCATTTTCTGAAGTTGAGTCTACCGAAAAGTCAAGACCTTTATGGTCGTTTGATATTCCAAAAACACCTAAAACATCTATACAACGATCTGTAAATGATCTCGTTGTCAAAGTTTCAACTAACCAGGGCCACCTTCTTATTCGGTGTTGTTTCAATAGAACCCATAACACTTTCCTCAAATTCTGTTTTGAAATGTTAACATGGGGAGTTCCAAAAAACATCCATTTTACTTGCCGAGAACGTGCGTTTTTTTGCAGATCTACAATGAAATCAAATGATGTCCCGCGAAGTACTTTACGATCTTGGTCATCATCCCACTTCCAAGTGCGGTCGATGTAGGGATTGCCTTCTAAAACTGAAGTAAAAGAAGTTTTGGTAACCCAGTGAATTTCCGCATCGGGAAAATCTGTTTTCAATAATCTAAAAACAGGCGTGGTCAAGACGATGTCGCCAATTGAACTAAATCTAACCACCAAAATGCGCATGCTCAGCCAATTTTATTTTTACGATTTTCTTGAATAAAAAACTCAAACTCCTGTAAATCCATAGCATTCAATGTGTTCCTAGTCAACAAACCGCCTTTTCGCGCAGCCAAAGTCCCAAAATACATATCATGATACCCCGATTTTTCATGGGCATCAGGATTAATCGAAATCAACACCCCTTTATTTTGAGCATAATCAATCCATCTCCAATCAATATCTAACCTCCATGGATGTGCGTTCAACTCAATAACCACTTGATTTGCAGCACAAGCATCAATGATTTTTTTATGATCAATGGGGTACCCTTCCCTCAACAACAAAAGCCTTCCGGTTGGATGACCCAAAATAGTCGTATACGGATTCTCAATGGCCCGAATCAATCGTTGATTGGCTTTGTCTTCGTCCATTTTCAAGCCGCTATGCACTGATGCCACAACAAAATCTAGAAGTTTTAAAACCTCATCGGGGTAGTCTAAACTTCCATCTGATAAAATATCACTCTCAATTCCTTTAAATATTTTGAAGGGCGCGAGCTCATTATTCAATTGATCAATTTCTTTTATCTGCTGTAATAGCCTTTCCTCGCTAAGTCCGCCCGCATAACCTGCTGATTTAGAGTGGTCACAAATACCCAAATAATCGTATTTCTGATCTTTGGCGAATTCGGCCATTTCGCGCAAAGAATTCAACCCATCACTGTAAGTAGTGTGGTTGTGAAGTACTCCTTTTAGTTGCCAAAATTCAATAAGTCCCTCTCGGGGGAAGTCTTCTCTCAGCTCATTCAATCCCTCGCGCTGCTCGGGGATAATTACACCTGAATATCCCCTAGAACCGTAAATCTGTTCCTCAGAAATAAATTCATTAGAGTTATAAGCCAATAATTTTAAATGTTCGGCAGAGCCAGTAGTTTCAAACCAAATGCGCTCAAAATCGCGGCTATCAGCAAAATGAAAAACAACTGGATATTGACCCAATAACCATGTAGTTAATTGATCATCAACCCATTCTGCATTGTATTGCATCTCATCGCAATATTCAATGACTTCGTCGGGATCAAGATCCACCAACAAATCTATTTGCTCAATTTCGGGTACCGCTCGGCGAAAAGCACCCGTAAATTCAATTCTTGAACCGTCGAAAAATTTCTTGAGATGATCTTTAAATTCTGTTGCTGGCTCTAGTAAACGAGCATAATGCCACCGTCCTTTCGAAGAAAGGGCAAATTCTATGGAATGAATAACATCTGCCTGGGTTTTCAATCCAAATCCTTTCACCGAAACCAGCCTATTCTCTCTACAAGCATTGAGCAAATCTGCCGTTGAATCAATTTCCAATTCTCGCCAAATGACAGCTACCTTTTTGGGGCCCAAGCCCTTGATTTTGAGTATATCAATAATTCCATCTGGAGTACATTCTTCCAATTCTTGAAGATCTGAAAATGTACCAGAATTCTGAATTTCTCTGATGGCCTCCACAACCCCCTTACCCACGCCGGGAACGCTCAATAAATCAGCATCACTCATTTCTGCAAAAGAATCTTTGATCTTTTTTAAATTGAATGAAGCATTGGCAAAAGCCTTATACCTAAAAGGATTTTTCTCGTGCAGCTCAGCGAGCTTTGCATACATGCTGATTTGAGACAGAATGGTTGAATTATCCATTATTTACGTCGTTTTTTAGCAATAAAACGTTCAATTTCCATGTATTTCACGGCGTCATCAAAATCCACCCAAATAACGGTATTCTCTTGAAAACCTTTGAGATACATAACATTGATATCTTCACCCGTTTCTTTTTTCTTGAGGACTTCAACACCCAAAATTTCACATTTCCTTCCTTTGAATTCATTGGGTAACTCAGCCACATCAAAATCCCCCCGAAAGAAATATCTATAGAATCCATTTCCCGTAGCAGAATCATAAGCACCGTATTTTAGCGTGAATGAATCTTGTACTAAGTCTGCAGGATCCCAGCGGGTTTTTCGATACAAATCTAAATAAGCATATACTTCAGCACCTTTTGACTTCCCCAAAACAGCGGTATCTCCAGCGCCGACTTCGTACTCTTTTACGTCTTCTTGAAAAGGCCTATTTTGAGACCATAAAGAAGTACTTAAAAACAAGGATACAACAGTAAAAACAGTTGCTTTAATGCTCATAACAAGAGTGAATATACAATTAATCCGTCAATTTTGCCAATTTTTTGGCTACTTGACTGCTTAAAGCTACACCCATGCCTCCCATTCTAACGCCCAGATACAAATGTTCTTCTTTGCGTTCAATGATAGGTGAACGTTTTTGGTGCATTCCCATAACGCCAGACCATTCATTATCAATTTCAACATTGACGTTAGGAACAATAATCTCATTCAACCAACGCAACAATTCATATTTTATCTCAGGTGTGACCGCTGACTCAAAGGTATTCTCTGCAGCAAATTGTTTATTCCTGGCCCCACCAATCAAGATTCTCGAACCTAGAGATCTAAAATAAATGTAACCTTTGTCTGCATGAAAAATCCCTCTAAAGGCAATACTCGGAATGGGTTTGGTCACCAAAATTTGTCCTCGAGCGGGTTCCACTTCCAAATCAGGAAACCATTTCAAAGCCCAAGCATTGGTGCAAACAAATAGATCTTTCGCTAAAATTTGAGCATCTGATTGCTCAAATCTCAGAACCCATCCACCTGATCCATGCTTTTCAATTGACTGAACATCCATAGAAGAATAAATTTCAACGCCTATTGACAATGCATGCTGTCTTACCGTTCTCAATAACAAATGACTCTGTAGGGCTCCTTCTGATGGAGAAACTATGGCAGTTTCACCTACATTCATTTCAAATTTCTTGATGTTTCTCTCAACGAAGGCAACTTGTTGATGCACATTTTTCAAAGACTCATTGAGCTTAGGTAGGCTCTCTCGAATATGGTCTAATTCAGATTCACTTCCGCTGGGGAAAATCTCATAACCACCTGACTGTTCGTAGCCAATTTTCTCGGGAGAATATGTTTTTATGAGATCTTGAAGCCCTTTGTAACGCTCTTCATATAATTGAAACGCTTGGTCTTCTCCCATTCTGCTGATATCGTCTAGAATTTCACCAGCACTTCCAAAACAAGCAAAACCTGCATTTCTCAAGCTTGCAGCATCTGCAAAAGCGTTCCGTTCTAAAACCCAAATACTCTTGTGCGGATATTTCAATTTTAGCTCAATAGCAGTTTGCAGTCCAACAAGGCCGCCACCTATCACCACTTGATCGGCGCGCTCCATCCAGCGTTGTTCCCAAAAGCTAAAATTACCTGAACCCATGCTTTAGTTCAAGTATCCTTCTATTGCGGTATGATAAGGATTCGCAAATTCTTTAATATCACCCCATGTTTCACCGTTCACAATTACCGAACCCGAAGTTACAGTGCCCATGTGTAAAACGGGCAATCCCATTTTATCAGCCACCTTAATCAATTCGCCCACTTTATCTTGAGATACAGAAACCACTACTCTACTTTGGCCTTCGCCAAACAATGAAGCGTCTATTCTTAAATCTTTATCTGTACAAATATCAAATCCTAAATGACCTGAAATAGCACTTTCCGCGCAGCACACAAACAATCCACCTTCACTAATATCGTGAACTGACTGAGCATAACCTCCGCATGAAAGTTCTTCCAAGAAGAGGTGTAATTGGTGTTCTACATCTAAATTAAACTCCGGACAAGGTGAGAATTCTACTCCCTTTACTTTAGCCAAATACTGTGAACTACCCAAATCATTGGTGCGAGGGCCAATCAAAACAATGGCGTCGCCTTCGTTTTGGAAAGCCAATCCCATCACCTTTGATGGCTCATCAATGATTCCCACCATACCTATGGTTGGAGTTGGATATACGGCTTGTCCGTTAGTACTTTGATTGTAAAAACTCACGTTTCCACCGGTAACTGGAGTATCAAACTTTCTACAAGCAACCCCCATACCCTCAATGGCCGATTTAAATTGGAAATACACTTCTTCATTGTATGGATTTCCGAAATTTAAACAGTTGGTAATTGCTGTAGGCACACCTCCAGAACAACGAATATTACGAGCCGCTTCACTTACCGCGATTTGCGTCCCCAAGAAGGGATCAGCATAAATATATCTGCTGTTACAATCAACAGTCAGAGCCAAACTTTTGTTGGTTCCTTTTACCTTCACCACAGATGCATCAGACGCGCGATTGGTAGATTGATTTACCGTTCCCACCATGCTATCATACTGTTGGTAAACCCATCTCTTGCTAGCAATATTCGGTTCTGCCATCAACTTGAAGGCAGATTTTTTTGCTTCTTCGAGGGATGTATCTTCAACCTTGTCAATTGAAAACTCGTTGATTTTTTGGAAATATTGAGGCTCTTTCCAAGTTCTTTTATAGATGGGTGCTCCACCACCGAGAACCAAAGATTCTGCGGGAATGTCTGCTTCCAATTCGCCGTGCATAAAATACCGAACTCTCTTGGTATCAGTTACCATGCCAATTTGAGCATAAGTCAACTCCCATTTTTCGAAAATACGTTCAACTTCCTTTTCCATGCCCTTCTTCACCACTACCAACATACGCTCTTGGCTTTCACTCAAAAGAAGCTCCCAACCCTTCATGTCGGCTTGTCTCATGGGCACCTTATCTAAGTGAATATCCATACCCACATCAGTTTTAGCGCTCATTTCGCTGGTACTGCAAGTGATACCTGCTGCACCCATGTCTTGCATACCTACCACGGCATTGGTTTCAATGATTTCCATAGTAGCTTCAAGGATCAATTTCTCCCAAAATGGATCACCTACTTGAACTGACGGAAGATCATTTATTGAATCTTCACTCATGTCTTTACTCGCAAATGCTGCGCCGTGAATACCGTCTTTTCCAGTTGCAGAGCCAAAGATATAGACTGGATTTCCGGGTTCACCAGCACCAGCTGAAATGGTCTTTCCTTTTTCAACGATTCCTACGCTCATGGCATTCACCAAAATATTTTGCTCGTAGCAATCATCAAAATAAACTTCTCCTCCAACGGTAGGAATTCCAAAGGCGTTACCGTAATCACCAATTCCCTTTACCACTCCTTTTACCAACCATTTGGTTCTATCGGTATTGATATTCCCAAAGCGCAAAGAATTCAACTGCGCAATGGGTCTAGCTCCCATTGAAAAAATATCTCTATTGATTCCACCTACACCCGTTGCAGCACCTTGATAAGGCTCAATAGCGCTGGGATGATTGTGACTCTCAATTTTAAAACAACAAGCGAGTCCATCTCCAATATCTACCAAACCTGCATTTTCCTCACCTGCCATGGCCAACATTTTGCTTCCTTCTTTTGGAAGGGTTTTCAGCCAAACTATAGAGTTTTTATAACTACAGTGTTCACTCCACATAACAGAGAAAACAGAAAGCTCTGTAAAGTTAGGTTCGCGTTGTAAAATATCGCAAATTTTCTCGTATTCCTCCTTCAACAATCCTAGTTGAAGTGCTTGTTCTAACAACGATGAATTCATCGCTGCAAAGTTAGGTAAGTAAAGGTAGAATTCTAAATCCTATTTAAGGATCATTACAGAACTTGAAACGGTTTTTCTGATGACTCTATCCCCTACACGTTGCTCGTATCTATATAAAAAGGGATACAAACCTGACATGCATGGCTCTCCATTGGCATCACCGTACCAGCGGTACTCACCTGATTTGTGGCTATCAAACAACACTTCACCCCATCTATTGTAAATAATGAGTAGTGTTGGAGTTATATCTCTACCTACAATTTCGAAGTATTCATTTCTATCATCTCCGTTTGGAGTGAAAGCCGTTGGGACAAAAATATCACATTCTCCATCGGAAACCTTTACTTCCATCCAATCAGATGCAGTGCCGCATGAATTTGTTACCGCTACAGAATAAACACCTGGCGAGGAAACGTATATCACAGTATCTCTGCTTCCTGTACTCCAATTGATAGATGAATTTGGCCAAGTTTGTTTTAAAACAATCAAAGCACCCTTACAAATCAGGGTATCACCCGGCAAATTTGCTTGAGGGGTTAATGCGTATCCTACATTTATAGTATCAGACCAACTACAGCCGTTATTGGTTACAGTTGCTGAGTACTTTCCGGGATTAAATATTGACCTTGGATTTGCAGAAGTGGAATTTTCCCAAGTTACAGTGCCCGCAGCATTAACGATCAAAATGAAATCTTGATTATCACAAATCACGGTGTCTTTTCCCAAGGTAAATTTAGGCCTAAGGTTGATTTTGATGTTTTGTGTAACACTGTCAGGGCAGAAACTATCTTTTACTACGTATTTAACTGAGTGATTACCTGCATTTCCTGGAGTATACAACGTTCCTAAAATACTTCCAGAAGAAGGATAAAAAACACCATTGGGATCACTTGGAAACAGAGTTATTGGTGCATCATTTTCACATGCAATAGCTGGCAAACCCGCAAAAGAAGCAACTACATTGGGTTTCACAGCAATTAAAATGGTATCTGTACTCTTGCAACCTTCAGGACTTTCAGCGCTATGAATGATAGGATATACACCAGCATTTGCATAACTATGGGTGATAGATTTATTCAAAGATGATGTTCCGTCACCCAAATCCCAAGAAAACTTCACCAATCCGGGAAAGATGTTATCGAAAACAAAGTTATTTCCGGTCAAACATTGAAGACTATCATTGATGGTAATTCCACTAGATGGGGCAGGAACAACATTAATCCAAAGCGAAGCGGTGTCAGTACAACCCGTTCTAATATTGTCAAAATAAGTTTCACTTTTGTAACCAATTTTATATTTGCCGCCTTTGGTAAATGACTTTACAGGTTTTGGAATGGTTGAAGAATCTGTGGCAGTGAAATACCAAGTTCTTGTATACGCCATCTTTGGTAAATTTTTCAAGGTGGTGTTATCTGCAAACCTGAAAATATTACCTTCCAGACACTGAGACAAATCATTGTTTATTTCGATGGGCGCACTAACAGGACGAGGAATTATTTTAACCGCATTGCTATTGGTAAAATTATCTGTACATCCGTAAGAAGGCGAAGCAACGAGCATTACCTGGTAGTTACCACCTTGCATATAAGTGTGGGTTACATTTTTACCAGTATCTTGGTTACCATCTTGAAATAACCAAGTATATTTTATGCCAGTAAAGTTTGAAGTAGATTTATTATTGAAACTGACTACGTTGGTCTGATCACAACTATCGTTAATAGTGAAATCAAAATCCAATTTAATATCATAAGTTGTAAAAGATACTGTTGCTGGTGAGCTGGTTAGGTAATCAATGGGAGAACCACCATCGTGCTCGAAAATAGAAATGTAATATTTAGTATTTGCCTTAAGGCCAAGCAACGTAAAACTAGAAGTAATATTATTATAAACAGCGTAATTACCGGTTCCGAGCTGTTGTCCTGAGCCAAAAGTATTAAATACCGTATAATTCGAGCCGTCGGCAGGAGCGGCATCTACAGCCGAAGCTTCTTTCACAAGTACAAATCTCCAACCACCATTACCGTTTGTCCAACTTATGGTAGCTTGTTTGCACTGGATATTGGTAACCTTGGCATTGCTCGGACCAACAGTGGGTTCAGCAGCCATGGCGACACCCCAAAATCCAAAGGTCAAAGCAAATAAAGCAAACGCACGGATCGAACGATACATAGAATTACAAATATAGTTCTAATTTGACAAGTTTAAATCCTTAAACGCGGCTTACTCTGTCGGAAATATAATATTTTCGTCACTTATTGCAGGAACATTCATCATTTTCAGGAATAACTGAGCTAATGTGACAACATCTTTTAAGCAGTATTGCACAATTCGCTGTAAATCTTTTTCCCGGTAATACACATCTGCCACCATGCTTCCGTCAATATCATCTTTGGGAGTAGGTATGCCAAATAAAGATGCCAATAGTTCCAAGGAAGTATAACTTTTATAATCCCCAAATTTCCACATATCCATCGTATCTAGGTGCTTTATCTCCCAAGGTTTCTTTCCTGCATTATCTAGTAAAACCGGCAGTTTAATTCCGTGAATTAACATCCTCCGAGACAAATACGGAAAATCAAATTCCTTTCCATTATGCGCACACAAAAACGACTTATCCGTGCTAAAATATACCCGAAGTAAATCCGCAAACTCAGTGAGCAACTGTTTTTCATCATCATTTGCAAAATATTTCAACCTCAACTGAGGCTGATGCGGATAGCCGGTTATAATTCCTACGCAAACACAAACTACTTTACCAAACTCCGCATAAATAGCTGATCGATCATACATATCTCCAGCAGTAATGTTTTCTTTCACCAAAGATTTTGATTTTTTCTCCCAAAGCGTTTGCCACTGTGGACTTAAACTCTTGAATGACGGTTCAGCGGGTACCGTCTCAATATCTAAAAACAATACTTTGTTCAAATCTAACTGGGAAAACAATTGCATGCCAACAAATCTACACAATGCGGAAAACTTCTTTT
>JACCDX011618905.1_pt1 | contig 10996 bp, 5 predicted proteins | sample 7449681 | NCBI WGS metagenome assembly JACCDX01 (sample SAMN15323450, study PRJNA562643) | freshwater metagenome | isolation source: river surface water | place: USA:Blue River Watershed | collected 2017-08-18 | reverse complement strand
GCAAGTACCAATACATCAAACACAAATTTTGCTGGTGGTAATGTTATAGGAACCGCAATTGTACCAAATATAAATGGAGGAACCGCTGGTGGTGGAGATGGAGAAAGTGGATTTTATTCATATCAACCACTTATAACTACAGGAGGAGCTGGTGGTGGCTCAAACGGAACAGGAACAGGTGGAAAAGGAGGAGATGCAGGACCTGGCTCTGGTGGTGGAGGTGGAGGTGCCGGTACTACAGGAGGAAATGGAGGAAGAGGTGGTGATGGATATGCAGTAATTATATGTTGGTAGTACTTATATAATATGAGTTGTCAAATACAAATAAATTCAATATCAGGTACTTCACCTTTTGATATCTATCTATGTGATATTAGTTTAAATCAATGTGTTTTCATTCAAACTGAAACAAGTCCATCTTACCCAATTATAATAACGCCACCTGCAACTTTTTATGGAGTTAATCAACTTATTGTAAAAATAATAGATGGTAATGGGTGTGAGACTTTTAACTACTATATTTTACCAACACCTACCCCAACAGCTTCACATACACCAACACCTACGGTTACTCCTACACTTACTCCAACTCCAAGTCCAACAAGTCCTTAAAAAGACTACAAAAAAACAAAAGTTCAGTTATTTATAGGTAATGGCATTAGGTTTTCAAGATTGTTGTAATTCTTCAAGTTACTTCTTTTTAAATGGTATTCCCGCAACCGTTTCTCAAAACGAGTTTTATCATATCATAACATTAGAAGGTCCGGCTTTTTGTGCAACATATACAAATATACCTGCACTTAATTATCAACCTCCCACATATACTTTGGTTGAAATGACGGAGTACACCTCTTGTGATACTTGTTTTGCAGGAGCTCCACTTACTTGTCCGGCACAAGAAACAATATTTTTATCACAGTTTGGACCAGGTTCAATTTCAGTCGGAACCGATTGTTCTATAAGAACACTTTTCCCAATGATTGTTGAATGTATATCAACAAATCCAACATTTGATGGATTTGCGGATGGTGTTGTTAGACTATTCGTCACAGGTGGAACTCCACCTTATAGTTTCTTTAATCTTACTGATGGAACTGTGTTTGGAGGAGTACTTCCAGTGGTAAATAGTACTTATACTTTAATAGATGGGGCATTAGAGGGAGAATATTCGATACAAGTTGTTGATGCTCAATCGGATAATATAATAACAATAACTTGTGTATTAGAATCACCCCCACTTGAATTAACTGTGGGGAGAACTCCTTCACCTGTTTCGGCTGAAGACGTTTGTGATGGTAGTATTGTTGTTGTAATCACAAATGGTACCCCACCTTACGAAATATTTATAAATGGATTACCTACTGCCCTACCTACAATTACTAATTTATGTGCGGGAGATTATGACATAACTGTCATTGATTCAGGTGTGGGAACCAACCAACAGATAAATTCTGGTATAATAACAGTTGGTTCACCAGCCGTAATTACTTATCCTGATGATTTATGTTTGTCATTTATTTTCTGTAATACAACATTTAATTTGACATTTACTCGAACAGGTACATTTAATTCAAGACCAAGTTATTCATGTGAAAACCCTGAGGATGTTGGATTAACAATACTACTACTTAGATGGTTAAATGGATGGACAACAACCCAACAGACATCAAATGGTAGTTTAGCTTTCACCGCTCCATGTGCTCAACCATTACCGAGCTTACAAATACAATTTTCCAAAGTATCTAATCAAACCGAACAACCAACTGGAACTTGGTTTTCCCCACTTGGAATGTTCCAAGGACTACCTACTAATGTTACTGCAGGAGTTTGTAATGGTGTTAATCCTGGTGGGTTACCTGCACAACCAACACTTACGTTTGTTACAAATGACACTATTTGTAACCAACTTCTTGGTCAAGTTATACTTACAGCTGACGGAGGTTCAGGACCTCCATATCAATATTTAATAAATGGCGTTGTACAGAGTTCATCCACAATACAATTAGTCCCTGGAAATTATACTGCTACGGTTATTGATGGGATAAATACCTCAAGTCTACCTGTAAACTTTACTATTAATCAAACTCCACCAACTGATGTTAATATGTTAGTTTCAATAGCTAATATAACGACTCAACCTACTGGACCAATAAATTTAAATAATTTTGTGGCGGGTTGTTCGGTTGCAGCTGTAAACTGCGTAGATATTTATCAATTTTATAGACGTACAAGAATTTCTATAGATGTTATAAATCTACCCGCAGGACAAGTTATAACAGGGTATTTTAAAATTAAAACTAAAACTCAAGGAGTATTCAATGACCTATATATTGAGAATGTTTGGAATTTTAATAATAATGGAGGAATTAGTTTAGCAGAGGCAACAAAAAATTTCATAGATATTAGTAGTTCGTTTGTACTTGTTTCTGATTCAACCTCACCAAGACCTAATTCAATTAATACTGAATTATTACCGCTCAATCAAAGCCAAAGCTGTCCATCAACACCTTCGGTATATTATTCAAGAACTATAATCAGGGAATATACTTTTGGAACCCAACTTAACCCTATAACCATAAATAATTCTGACATTATTCGTATTGAATATGATGTGTTTTCAAGGATACAAATAGGTAATAATAATGGATGCCAACCAGCTCTTGGAGTTCAGTTTGACGTAGAGTTTATTCAAACTTCACCAAACGTGACTTGTTATAATTTAAATTTCAATGACGGAACAACTCCTTATGTTGCTTCCTCTAAACAGTTTGGAAATCAAACAATACCTTCACCATATACTAGTACAGTAATTATTAATGGATAATAAATAACAATGGGATATATAATTAAAGATACACAAGGATTAGTTGTCACAAGATTAACTGATGTCGGAAGAAGAAAGATTTCCCAAGGAAATTTTAATATATCTTACTTTCAAATAGGTGATAGTGAAGTTAGTTATACTGCCCTAACAGATTATAACTACTCAAATTCGATGGTATTAGAACCATCATATAACTCACAAAATAATGTTGGTATTCCACAATCTACAAAAAATGATGTTAAGTACCCCTTTTATTTACAAGGAAACACAGGGACAACTTATGGAATACCATTTCAGAATTCAGTAATAGATGAAGTATTTAATAGTGCATCACCAAATGGGACAATGCAACAAGTTACACAAAATACTCTATTAGGACAAATTAACCCAAGGTGCTTTCAGTTTCTTGAAGATGGTGTTTGTTATAATTCGGAATATACGGCAATTGTTAATAATTTTAATGGCTTAAGTACTTTAGTGATAAGTAGTAATCCATGTGTCGGTTCTGCAACAAACCCTATATCTGCCGGAACTAAAGTTGCAATTTGGATAAGCGCGGATTTATTAACTAATATTACATGTAATGATGTAAATATACTTGGTTTAACAAATTGTGTTACGCCCTGTAACAATGTACTTTTTTACAATGTTGTAAGTGCTGGGGGTGCTTTTATTACATTAGATAGACCACTTCCAAATTTTGATAATACCATATATAATAGTGGTACAAGATATGCAAGATTATTCTTCTACTATAGTGGAGCGTCTGATTATGATTTAACCTCACCAATGACATATGATACAAATTCTGTAACTAATTATCAATCCATCTGTTACCCAACAGATGGATTTGTTAGAGTTTGGAATATGAATATACCTTGGAGTGAAAGTCCGGCAGGAACAACCTTGAATAATTTAACATACCAAGAATTTGGTTCAATTGATTATTTGGGACTAAAAGAATATTATGGATATTATAATTCATCGGGTCAGACTGACACATCAGGGACATGGTATTACAATTCTTTTGGCGAAAGAGTAAATGTAACTCCCGAAGAACAAAAAACAATTGCTATTGTTCATTATAGTAATAGTTCTATTATAAATTGGTACGGTGAGAAATTCGCTTGTGAAACTTATGATTCCACAAATCCTGGAGCGACAGGACAAGCAAGAAATTTTCAAATAACAATTCCGTGGCTCGCTTGGCATAAAAATGAGTTTTGTTGTTCATCACAAAGTAGTTTAAATCAAGATTCTTCAACTTTCTATATTGACCCTCCAGGTTTTGACAGTTTTGACTTGTTACAATCATATCATTTACAATCGACAAGAAACAATGATATGAACAGTCCTGGTATTAGATATTTTCATTTATATGATACTAATGAAGTTTATCCTGGCGGACCACCAAGTAGAGTTGGAAAAGTTTTCCCTGATGATAAAATAATTATTTTTGATGATGAGGAAATTGTTGCGGCTCTATCTTACGTATCAAACAGAAGTTGGACATTACCGGCACCAAGATTAGGAACAGTCGCTCCAGGTACTTGTGATAGTGATACTGATGGAGTACTTAATGATGATACAGAATGTTTATGGGTGACTTATTTATTTAGACCACGGGTTAATGGAGGAACTCAGGGAATCCATTGTAACTATTATCAAAAAATATGTGGACCAAGCCAAGATTGTGGAGCAACAGAACAAAATGTTACAGTAACTTTTGGAGGTGATTTTGGATGTATGAGTCAAAATTTAGAAAGTGGTTGGTGGGCTGGACAGTTTTGGGTGCTTGCGCAAAAAACAAATACAACTGATAGACCTGACCCAGCGGCTTGGAGAGCGATAGAATTTACGCAAGTTCTAAATGATAACGGGTCAATTAATGCTCAAGGTTTTATTGCCCCATCAGGTATGACATCTGTAAACTTTACAATTAGCCAAACCAATTATGATTCGGCACCTCTTTATGAAATAACCGACCAAATTTTTGTTAAACTTCCTACGGAAAATGATTTACAAATGAACTTTGGTGACGAAACTTTTTTCCACGGAATGGTTAGAACTGATATACAATCAACAATTTATGAAATGAGGTATTTGGTTAATTTACCGAGTAATCAGTTTGTTACATCAACAAACCCAACTTGGTCAGAAGGAGTTGATACTTATATGACAGAAGTTGGTCTTTATGATAACGATAAAAATCTTTTGGCTCTTGGAAAATTCCAATCCCCACAATCGAGAGAAGGAGTACAACAAGTGGTTGTTAAATTAGATTTTTAAAAAAGGATATTTATAACAAATGGGAGTAATATTAAAAAATACACAAGGTTTAGTTTCAACAAAACTTACAGACGTTGGGAGAAGAAAAATCTCTCAAGGTAATTTTAATATTTCTTATTTTCAGATTGGTGATAGTGAAGTAAATTACACAGCTGTAACTGACTACAATTTTGCAAATTCGATGGTTCTTGACCCACCGTATAATGCTCACAATAATGCTGGTGTTCCACAATCTACAAAAAATAATGTAAAATACCCAATGTATTTAATAGGGAGTTCGGGTGTGACTTATGGTATACCATATCAGGCGTCTGCAGTTGATGAGGTTTTTAATAACGCATCCGTGGCTGGATTTTTTACACAAGATTCTGAATATTGTTTTAAATATGTATATAACGGAATATGTATCAATTCTCAATACGTAAGCCTTTTAAGTATTTATAATGGCTCACAATCTGTAAATATATTTAGTAGCCCTTGTCCTGATTCATCAACAGGTGCGATTACACCTGGAATGAAAGTTGCCATTTGGATGAGAGGTACGGGTATTCCAGCTACTTGCGGAGACGGGGCTTTTTGTGTGGAAACTTGTCAACCTCTTTTGTTTTATAACGTTGTAAGTTTTAATGGAATAACACTCACAGTTGATAGACCATTACCTAATCTTAGTAATTCACCGCTCAACGTGGGCACCGCCAGATATTTTTTTTATTACGGAGATGTTACAGAGTATGATTTACCGACTCCTTTTAATTATTATACTGACTCCATAATTAATTATGAATCAGTTTGCTATCCAACAAACGGATTTGACAGAATTTGGAATATGAATATACCTTGGTCTGAAAGTCCGGCCGGAACAAATGTTAATAATCTATCTTATAAAGATTTTAACTCAAAAGATTATTTGGGGACTAAGGAATATTATGGGTACTCTAGTACGTCAGGACAAACCGATACATCAGGAACTTGGTATTACAACTCTTTTGGTGAGAGAGTTAATGTTACACCTGAAGAACAAAAGACTATAGGAATTGTTCATTACACTAATAATACAATAATAAATTGGTATGGTGAAAAATTTGCTTGTGAAGTTTATGATTCCACAAATCCTGGAACCGCAGGACAAGCAAGAAATTTTCAAATAACAATTCCTTGGCTTTCTTGGCATAAAAATGATTTTTGTTGTTCATCACCGGGTGCGGCAAGTCAAAGACCCAGCACATTTTATATAGACCCACCAGGTTTTGATGATTTAGAACTTTTACAACCACATTATATACTGTCGACCAAGAATTCTGATATGAATAGTCCTGGTATAAGATATTATCATTTATATGACACCAACCCAATATCAGGAGGAGGTCCTCCAAATAGAGTAGGTAAAGTATTTCCTGATGATAAAATTATAATTTTTGATGATGAAGAAATTGTTGCCGCACTTTCATATGCGTCAAACAGAAGTTGGACATTACCGGCACCAAGACTTGAAACTGTAACTCCTGGCTCTTGTGGTAGTGATACAGATGGTCTTTTAAATGATGATACAGAATGTGTTTGGATAACTTATTTATTTAAACAACGTATTAATGGAGGCCCACAAGGACTACACTGTAACTATTATCAAAAAATATGCGGACCAAGACAAGATTGTGGTGGTGGAGAGCAAAATGTCACAGTTACATTTGGAGAAGATTTTGGGTGTATGTCACAAGGACTTTCTTATGGGTGGAGTGCTGGTGAATTTTGGGTACTTGCTCAAAAAACAAATACAACTGGTAGACCTGACCCTGCAAAATGGGTAGCAATTAATTTCACCCAAACTTTAGATGATGCTGGATTTATTAATGCGTCAGATTATATAAGCCCTGCGGGAATGACATCTTTGAACTTTACAATTAGTCAAACAGATTATGACAATGGAACACCATATTCATTATCAAGCCAAATAGTCGTTAAAGCACCTAATGACACAAATCAGTACGCTATGAACTTTGGAGATGAAACTTTCTTTCACGGTTATTTGCAAACTGATATACAAGCAACAATTTATGAAATGAGATATTTGGTTAATTTACCAAGTAGTCAATTTATAAATTCTTCAAATCCAACTTGGTCTGAAGGAATTACTCCTTACATGACTGAAGTCGGTCTTTATGATACAGATAAGAATTTACTTGTTTTATCTAAATTTCAATCGCCACAATTAAGACAAGGTGTACAACAAGTTGTAGTCAAGTTAGATTTTTAATTTACAAAGTTAAATATTTTATTAACTTTTTTGTAACGTATGGCAAAAAGTATTAAAAATTCACCCAAAATTCTTGGGCTTGACGTGTCAACAAAAACTATAGGTTGGGCACTTTTTGATTTATCATCAAGAGATTTATTGGAATTAACACATATATCTCCAAGACCTAAACCAACTTCCGATAATAAAATGGAAGAATTGTTTGCAAAGTCAGGACTTTTTAGAAAGAAACTTGAGGAGTATAAAGGACTTGGAATCATTAAATGTATCATAGAGGAACCACTACTTAACTCTAATAACGCTTATACGATTGGAACTCTTTTGAGATACAATACATTAATTAGTAAAGAAGTTTATGATGTGCTTGGAATTGTGCCTGAGTACGTATCAACATATGAATCAAGAAAAAGAGCATTTCCCGAACTTGTCCAAAAGAATGAAAAAGGTAAGTTTGTTTTGTTTGGAGGTTACCCAAAAGATTGTGACAAAAAACAAATTATATGGGAACTTGTTGCGAAAAGAGAACCACAAATTCAGTGGATGTATACTAGAAATAATACATTAAAGAAAGAAAATTTCGACATGACAGATTCCTACACAGTAGTTTTGAGTTACTTAAACAGTAAATAAATCAGTTTAGTTTTTTTGTTTTATTAAAAAACCCCGTTTTTACGGGGTTTTGTTATTTTAAGTACAGAGTCTTGTTATTCTTCTATTGTTAGATGTTGAATAGAATAGTCTACCACTTGGAGAGTCATATTCTATACCTGCAATACCTGTAGAACTTAATATAGAGTTTTTGAACATCAATACAGTATTTGTTGAACAATCAATAACAATAATACCGTGAGTTGACGGAGATTGCTTATTTGTTATATATAAGTAATCTTTATCACTATTGTAAATCATACTTTCATTACTTCCTGAATATCCGCTAATTGAAATAGAACCTTGTATTATATTAGTTGTAGTGTCAAAATAAACAACTTTTTTACCTGATTCTAAAACGTACATGTATCCATTTGTTGGATTAAATCTCATTGCAGATAGATTATTGACAGGGGTACCTGAGAAGTTAACTGTTCCACTTGTAACCAAAGTTGTTGGGTTCACTATGTAGATAAGTCCCTGACATTCAGCAATTCCTACAGGACAAATTATTGAACTAGAAGCAATATACATATATCCATTATTAGTATCAGACTCAATTATACCTTTATAACCAATACTAATACTTGATGAATAAGGTAATGTTATATATCCATCTAAAGACTCGGTATTTGTGTCTATTACCGCAACTTGGTTAAGATAGAAGTCCAATATTCCTAATTTACCTGTGTTAGAATCGTAGGTTGATGAATCTGGATATGTTACGCCAACATGGGATATTGTTGATGCGGTAAGCAATGTCGATGAATCTATTACAGTTGTAGATGTATAAACTGAGACAAAAATTTTATTATTAGTACTATCAAAAGAAATACTTTGAGGTGATGATATTGTATATCCTGTAACATATGTTCCGCCCGAATTATAAACTTCCACATTTGATGATGTACCTATCCATAAATATGAATTATATGAATCAGTTTCCATTCTAGAGTTGTTACCGTAAATCTCTATATCAATACTATTACTAATTACTGTGGTACCTAATACTATTGGACAAGCTGTAGTTGGTGAAGGAGTATTAGTATTTGTTGGAGTAATACTAGGTGTTGAAGTTTTTGTGGCTGTTGGTGTTGCCGTTGATGTATTTGTATTTGTTGGTGTATTTGTATTTGTTGGTGTAACAGTTGGAGTCGATGTGTTAGTTGCGGTAGGAGTTGGAGTTGGTGCTATTGGTGAAATTAAACTACATAGAATATCTACGGTACTGCTACTATCATCCCCCCACCAGATTGTTGTATCATATGGGTTATAATTTAGAATAGAAGTGGAACCAACTGGAGTTCTTAAATTCTGTTTGTATTGAATTATGGTATTTGTCGCAACGTCAACTGTTATTAAATCTGAACCAGCTTCACCAATATAAATATAATTTTCATCACTATTATAAACGAGTCCGTAAGTAGAACCATAAGCCGAAATGTTGATTGACCCCGCAACTGTAAATGAAGCTGTATCTACATACCACAAGGAAGCGGCGGGTTCTAAAATATAAAGGTAGTTATTATATGGTACGAATACTAAATTTGTATTTGACCCACCGCCAACAGTTAATGTTGAAACTAATGTAAGTGTAGACCAAGAAATAATATATAAATCAGTTCCATTATCGATTGTGTAAATGTATCCTGAATTATCCCAAGTTAATTTAAATGGTGGATTAGTAGTATAAACAGTTCCAAAAAGACCTACCCCTGTATCATAAATGTCAACACCTGAATTTGTGTTATCAGCAACTGCTAATAATGTACTATAAATTGCCAAGTCATAAACAGTTCCTGAAAAAGAATAAAGAGCTGGTGTTAGGGTAGAAGTTGTAACATCAATTGAATCAACATCACTTCCGACAGCAACATAAACTCTGTTAAAGAATGAATCAAACACTGAGGTAATTGGAGTTGTGGCCCAAGGACCAACTGTTGAAACTAAATTATATGATGAATTATAACTAGCGCCAGATGTCTTACCAATTACCCAAACATAGTTATTATATGTGTCATTTGCAAATGATACTAAATTACCACCACTTGTTATACTATCAAATGAATAAGGACAATAAGGCGCCAAAGTTGTACTTGGTGTTATCGATGGAGTTGTGGTATTTGTTGGAGTCATACTTGGTGTAACAGTTGATGTAACATCAGGAGTTCTTGTAGGTGTTGGGAAAGGTGTTAAAGTGTTTGATGGTGTAATACTTGGTGTTGGCGTTAAAGTTGGGTCAGGAGTTGGCAATGGAGTTGTTGGGTAAGTGTATGGACATACAACTTTCACAGTATTACTTCCTTGGTCAAGTAGGTATATTTTATCTTCAAATGCGCTATATTTAACTTCTGATAGTTGAGTTATTTCAGGAACTACTTGAGAATTTACAATTAAATTGAAACTTAAATCATAAGTTAAAAGTATATTTGGCGATATGCCAATATATAGATAATACCTTGTTTCATCTAAACTAATATTAGTAATTGTTGAATAACTACTCAGGTCAATTTGATTTGTTACAGAGTCAATTGAAAAATCCCAAAAATAAATTGAGTTGGACCCATCATAAACTATATAAACATTTGAATCAAAATAAGAGAACAAAATTGGAGTATCTTTTGCGGATAGATATACGCTAATAACAGTTGATATATAAGTGTCAACGTCTATTATAGATATTTCATAATTTCTATTACCGGTTACAATCATTTTTTCGTTTATTGGGTCATACACCATATTACCCAAGTAACCATCAGAAATACCTATTAAACCAATAAATGAGAGAGTCCCACTATCAAAAATAGAAATGGTATCATCTTCTGAATTAAGGATATATGTTCTATCATTTTTAGTGTCAAACGAAACACTATTTGGACCACTAAACCCTGTTAATTCATATAAAGGAGTTAGATAATTTGTGCTAAATACATAAACTTTGTTTTCATTATAAATTGGTACAAATAAATAATCATAGTCTTCAT
>JACCDX010772926.1_pt1 | contig 11001 bp, 12 predicted proteins | sample 7449681 | NCBI WGS metagenome assembly JACCDX01 (sample SAMN15323450, study PRJNA562643) | freshwater metagenome | isolation source: river surface water | place: USA:Blue River Watershed | collected 2017-08-18 | reverse complement strand
GCCATTCGGCAGTCCGTGTGCGGTACCACTAGCACTCGATTAACGCCAAGTAGGAAAGTGGCTAACACCAAAGTTCGTAGTACGTCATCTGTTACCCGAGCACCAGCATTACGCAAAATTTTCACATCGCCAGCTTGCATCCCAACCATGGCTAACGGACTAATTCTGGAATCCATGCAAGTAATGATTGCTAGTCCTTTAGCCGCCCGACCAGTTAAATGCTGACTTTTGAATGACGAGACAAATTTTTGATTGTTTTCTAACACATCGGCAAATTCGTGCACCGGGAACTTGGCATCCACGTGGTTATTCTGTCACAGGTTAATTAGAAATTTGGCTTAGCGAATACTGCAGTAACAGATTTTGCCAATTTAGTGCCAGACGCATCTCGTTTAGCGAGTTTTTCAGGAACCTCAACAAATCCACCGGTGTTTGTTGCCGCATGAAGTGGACCATTTCCAGCACCAGCAGTAGTTACGACTTTTTCACCTGATAAGAATTTATGACACCTAACACCTGAAGTAGCCCGACCCTTTGCCGGAAATTCACTTAACTGTGAAACTTTTAAACTGGTTGGGGTAGTTGCATCTTTACCTGCAACTGTTGCAACAAGAGTTTCATCAGCTGGATTCACAATAGAGCCAAAAATTACTTTTGCACCTTTTGCCAATTTGATTCCAGCCACACATCCAGCTTGGCGTCCTGTTCCACGCACTGTGTTGGCTGGGAAATGTAGTAATTGAGCATCGCTGGTAATCAACAACGCATGGCCTGAATCATCAGCTGTTTGGATTGCGCCAACTAACGCATCGTCCTTGTCCATTTTCAAAATATTCCAGTCTTTAGCACTAGCTGGAACGTCGTGATTGACTCGCTTAACTTGTCCGCTTTGGGTAAAGACAAACAAAGTTAAATTTTCGTCAGCTAAGTTCATTAACGCCAGGGGTTTCTCATCTTTAGGCAAAGTCATGAATTCTTTGATCGCTGCGCCCCCTGCAGCAGTCATGGCTGCGTTTTCCGGTAGCGCTGGTAAGCCGATTACACCTATTCGTAATACCCGGCCTGCGCTGGTCACTAAGCCAACTTCACCACGAGCGGAAGTTTTAACGACCGATCTGATGGTGTCGTGGTTAACGCGCTTTTTTCCAATCTCAAGAGGTGTAGCAAATTGAGTTCTGGCTAACAGCCCACTTGACGACATAATTACGTAGCAAGGGTCATCACTAACTTCCATTGGACCTGAGGATGCGGCAGAAATTATTTCGTCGTCTGAAATCAGATCACTTCGCCGGTCATCACCATATTGGTCCGCCATGTCATTTAGTTCTTGAGCGACAACTTTCTTTAACCGCTTAGTACTTGTCAAAATTTCAGTTAGATCAGCAATTATGGCTTGTAATTCTTTTTGCTCTTTTTGTAATTCGAGCTTTGAAAACTTAGTTAATCTACGAAGTGGCATTTCCAGAATGTGGTTTGCCTGCAATTCACTTAATTTAAATGACTTCATTAAGCCAGTTCTAGCCGCGGCAGTATCTTCGCTTGCTCGAATTAATTTAATTACTTTGTCAATGTCCAAAATCGCAATCAGTAAACCATCAACCAGATGCAACCTGTCTTGGGCTTTTTTACGACGAAATTCGGATCTACGTTTTACAACTTCTAATCGATGTTTAATAAATACATCAAGCAGTTCTTTAAGTCCTAAAGTTACTGGTTGACCATCTACTAGTGCGACGTTATTTATGTGGAATGAATCTTCGAGGGGAGTTAATTTATAAAGTTGATCGAGTACAGCTTGTGGATTAAAACCATTTTTAAGCTCGATCACTAGCTCTAGACCAGATTCATAGTCAGTTAAGTCGATGACATCGGAGATACCTTGTAACTTCTTACTGGTAACTAAATCTTTAATGCGTTCGATAACTCGCTCTGGGCCAACTTGATATGGCAATTCACGAACCACTAGTCCAGTTCGCTTTGCGGATACTCGCTCAACATCAACGCGGCCTCGAATACGGAAACTACCTTTACCTGTTTCGTATGCTTCTTTAATTCCGTCTAGTCCAGCGATTAAGCCACCAGTTGGTAAATCAGGTCCGGGGACAAACTCCATTAAGTCAGCCAGAGTCGCCTTTGGATTGTTCAGCAGATGTACGGCAGCTTGAGTTACTTCGCGTAAGTTATGCGGCGGCATACTCGTTGCCATCCCGACTGCAATACCCGAGGCACCGTTTACTAAAAGGGAAGGTATGGCAGCGGGTAAAACTGCAGGTTCAAATTCACGGCCGTCATAATTTGGATTGAAGTCAACTGTGTCTTCATCTAAAGAATCGACCATCGCATTGGCGGCCGAAGCAAGGCGCGCTTCGGTGTAGCGGTAAGCCGCCGGACCTTCATCTAGTGAACCAAAATTTCCATGACCGTCAACAAAAGGCAAGCGCAATGACCACGATTGGGCCATGCGAACTAAAGCATCGTAAATAGCGCTGTCGCCGTGTGGGTGTAATTTACCCATGACTTCACCAACTACACGTGCTGATTTCACGTGACCACGGTCTGAACGTAAATTCATTTGCGCCATAGTGTGCAAAATGCGACGCTGAACTGGCTTTAATCCGTCACGGGCGTCTGGAAGAGCGCGCGAATAAATTACCGAGTAGGCATACTCAAGAAAAGACCCTTGCATTTCGCTGGCCACATCAATATCAACAATGCGACCGCCCGGAGTTTTTTCTTGATCTTTATTTGACGTAGTTGTCTTAGCCATTTTCTCGCTTTATCAGTTCTCTAAGTTGAGGAATTAAATTTGCAGATTTTATTGATCAGTTGGACGGTGTCCAAACAAAATGTCATCCCAAGAGGGTGATTCGTCCACGACAGCTGATGGATTAGAAACTGGCATAGGCACCGGAACAGTTGGATGACCTGGTCCGGCCCAACCTGGGCTGTCAATTTCTACTTCTTCTTCGATGTCCTGGGCAACCGTTGGTAAACCGACTAACCGCGGTTTTATTTCGGCAGTAGTAAGTTTGCGGCTAACTTCTTTAGCGGCATTTGTAGCTTCATCAAATAACCAACGTGCTTCATCGTCGAGTGCGACAATTGAATGTCCCAGTGGATCATAAATCCAAGACGCGCCACCGGTTCCAGTACCTGAAGCCCAAAGAACTGTAATCGTCCAGCGATTGTCATCACGTCGGTATGAATCCCACTCAAGCGTGAGAATGTCCACATTGCGTGAAATCAATTGGCTTACCACGATGTCTTCAAGTTTCATTTCCCCATGTGGGCGTCGAACAAAAGTTTCGCGTGCTTTATTCGAGATATAGAGTCGTTCGGCATAAACCGGTCCGGCATACCTCTCAATTCTGTCGACTGAAACACCAGCGTCTAGCGCTATCTCTTTAGGAGATTCGCCACGACGAATTCGAGTCTGAATATCTCTAGGGGTGATACCTAAAGACGTTTCTGAACTTGCTGTTGCTTTTGGGCTATTTACGTTGCGAATAATGTGATCATCGACTGCAACTTTAAATTCTTCGCCATTGTCGTCCATGAAAACCAGTGCCGAGTTGTCGTCACTTCGACCAACAAAGATCAGGTCTTTCAACTTAGGCCCTCCAAAGCTCTACAGATAGTTTTGCGCGAAAAACCCTGAAAATCGGGGTTTTCGGGGGTGTGTCGCATGGTCAAAAGCTAGACGCGCAAAGATGTAGGCATGAGTCAATCCGTCGCCGCTTACGAAAAGTTACTGGCCGATCCAGATGTTGCTTTCGCCGTAGATCTGGCAACTCGGGCTGGGGCATTATTGGCCGATCGCCCAGAGTCGTTAACTGTCGAAACCAAAACTACTGACACTGACGTAGTCACTCACATGGATCAGTTAGCCGAATCATTAATAGTGAGTGCAATAGAGTTGGGGCGCCCCAAGGACGGATTGTTAGGCGAAGAAGGTGCCGATAAACCCAGTGAATCGGGTCGCCGATGGGTTATTGATCCGATAGATGGCACGGTTAATTACCTATACCAACTACCTCATTGGTGTGTATCTATAGCTCTAGTTGAGGAAGAGACTGATCAAGGTTTAGTAGGCGTTGTTACTGCGCCAAGTCTTAACACCATGTTTGTGGCTGCGCGAAATTCAGGTTCATATCGAGTTACGGGTTCAACTGTGCAGCAACTGAAAGTATCTAGTCAGCGTGATCTAAGTCAGAGTCTGGTTGGAACGGGTTTTGGTTATGCCTCAGCTCGGCGAGCACATCAGGCACAAGTTTTAACTGGAATGTTGCCTAACGTCCGGGATATTCGCCGGTTAGGTTCATGTGCTTTGGATTTATGTTTAGTAGCAAGTGGTGAACTCGATGCCTATTACGAACGTGGCGTTAAGCCGTGGGATCACGCGGCCGGATCGCTAATTGTCCAAGAAGCTGGCGGGCAAGTTAGCGGATTAAATGAAACTAAGCCAAGCGAAAGCATGATTGTGGCAGCCAATCCGATACTTTTGCCACAAGTGTTGGAAATACTAGTAGCCCAGAAAGCCGATCAAGGAGCATAACCGTGGCCCTATATGCACTAGGGGATAAAGTACCCAAAATACATCCAGAAGCGTTTATCCATCCGGATGCAGTCATAATCGGCGATGTAACTATCGGTGCACTTACCTCGGTATGGCCATGTGCGGTATTACGGGGAGATAGCAACAAAATTGTGATTGGCGATCGCTGCTCTATTCAGGATGGGGCCGTTCTTCATACAACTTCAACTTTGCCAACAATTATTGGCGATGAATGCACAGTAGGTCATAATGCCCATCTAGAAGGTTGCACTTTGCAATCTGGATGTCTCGTTGGATCGGGGTCGCTGGTTCATCACGAGGCGATTATCGAAACAGGCGCTTTAGTAGCCGCCGGAGCAGTAGTGACGCATGGCACGGTTGTACCAACTGGAGCACTTGCCGTTGGCGTTCCAGCTCGAATTAAAGAAGGCAAAGCAGACCCGCAGGTTCTTGCTTATTCGATTAACTCGTACACGAAATTTGCAGCCATATATCCCAAGGAAATGCGCAGAATTGATTAATCTGGGGGCGGTGTCCGAGAGTATTCGGGCATAAAGTAACCTCACGTTGCGTTAGGACTTGTGTACCTAACCAGCCAAGAATCGGGAGATGAATAGAAGTCATGGCAACTGACTACGACGCACCTAGAAAGACGGATGAAGAGTTAAATGAAGAGTCGCTCGAAGACTTAAAAGCTCAACATGCATCTAAGACTGCGACGAGCGTTGATGCTGATGAGGCCGACTTAAATGAGAATCTTGAATTACCAGGTGCGGACCTTTCTGACGAATCTATAACTGTTCTAGTTATTCCTAAAAAAGCTGATGAATTTACTTGCTCTAGATGTTTCTTGGTTAACCACAGAAGCCAATTGGCCAAAGAAGTAAAAGGTCAGCCTATTTGCGCGGACTGCGCTTAATTAGTTTCGCCAAGTGCGGCTAAAAGTTGGCCAGGATTCCTGGTCGAGAATTGCCAATACGGATGTGGATCAGTTAAGTCACCAACTTGAACTAGCACTGACTCATTAATTGAAGCCCGCATTACTAAGTAAGCATTTTTCGGAGCCGGGATTCTTCGCGTCTTTAATGTTTGTATTTTGTCGAGTAGTTGTGGGTTTTGGACAAACTTTCTTGGCAACCTTGCATTACCAACTCGCAAGACCAATTCATCAACTGAAATTACCGGACTAGAAAAGAACATCAGCAGGTAAAGCAATACGGTGCCACCTATTGCAATTGAAATGCCAAAAACGGTGCCATAAACATCGCCGTAGGCTATCCCGAGTGAAATTGTCATAACTGGAATTAATAACCAAGCAAATAATCCAGGTATCAATCGTTCTCGGTAAATGACGCTCTTTCCATCTATGCCTTCAGGAAAATAACTAGAGTTCGCAGCATTTGATTGCATAGAGGTATTCTCTCATTTGTGGTTGAAGTTCAATTCTGTCGGTTAGATGATCGAGCTGTTTTGCCGCAATACGCACATCCCTCTGATGCAGGAGCCGACTTAGCCTGCTTAACCGATTTTGCGCTGGCACCAGGAGAGCGAAAGTTAATCGGAACTGGAATCGCAGTTGCAATTCCGGATGGTTATGTTGGATTAATTCATCCAAGATCTGGCTTAGCCACAAAAAATGGCATAAGTATTGTTAATGCACCAGGCACAATTGACGCTGGTTATCGCGGCGAAATTCTGATTAACCTAATTAATTTAGATTCAAAAATAACTTTTCAGGCCAGTGCTGGAAGTCGAATCGCGCAGTTAGTCATCCAAAAAGTTGAACACGCAAACTTTGTTGAAGTAAGTGAACTTTCGGATTCAGAACGTGGAAATCAGGGTCATGGTTCTACTGGAACGGCTGCATTATGAATGGCCCAAGAGAGCGCAACCAAATTGACGATACGACGGGATACCTAAATTTCGGTGCAATCTGGATACCAGAATTTGCCGGATTAGACGTTACTGCCGAAATAAACCCTGATTCACGGGAACTTGTTTCGCTTTCGTTAATTCATAAAAATTCCATCGCCAAACTTGAATTATTTGCTGCTGAAAAAAATCATTCAAGTTGGGCGCAAACTCGACTCGAACTTGCGGCAAAACTTGAGCAAGCTCAGGTTCAGCCAAAGATAACAGCTGGGACTTTCGGTTCCGAATTGCGTACCGTAATGCCAATTTTTGACGAACAAGGCAATGCACTTGTTCAGGCCGTCAGATTTTTGGGGATCGATGGGGATCGATGGTTTCTGCGGATAACGGTAAGTGGCCTAGCAACTTCTGACGATACGGCGATCACAGAGCTTGATGAACTAATTTCAAAGTTGGTAATTGATCGAGGGGATGAACCAATGCCACCCGGCGCTCGATTATCAATTAATTTTCCTAAAAATAGCGAGCACAAGATCGAGCCCAAAGTAAGAACTTGGGAATTTTGATTAGTAGTGTTTCAGTATGAGTAAAGTTGTCGATTACTTAAAATCTTTAACCGAAAATCAGGTTGATTTAGATTCGGCGAAACTTCGCAAAAAGACTGAATTAATTGGGGCGAGTGCAGCCGCGCAATGTGTTGTTGGCGAAAGTGTAAAAGTTCAAGGAACTATCCGCGCCATTAGGCTCCGGCCGCAGGATTCATTTCCAATGGTGGAAGCTGAATTATGGGATGGCAGTGGGTACATAACTTTACTTTGGATGGGTAGAGCAAAAATTAGGGGCGTTTCCGTGGGTCGAGATTTAATTGTCCAAGGTCGAATATCTAGAGGACCAAAAGAACAGCCGGCAATTTATAACCCTAAGTATGAATTGTTGCCCAATGAAGGATAGCCAAGAATCGATCACTCACGAGTTGGCCGATGATGCAAAGTTGTTATCCCAAGCGCTCGGCGGACCTAGGGGAATGCTGGAAAGTGGCGCACCGGCAATTATTTTTATTGTTAGTTACGCAATCTCTGATCAGGATTTAACAAGTAGTTTGATCGCCGCTATCGCAAGTGGAGTAGTGCTAGCAATACTGCGACTTGTTCGGCGGGAAAAATTAACGCAAGTAATCGCCGGTTTTATTGGGCTTGGTTTCTCGGCATGGCTAGCCGAAACAAGTGGCAAAGCCGAAAATTTTTTTCTACCAGGAATTTTGACTAATTTACTTTATGCATCAGTCTGCTTAATTAGTTTGTTAGTCAATAAACCAATTCTGGGATATTTAATTGAATCGATTCGTGGCACTTCACAAAATTGGCTATCCAATGATGTGTTGGTCAAACGATATCGAGCAATGACTTATCTTTGGTTTTCGGTGTTTGCAATCAGAGTTATGATCATGACACCGCTCTACTTAACCAATCAACTTTCACTACTTGGCTTTTTTAAGTTGGCCTTAGGTTGGCCACTATTCGCGCTAGCCGGGTACATGACTTTTGCGCTGAGTAAAAGAACAGTTAACCCTTAAGAAGTTTTGCCAGCGAGGCTTCTTGTTCCTCTGAAGCGATAAATAACAATTCGTCGCCTGCTTCAAGTGGATCATCAACTGATGGAGTTATAACTTTCTTTTCGCGCAAAATGGCTAGCAAATTTGTATCTGTCGGCCAAGGTACATCGCCAACGCGCTTGCCAACAAGCGAACTGTCTTTTTCAACGGTGTATTCAAGTAAGTTGGCTTGGCCTTGACGAAGCGTCATCAGCCGAATCAAATCTCCAACCGCAACGGCTTCTTCGACTAAGGCTGACAAAATACGCGGAGTAGAAACTGCAGTGTCTACCCCCCACGCTTCGTTAAACATCCATTCGTTTTTTGGATGGTTTACTCGGGCAACCACTCGAGAAACTCCGAATTCAGTTTTTGCTAAAAGGCTGATTACTAAATTGGCTTTGTCATCACCAGTTGCGGCCACCATCACATGACAATCAGCTAGTTTTGCCTGACTAAGAGACTCAATTTCACAGGCATCAATTTGCAAGGTTTCGATGTTCGTGCCAGCAAGTTTGTGCACATTAGATTCACGGTCAAGTAACAAAATACTGTGCCCGTTAGCTGCTAATTCGCGAGCGATAGATCTACCCACTTGGCCTGCCCCGGCAATTGCAATTTTCATCAATTAGTCCGTTCTTTTCCAAGTTTGTTCGCAACATCATTTAGGTTCTCGGTTTTAGCCAACACGTGAATAATGTCGCCGTCTTGAAGAACGCAATCTTCATCAGGCAAAATTGCTTTTCCATATCTGGTGATTACGGCAATAGTGCAATCACGAGATGTCTCGACTTTTTTAATGGATTGTCCGATCCACGATTCGTGGTAGGAAACTTGGGCCAGTGTCACACTTCCGCTTGGATCGTGCCAATCCTCGGTTGCACCAATTGGATTGACGTGGCGCAATATTTGATCTGCTGTCCATGAGACTGTAGCCACTGTTGGGATACCAAGTCGTTCATAAACTTCAGCCCGCTTTGGATCGTAAATGCGGGCGATTACGTTCTTAACACCAAAAGTTTCGCGGGCAACCCGAGCAGCCAAAATATTCGAGTTATCTCCAGACGATACAGCGATAAATGCATCTGCAGATGAAATGCCTGCTTCAGTCAGGCGATCACGGTCGAAACCAATGCCGACCACTTTATTACCTGAAAAACTAGGTCCAAGCCTTTTGAAAGCGCTTTCTTCTTGATCAATAACTGAAACTGAATGGCCAGCTTGAGTCAATTGCAGGGCGACTAAAGAGCCGACTCGACCGCAACCCATAATCACGATGTGCACGCAATAAAACTACACGCTGGCGGGACTTTTTAACACTAGACCTGGTGACCCGCGCTCAAATTTTAATGGGCAATAAGGCGTAGGCTCTCTTTGTGGCAAAAGTGACTTCGGTAACTAAGCGGCTGGTTTTTGGTAGAGCGTTAGCCAGCGAGCGAATGGGCGAGACGTTACTTCCGAAACGTATCGCACTTCCAGTTTTTGCTTCCGACGCAATGTCTAGCGTTGCGTATGCCTCCGAAGAAATTCTTTTAGTGCTTGCCATGGGCGGAATTGCCCTGCTTACTAATTCAATCTATGCCGCCCTCGGTGTAGCGCTCGTCATGATTGTTGTGGTTTTGTCTTATCGACAGAATGTGAACGAATATCAAAGTGGCGGTGGCGATTATGAAATTACTTCGGTGAATCTTGGTCCTCGAGCAGGCGTTGCGGTAGCAAGTGCACTTCTTGTCGACTATGTGCTACTTGTCGCCGTTTCAATTTCTGCCGCGGTTGATAACTTAACTTCTAGCGTGACATCTTTACATGATTATAAAGTTGAATTAGCCATTGGATTAATTGTTTTACTCACTTTAATAAATCTACGAGGCGTTAAAGAGTCAGGAACTTTTCTAGCTTTTCCGACCTACGCTTTTTTGCTCGGTATCTTTTCCATGTTCATCTATGGATTCTTTAGATTAAGTAGTGGTGAACAAGTTTTGGCGGAAAGTGCCTCTTGGCAAATAGTCCCCGAAGGCGAATTCACTGGGATCCTCTTAGCATTTTTACTTTTGCGTGCATTCACCTCTGGTTGTGCGGCACTAACCGGCATCGAAGCCATTAGTAATGGCGTTCCTGCTTTTAGACCACCAAAAGGTAAAAATGCGGCAACTACATTGACTTTGCTCGGGGCCATAGGTGTAACGATGTTTATCGGCATCACCTTACTTGCCCAGATAACTCAAGTTCGCGTTACCCATGATGATGCGTTATTAATTGGTAAACCTGAAAATGTTGAACAAAAGACAGTTATTGCCCAAATTGCAAATGCAGTCTTTAGTGACTTTCCGTTACTTGCTGGCTTTGTAGCGCTGGTAACTGCCCTTATTTTGGTGCTTGCAGCCAATACCGGATTCAATGGCTTCCCATTGCTGGGTTCCATTCTGGCCCGAGATGGATTTTTGCCACGTCAATTACAAACCCGCGGTGATCGACTCGCACATAGCAATGGAATTATTGCTCTTTCTGCAATGGCAATTTTGTTGGTCTTTGTCTTTAAAGCCGAAGTTACTTTACTGATTCCTTTATATGCAGTGGGAGTCTTTACATCGTTTACGTTTAGCCAATTTGGCATGATGAAGCATTGGCAAAAACGAATATCAAGTGAAATAAGCGACTCGAACAAATTAAGCATGCGCCGGAAAAAGGCAATCAATACAGTTGGCTTTTCGTTAACCGGTGTTGTTTTAATCATTATTTTGTTCACAAAGTTCACATATGGAGCCTGGATATCTATTGCGGCCATGCTGTTTTTTTACACAATAATGCGGATCATCTATCAGCATTATCAAAGTGTGGCAAAAGAACTTTCGGTAACTGCAGAAGATGTTGTGACATTGCCTGCCCGAGTGCACGCGATCGTCTTAGTTTCAAAAATTCATAAGCCAACACTTAGAGCACTTGCTTATGCAAGAGCCACGCGGCCAACCACGCTAGAAGCAGT
>JACCDX010739918.1_pt1 | contig 11001 bp, 13 predicted proteins | sample 7449681 | NCBI WGS metagenome assembly JACCDX01 (sample SAMN15323450, study PRJNA562643) | freshwater metagenome | isolation source: river surface water | place: USA:Blue River Watershed | collected 2017-08-18 | reverse complement strand
GGTTGCGCCGCAGGCCGTGGTTTTGCCATCGACGCACCAAAGCTTTGAACTTGAGCTGCCCCTACGTGAAGCGCGTGATGCCTTTGAGCGGGCCTACTTTGAGTACCACTTGACGCAAGAAAATGGCTCTATGACTCGTGTGGCAGACAAAACGGGATTAGAGCGTACGCATTTGTATCGCAAGCTCAAACAGTTGGGTGTCGACCTTTCTAAGGCGAAGAAGGCCAGTTAAGCCCAGGTACTGTGCTACAATTGCCGTCTCGGCCCGGTAGCTCAGTTGGTAGAGCAGCGGATTGAAAATCCGCGTGTCGGCAGTTCGATTCTGCCCCAGGCCACCATTTTTACTAATGGAATCAAGCACTTACAGCAATGTAGGTGCTTTTTTTTGCCCAAAATTTGCACTACACACCCACTACACAGTTTTTGACTTCAAAAAGATAAGGCTGTAGGCTATGCACTGAGGCGCTGAAAATCAGCCCCCGAGCACGGAAAACAGCGTTTTGAGCGAAAAAAAAGCGACAACCCACACACTTATTGAAAACCAGCTGACCATTGCCAAGCGGGATGAGAGCAAAGTCTGGCAATGCAGGTTAAAGATTGGTGGCGTTTGGCAGCGAATCAGCACGGGTGAGCGAGATCTACGCAAGGCCAAGAAGCGGGCGCATGAGCTGCTGATTGAGGCCAACGTGCGTATGCGGCTCAATCACACCCCAGTCACAAGACGTTTTACAGATGTTGCCAAGCTGGCCATCAAACGCATGGACGATGAGGTAGCAGCTGGCGCGGGGAAGGCCATCTACGAGGACTACAAGTTCATCATCAACCGCTACTGCATCCCAGACCTTGGCAGCTACCAGATAGACAACATTGACTATGCGGTGTTGGAACAGTTTGAACAGAAGCGCAATGCCAAGATGGGTAGGGTGCCAACCAAGAGCACGGTGCTTAACCACAATGCAGCCCTGAACCGTGTGTTTGATGAAGCGGTGCTGCGTGGCTTCTTGTTGGAAAGCACACGACCCAAGCTCTTGGTTAAAGGCCGCAAGACAGAACGCCGTCCTTGCTTTAGCTTGGAAGAGACTCGTGCAGTGCTGGGCAATTTTGCCGAGTGGATTAAACGAGGTCGTGCTGACACAGTCCCCATTAGGGCGCTGTTGGAAAACTATGTACAAATGTTGTTGGACACAGGCGCACGACCCGGAGACGAGTTGTTAACACTCACATGGGGACAGATTGAGTTTCGCCCTGATCCCAAGTTTGTCCACAAGGGCAAGGATGAGCTGGGTGACGAGGAGTACGAGATTGAATACAACGTGGCCTACGTGGTCAAGATTCAAAATAGCAAGACACATGCGCGTAATGCAATTGCCAAGAGATTGACTGGACGAGCTTTGAGGGCCATCGCCAATCGCAATTACGACATTGGATTGTTTGATGCGTTAAAGAAAAAGAAGAAAGAGCCCATCTTTGTTTACCGCGAATGGCTGAATGAAGATGACGTTGAGGCGGGGAAGAGAGCGCAGCTAGTTGCACCCACAAGTTTCAACCGCTTGTTCCACTCATACCTTGAAGAACACAATTTGTTGGTTGATCCTGTTACTGGCAAAGAGCGACCTTTCTACAGTCTGCGTCACACGTACGCAACGCAAGCACTGATCAACAACACATACCCAATCCACACATTGGCAAAACAGATGGGTAACTCGGTCAAGATGATCGAGGCGCATTACAGCCACTTGACGCCTGAACGAGCAATTGATCAGATGCGTAACGACTACATGCTGGAGTTGATTGAGTCACGGCCCGTGATTGAAGACTCATATAAGTACGACGAATCCAAGGCCAAGAAACAGCGCAAGCCGCGCAAAAAGAAAGATGCTGGCGCTGCAAAAGATTAAGTTAAGCGTTTGCAATGCTTTTGTCTCAAATAGAATGATCAAACTTATAAAGTAAGGGGTGAAATGTGGAACCAATATTTGGATTTATATTATTTTTTGCAATTGCAGTCTTGGTCTCTGTGGTGGCCAAGAAGCGTGGCTTGTCATTCTGGAAGTACTTCTTAATCAGTGTTGTTGGAGCGCCAATCATGGTTGTAGTGGTCTCAAATGCAGGAGGCGGAGGTAATGCAGCCGGTTTCGGAGCATTCTTTGTTCCTGTTGCGTTATTTTTTGTGATCCTGTCTTCCCGCAATAGCCAACAAATTGCAATAGAAGAAGGGCAGCATGGAGATTACAAGAAGTGTCCATTCTGTGCGGAATCCATTCGTGTAGAAGCAATCAAGTGCAAGCATTGCGGTAGCGATCTGACAGCCTAATGAGATGCGAATGTTAAAAATAACTTCTGCCGTGTTTGTTGCATTTTTATTGTCGGGGTGTGCTTACAGCATTAACGACATTGACGTAACGAGAACAGAGCCCACGTGTACTCGGCAATGCACAACTACATACTCAGCTTGTGTGTCTGGCGGAAACCAAGTGGGCTTCAAAACCGAAACATTGAGAGCTTGCCGCGAAGGTTATGCAGCTTGCGTACAAACGTGCCCCGCAAAATAATTAACTGCTCGTAACAACGTAATCGCACATGGTCGCCAGCAATATGAGTACTGAACTGTACGTGGGAGTCAGTTTAGCTGTTGGCTTTGTTTTTGGCTTTTGGCAGAACAGAGTTGTAGATGAACACAACTTTCAAAATGATGGCGAGGCTTTGGTTGCTAGTGCGTTGCAGCGGCATTTCAAGACCCAAGACTACCACCTGCTAAATCACATCACGTTGCGGCACAGAGGTGGTACGACACAGATTGATCACATCTTGGTGTCGCGCTTTGGTGTGTTTGTGATTGAAACCAAGAGCTACACGGGGTGGATTTTTGCTAATGCAGAACACCCCACTTGGACGCAGGTTACGTTCAATGACAAGTTCAAGTTTCAAAACCCCATTCATCAAAACTTTCTGCATGTCAAAGCAGTCCAAGAGCTTTTGGACTTTGTGCCAACGAGTGCCATCCAATCGGTGGTGGTGTTTACTGGCGATGCTGAATTTAAGACAGAAATGCCAAGTGGGGTGTTTACGTTGCCAAAACTCATTCAGCATTTGAAGGGTTGCAAGGAAGAAGTCCTGTCGCTCAATCGTGTGCAGTTTTGTGTGGGTCGTTTGGAAACAGCGCGACTAAAAATTAGTCAACAAACTGACATTGAGCATGTGCAAGCGTTGCGGCGCAGGTACGGTAAGAAAGATTAAGTTACCCATTTGAGCGAAAACAGCCGACCCGCGTTTGTACCCTGCGCCAGCTACCCCGCATAGCCCTAGTTCTTGATCGTGCGTTGTTGGCTGTTGTCGTGCATCCAAGCGTTACTGCAGTAACGGTCAAAAATTTGGGCAATAAAAAACTGCGCGGTGTATTTCTACACGAACGCAGTTCTTTGTTGTTTGCCAAGTTAGAAGCGGTACCCAGCTGTTAGCGTACTTGTTTTGCTACTTCCCTTAGAACTACTGTCATCGGCATTAAATTTCTCTGTTGTAAGCATTACAACTAGGCGTGGCGTCAATGAATACCCACCGCCAACCATAATGGTTTTTCCTTTGTTGCCCGCCATATCTCCACGGTTAATGGTGTACTCGCTTTCGACAAAGTACTTGGCTTCAGGGTAATAACGAACTTTCCCCACGTATTCCGTATTGTTCTTAGTTGTGCTTTGATCAACCTTAACTTGGCTATAAGCCAAATCCAAAACTATGAATTGCGATCCGCCAAGTGATGCGATGGTATGAGAAGTCACTGTATTCGTTGTCACGCCTAAGTCATGAATGTTCGCTAACGAGGTTGTGCTACGTGCATACGAGGAATCAGTTTTCGCATTCTTAATAGTCACAGTCGTATTGGGCAACACCCAATATCCAACGCCAAAGACCGTGGATGTTGATTTGATGCCGTAATAGTTCGCTGCATTAGCTTTTACATGAAAGTTTTTGTCGTATGAGGAATTGCCAAAGCTGAATACAAAATCTTCAACATAAAACTTACCGCTCAACTGAATTGGCGTAACTGTAGTACTTGCTAGGTCTGCTGTTTCTGTATTCATGTTCATATAGTGGACAGATACACCACTAGCTTTTTGGAGAACGTCCATTTCAGCGAAGGGCTGTGAAGCGTCCATAGTGATAGGCTTCAAATAGTATGTTCCACCAATAGCGGTCATATTGATCTTGCTGTTTGCATCGTTTGACATTGTGTAGTGCTGAGCACCCGCTTCAATGTTGTAGGCTTCGGCAGCATACAAATTCGCTGTAGTTAATGCAGCGATTGCGATAGACATAATTTTTTTCATCATTTTTCTTTCAAGCTGTAATTCCAAACAATAATTTTAATTTGATAACCAAGCGTCGCTAGAAATAAGCTGTACATCTGCTTTCTTGTTCCCTCTCTAACCGATCGGTAACGGTCACTCCGTTTAGTTGTTGCCAATATTCAGCATCAACGCCTTTCGTAACATGGGCAAATCCAGCTTGTGTGCCTGCAGACCTTGCGTCTCACGCAATGCCCACGCAGTGATCAACACCATGCTGCGTGTCTTCTCATCCATGTGTTTGAGCAATTCGCGGATAGTGTCAATCACCACATCCTCATCCGTTTGGGCATCAACTGGGCGTGTGCTCATAAAAGCGTTGGCATCAAGGCCTAACCAATCCACCAACACTATCAACTTGGCAACTTCTGGGATTGCCTGACCAGCCAGCCACTTTCGCGCCGTTTCCCGTGTTACCCCAGCCATTCCATCAGCACGAAAGTTGAATTGGTTGGCAAATGAATTGGCTGTTGGAATACGCCCAAATTTATGTAGCAGTGCGAAATTCAGAGCTTTGCTGAAACGTGCCTTTGCATCGTCAAGATTTAAGTTTTGCGACTTCTGTTTGTATTCGCTGGACATTTAGAACTGCACGGCTAGTTTGTGTGCAATTAATTCTGTGCATTTCAAAGTTGCATTTGCAAATATGAACGTGCACTTTTCAATGTTATGTGCAACCTTGCCGTGCTGTCGATGTCATTTATTAAATTAGCATTATTTTTGTTCTCAACAAGGTAACAAGGAAACAAAATGAAAAGCGTATTGATTGCACTTGCAGTGTTAGCCACTTTTTCGGCACATGCAGACCAAAGCAAAACATATTTTGGCGGCGAGTTTGGCATGTCAAAGGTTGATGATGCAACAGGAAATTTAACCAGTAGCTTAGTTAGTTCAGTTGGTGGCGCAGCAACAGCCACACAAGATTCCACTGTTTCAACGTTCAAAATTTTGGGTGGCTATCGCTACACAGATAACATTGATTTCGAACTGGCATATTTTCAAAGTTCAACTGTCAATCTGAATTTCAACGGTGTGTCGAGCAACTCAACCGCATACACTGGCAATGCCAACATGAAATTCAACGGGTTTGAATATGCAGCTAACTTGCGTCCCAGCGTTTCAACTGGTTGGAATGACTTGTACCTCCGCGTAGGCGGACACAGCTCAAAAGTTGAAACGAGTGTGACCGTAAATGCAAACGCCGTAAGCGCATCTAATGGGACTAGCTACTCCGGTACTGGCACACTGTATGGTCTGGGCTATGACCATAAAATTGATTCGTCAATGAAGGTTCGCTTCTCAGCAATCAAGTACAACAAAGTAGGCGGTGAGTCTAATAGCGGTGGTACTGTTTACTCGGTTGGTATTCTTAAAGATTTTTAAGTCAGTTTATTAGCCTTAGAACGCACGATTTAACCCATCGTGCGTTTTTTATTGGCTACTGTATTGGTTAAGCTAACACTCACCACCGTTACTGCGGTAACGCTGGGAGGATAAAAACCTTAAGTTAAGTATTTGTTTTTGCATAGTCTCTGCCGTGCCGACAGCCCCGTTTATCGACACGGACACGGCCTTAAAGAAAAACGCTCTGCCGTGCCTCTAGCCCCGTTCTTGGCTATGGCGATATGAGATCAATGGGGTTTGGGCCGCGCTTATCTGGGGGCAACCACATGCGAGTGGCTTGGTCAACATCACCAAGGTTCATAACTGGGCTGGGCGCAGTTGGCTTGGGTGCTGGTTGAACTGCACGGGGTTGTGCCTTTGCTGCTGCCATGCGTGTGGTGGGTGGCAATGGGGTTGCAGTTTTAACAGGGCGATAAGCTGAATGGGTCTCAGCCTTTGCTTGGGGCTGCTGCTTGGGCTTGGGTAAAGGCTTGGGTGGAGCAGCGTGGAGTGAACGTTTGGCCTTACGTGCAAGTGATTTTGCTTTTTTAGCTGTTTGGGGTTTAAGTGTTGCAGTGGGCTTGGTTGCTATCTGTTGCACATGAGCAGCTGTTGCACGGTGCTGTTGGTAAGCAGTCAATGCTTTGTAGGCGCTGGTGTAAATCAACTGCTCAAGCCGTTGCCACTCTTCGGCTGTAAATATTTCTTGTAATCGCATGTTGTGTTGTCCTCCATGTATTTACACGGGAGGCATCAACAGCATTCAGTATTCGCTACAAAGCATCAGCACCCAAAACTCACCAGCCCAGCAAGCGTAAAGCTGGATGCTGGTCATGGGAAAGTCGGTGTACTCAATATGCTGTTGATCAAGTACACGACCATTACCATCGTCCAAGGTTAGTTGTGCTGAGCAGTTGGAAGTTGAGCGCACAAGTTTTGCAACGATGAAATCTTGCTTACCCATGAACTGAGGCAAGTAGCTGGCAATGGCATCCATCAACCAGTAAGCACCAGCCTCTTCAGCCAAGTACTTTGTGCCATCAGTCAGCACTGTGCGTGGGTTGATGCGGTAATACTTCTCGGTACCAGTGAAGTGACTGAGCATGGTGGGGTCGAATTGCTTGCTCATCTTCACCCCACTAACTGCGGTAAGTGAACAAGGTTGTCCGTGCCGTACATGCCCTTGAGCAAGTTGATGGCATCGCTGAGGTTGTTGGCGCAGACTTGGGTTTGAACTACAAGACCGTTGGCACGAACGTAGGCTGAGTAAATGTGCATGTTGAACTCCTAAACAAAAACGAGGTTGATGCGTTACACACCAACCCCTTGCTGATCACTTGCCAAAGCTCTTGCTTGTGGTTTCGCAAGCTGTCTCAATGGCTTTGTCCAACTCGCCTTCCATCACTGCGGTCTGCAAGCTCTTCAAAATGCCAGCAAGGTCATCAGCTGTATTGACTTCAATTGCAGTGGCGTTCTTGCCATTCAAATACAAAACGTTCTGGCCGTACTTGATGTGCAGCATGTATTTGCCAGCTTCGTTCTGCCAAAACCACTGGCGCACTTTCTTGGGAAGCTCGATGGTCTTGCGCTCACCTGTCTCTGCATCAATAACGTTTTTAAGGCGAGTGGCGATGTAATTGCGACCAGCCTGCAATGCTTCAACCAAACGCAATTGGTCTTGCAACTTGTTCACCAGCTTGGCACGACGAACTGCTACGGGGTTGACGACATTGGTACGGGTTGCTGTGACCAACTTGAGTGCTGTTAAGACTGCCATTTGTTTACTCCTTTGTTAAATGACAGTCGTAAGTCTGGACAGGTCTTTGCGCGAGGTCGACCAGAAAGGCGGCGATCAGGCACTGAAAAACAACGGTCTTATACAAATTCAAGATTGCAAATTGCTTGAATTGCAAGACATAAATAAGTTTGTTGGAAATTAGCAAGGAATAAAGGTTGGCACGCCGATTGAGATAGTGCTGCTGTGTTGCCCTCTACGTGATGGGGCTCCGGTAAACGAATAACTTGCCATTCGCTTCATCGCACTATCCTTAACAGGACGCCTTAAATGCGACGCCCACAGCGTTGACGTTTGCGATGTCGTAACGGTTGGATGTGAGTGGGAAATAACTTATACCCACAAAGTGTTTGGTGCCATGGTCGGCTACAAACTACTTGCGTAATAAAGCTAGCACGTAATAAGGGAGATCGCATAACCTGCCCTTGCTTCGAAAGGAGCTGTGTGAGACCAAAGCATGATGTCAACTCAACAAAATGTAGCAGCTTGCCTAATCAGGCAAGCTCTGAGGCAAGCAACCGTAATCTAACAAAATATCAAAACACTTCATGCAACGGAGTTGCATTCAGCCAAGTCAAATAATTAAACCAAGTAAACGAAATGCAGTTTGAACGAACGACAGTGAGTGATAAATGCATTGAGTTGGCTTGCACATCAAGTGCAAGCCATAAAAGGTGTAAGTGGTCGGGTGTACTTGGTTCTGACGCCTGATACATGTAAGCACTGGGTTGATAAATGAATTGATCGACAAGGTGCACGATAGGGTCCAGAGTTGATGCTGACAACACATCAACCCGAGGCGCATATGCAAACACTTGACCCCATAAAAATTGGCTACGTGCGAGTAAGCACAGCAGAACAAAACATTGACCGACAGCTAGACGGTTTGCAGTTGACCGTTACGTTCACGGACAAAGCAAGCGGCAAAAATGCTGACAGACCGCAACTCCAAGCAATGATGACCGGTAACTGGCCTGAGGGCAGTACCGTATATGTACACAGCATGGACCGATTGGCTCGAAGCCTTAGTGATCTGTTGCAAATTGTTGAACAACTCACGCAGCGTGGCGTCAATGTTCACTTTGTCAAAGAAGCCAAAATCTTTAGAGGTGGCGAGACTAGCGACCCCATGGACAAACTCATGCTTAGTATGTTGGGTGCAGTAGCGGAATACGAACGCACACTGATACGAGAGCGACAACGCGAAGGCATTGCCAAAGCAAAACTGCGTGGCGTGTATCGCGGACGCCCAAGGAAGAACACAGACAGCGAACGCATCGCACAAATTGCTGCAGAGGCCACTGCATTGGGGGCCAATAAAACACGTGTCGCAGCCAAATACGGGATTAGCCGCGATACGCTTTACAAATACATCAAAACATTAAGTTAACCATTTGCGATAGCGATCATGCGTTGGGTACGTTGCTTGTGCGAAGGATCATCAACAACCTTGAACGTATTTTTCTTACTAGTTATATCGCCAAGAATTTGATCAAGCCCCTGCTTCATGATCGTGCTTGATTTTGCACATTCGGCAAGATAGTCAGCCACTTCATCAACGGCATCAGGCAAGCACTCTTCAAGGATGCCGTTTATCGTTATCTTTGCTGCCAGCGTTTGTGCATCAACGACAGAACCTCGTAGGCTTGGTGGCGTATCTTGAATGAATTGGAATGCGCGAATTGCAATCATGCCTTCAATGTACAAAAACATTTCATCTGGTTCGTATCTATCAAAATACTCAAAAAAACTGCCAGTCAAATCAGACAATCGATCGTGGCAAACATCTGAAAGTGCCATGTGAACTCCTCTTGGTTGGTGAAAGAAATTTAGTTATCCAGTTCGCTTGTGTATTCGTATTGCAATGCAGCCACGTTGTCCAGCGCGGCCTTATTTGCATCAATGTAGTCACGCCAGTTTTCTGCAGCAAACGCACCCTCCAGCACCTCAAGACCTTCAAGGTAACGTTGCGGAATGCGTTTGCGTTTTGATTTGGTTGTGAATGCAATGTCTTGTATGCGGCGACCAAAATCCAAATACACCCAAATGTTGTGACAGGCCATGAGTTGATTTGTTGCAGCATCAATACGGCGGCCACTAAAGTCACTGTCATCGATCACAAGATGGGACATGTTGAGCAGCGAACCCAGTGGTGATGTGTTTTGAGGAAAGGCCTTACTGGAATTGCTTGCATTACTGCGTACTGCATCCAGTTGCTTGTAGGTGACCTTCCATGTACTCTCATCGGCCTCAAGCTCTGGCACGTATGCGTAGCAATCGGTTTTGCCAGCAGACAGTATGGGACTTGAACTGTCGTAGCTGAATTGCAAGTTGTGATTGCCGCTTTGTTCGCGCAGTATGTTTTGGCAAGCGGTGAAGTACATGTGCCACGCAGGTTGCGAAACACCAAGCATGTGCAGCCAATCCTGTCCAGCATCAAAAGCGTTTTCATCACGCATAGTCAGCAACAGCATCAGCATGTTGTGCAAGCCACCACGCCAACCAGTTGCACCCGCCAAGCTCCACCCACCATGCTTAAAGTGTTTGACCGCATTCCACCAAGTAATTGTGTTTACGGGGTTGGTGCCTTGCAAAACGTTTAACCACTTCGCACGTTCATTCAACCCATACTGTTCAATCAACTTCAAGTTTGCAACCGTCATATCGATCAGCTGCTGCTCTGTGCATTTGTGAAACGGTGATTGAGCGCCGTTTGGTGACGTGAACCACAACGCCATGTCAATGGTCACAGCGTAATCAAAGTGTGTTTTCAGTGTGTCGATGATCCAGTGACGTGATCGTGCATTCTTGTATATCCACGCAGCAGCAGCTTCTTTGCCACCCATGCCAGTGTGCAAATCGACCAAGCCCTTTAACGTTCCCTTGCCAATCTGGTAGCCACCACTGTCACCAACGATTGTGTAATTGCCACGTGTACGGTCAACAAGTGTGTTGGTCAATGTCGCGCCAACTTTGTGACTGCCAACGGAGTGAAGGCAGAACTTGTGATTGAACATGCGACTGTTGCCTGTCCAAAACGCCGTGTCCGCCATTGCAAAACCATCTGGCAGCACACGGTCTGGTGTTAAGCCATCTACTGCAAGGTCAATGTAGCCAGAGGAAAGAGCTGGCAGGTAGATTGCACAGTCATGGGGAGCTTCAAGGGCAAAGTTGTCGGCCTTCATTTCCTAAAGCTCTCCATCTTCACCATCAACTGCAACTCTTCCTCCTCTGTCATGTCGGGCGTCTTGTCATCGTTGTCCAAGTCGTATGCATGGTCAGTGGTTGAGGGCGTGTACACAGAGCAGTAGGTTTTGTCACGCAACCCTTTGGCATTGCAAGCGGGAATCAAACACATGTATGTATTGGCTGCAGTAGTGAACTCAAATTTCACGCCGTGTGCATTTGCTTTGCAATCAATGTTGCCCTGCACATTTAGGTCTGCAAGTTGGCGCACAAAGAAAGCGAAGTCAGCGGATC
>JACCDX010510905.1_pt1 | contig 11001 bp, 11 predicted proteins | sample 7449681 | NCBI WGS metagenome assembly JACCDX01 (sample SAMN15323450, study PRJNA562643) | freshwater metagenome | isolation source: river surface water | place: USA:Blue River Watershed | collected 2017-08-18 | reverse complement strand
CACCTTTTGTAATCCGGATCAACCAAAGAGAACCACTTTGCGTAGCTTCTTGGAGCACAACGCCGTTGAAGTGAGCGAGCGTGTTTTGAATTGCGACGAGAATGTTCATTTTACCACAACTCTCTTGGTTCTGAAATGAAAAAATCCGTTTTTAGTATAATGAACGTTTTGGTCGAAGCTCTTATTGTTGGTCTTGTGTTGATTCCTATTTATTGGGCAACGGAGAAGGTGATTGGTGGATACGGAAAGTGGGTGACGATCGCAGTCGCAGGTGCTGCATTCCATCTTTTGTTTGAAGTATTAGGTCTCAACAAGGCCTATGTCCAAATGAAAAAACATTAGTAAGACATTAGTTTGAACACGACTATTCTCCACGGAACCAATCCCATGGATCTTCCATACCAATCAAATCGGAGTGAGGTCCGTCGGAAGAGCAATCGCTACACATGTAGCCAACGTCCGTGTGAATCGGAGATACGTGATGCGCCAGACACATACAGCAGTCACGCCAAGGGGTTCTGTTGCGATCCATATGGCCACGCCACAGAGCCTGAATCCGAGTTGCAGCTTTCTCTCTGCGAACTTCACACTCTTGCCACGCCTTCCACAACAACTCCTCCAACTGCTTCCAATTCATCACAATCTCCTTCTGCGTCCAATACCCCTCCAAACGCCAGTGACCTGGAGCCTGTCTGAGTTCGTCATCCAAGTCTAGCCAGACCTGCATGTCGTTCCCATACTTCCACGGCTCGTCTGCCATGTCTTTCCATACATTAAATCCAGTATACTGCTTTTCCACATACACAGGTTCAGGTTCATATACAGCGTCCAAGCCCTCCGCATAGTCGCCCCACGAAACAATGCCCACGCCGGTCTGTGTGCCAGCGGCGAGGGAAGACGTACTTTGGTCATTCATCATTTCTCACACTTCTCTCTGTTCATGACAAAAATAGATTCGTTTTGATGGATGAATATATAGGTTAGGCCTTGGTCTTAGAACCGAGCCGTCATAGAAACATTAGTTCCAGCATACAACTTGCGGTCTCGTGCCTCTGTGTAGGCAGTGATGAGTCTCTTCTCGTGATAAGACGGCAATCCTTGTGGGTAATAATACAGATATACACCAATTCGATAGCTTGAATAGTCTTGCGAGAAAGCCTTCATGTCTTCACGAAGATAGGTTACATAGAATTTACTACCGAATGTAAAGGCTAATCTCCAAGCGAGGTCCGTCTTCCGAAAGATAGTATCCACTGACATTGGACGACCATCGTCAAACACGACTGTGTGATGACCACGATTCGAGAAATCAACCATAGCATTGGTATCTCTAGGAAGTTCAAATACAGAAGGGTGCGTTACAGAATAATCCCAAATCTTTACTCGCATAGGAGCGTTGGGTGTAGAAACATTGTTGGTCAGTTTATCCAGAAGAAAGTCCTTTCGATACATCACGTCACCAAGGATGCGTGCGTAAAGGATATCTGCATAATTGCGAAGAAGATTCCGATTGCGTTGTGAGTATGCCTGTTTGAGGTCAAGAGCGTTTCCGGAAGCCAAGCCGGTAGTATCGAGTTCAGAAAGAAGATCCATTTGCGTCTGGTGTCTAGATTTGTGAAGAGACCATTTCCGTTTTGATTTTTGTTCAACTATCAAAACGGATCCATAGATTTCACGAACAGAGAGAAGTGGAGAATAAAATGGCAGCCTACGAAATCATTCCTATCGAGCACAACATCAAGCAGGCCATCACGGCCGCAGTGCGCGCAGTCGAGTTCAAGAAGTATCATGTGGATGAGGATGAAGTTGTTACGCATCTCCTCACAGACATCTTCCGCGCATTGTTCCCCAACAATCCGTCTCTTGTGGACGTGAAGAAGGTGGAAACTGCTTTGCTGCCAATCACACCCGCACCAGTAGAAGAGCCTGAGGTGGTGGTGCCTACTCTCCCAGCATCACCCAAGCCAAAGAAGCCAAGGGCCAAGAAGGAGAAGGTAGTAGAGGAGCCAGTTGTCGCAGGAGCAGGAGCAGCAGCGGCATCTGGAGAGCCAGAAAAGAAGAAGGGTAGGGCTAAGAAGGAGAAGCCTGAGGGTAAACACTTGTCAACCTTGAATCCTTCCCAAAAGAAGGTTCTCAAGAAGGAGAATGTGGACCCAAAGGAGTTCTTGGAGTATGTCAATGCTATGACGGAAGACCAATACAAGGCAAAGACAATTGAGGAACATGCACAGGAATTTAAGAAGCCAAAGGTTGAGATTGTAGAGTTTGTAGACAAAGATATGACTGAGGTACAGTTTAATGGAAAGACTTACTTTGTGGATGACGAGAAGAAGGTATATATTGAAGATGGAGATGTTGCAAAGGTAGTTGGTCATGTAGGAATGTTAGAGTTCGCAGATATGGTTGTACCTGTAGTCGAGTAAATGTGAATCTCTAGCGTGTATGAACTGAAAAACAATTTTTACATTTAGCAGCCACAATTGGATTGCGTTGTATTGTCTGGAGCAGGAGGTGCCATGAATTTACCCAGTGATCTATCTTCAGTTGGGTACACACGATTGTTGCGAGCGTTTTGCGCTGCATCCACTTCGGTATACTGGCGCAACAAATAGGTATACGCACCCGCACTTGTTTGTTGACGTACAACGCGTGGAATTATCGTTGTAATAGAAATCGTAATAGCAGTTACACCGTTATCGTCCCTCGCATATACCGTAAAGGAGAATTCTCCGAGATCAGTGCTTTTTCCAGTTATCGTATGAGTTGTCGGATTCCATACAAGTCCTGTTGGCAAACTGGTAGTTTGCGTGAAATAATACACCGTTCCCGTTCCTACGGCCGTAAATACGATTGGAACAATCGGCATGTATTGATACATCGTATAACTGGTTTGAGTTGGGCTTGTAAAGGTAGGACCAGTTCCATATGTATTTTGAAATTGTAACGTAACTCGAGTTGGATTCACGGTTGTAAACGTTCCTGGTAACGAACCCTTGGCCTGTCCGATAGATCCACATACATCAAACGCAGTTGTTCCAGAAGGAAAGGACGGACTTGGTGGATCACCGTTTCCTAAGATTCCTGAGATAACGCCTGTATTGGAATTTATCGTCAATCCACAGTCGGGTAAATTCAAAAATTGATAATTGCTCACCGTTTTTCCACTGTAGGACAATCCAGTGATAGGGATACTTACAGGATCCCCTGCATTACATGTGTAGGATGGTTGAGGTGCCAAGAGCAAGATGGAATCAGGAGTTATCGAGTAAGGAAAATTGGAAGAATACCCAGAAGTCGTTGCAGTTGAAACAAAGAATTGAAACGTTCCACTGTTGCTTCCTAGTGGAGTTCCATTGATAATTCCAGTTGGAGTCACATTCAATCCAAGGGGAAGATTGCTACTCGTATACCAAACAATACGGTTTCCACTTATGGCTTCTGCTGAAACCGTAATAGACGTCATTGGAACATTTTGTATCAAGTTCAACGACAAGTCTGGAAATACAAAGGAATCGTTGATAATCTGAAATGGAAAGTTACGAGTTAGGGTTATACCTGTTGCACAAACATCTGCGGATACAACTGCTGTTGTGAATGCCTTCGCACTTGTAGGTGTCCCACTTAACGTATAAACACCATTGCTTCCAGAAAAGGTCAGACCTGTTCCACAAATATCCGAAGATATGCGCATAGTTACATTACATCCAGATGCGGCACTTGCCCTCCACGTGAGAGGCGAATTGTAATACCCAGTCTTTGCGTCGCTTAGCGAACGATTTACAATAAACATAGAACACACATCCGTTGGAGGACTTGTGTTTGAAAAGTTAATTGTATCGTCTGAAACGTTGATTGTCATAGCAAGGAACGTAAAGTGATCATTGTTGTTTTTAATTTCCACATTGAAACTATAGTTTCCTGCTGTTGTTGGTGTTCCTGAAAAATATCCATATTGGGCGTTTGAACTAAAATCAAGTTGAACTCCAGGAGGTAGAATTCCTACAGGAGGAAACATTTCCCCTACACTTTTAATGGGAACACCGGATGGAAACACTGTTCGTCCATAAATTCGATTGCTTGTTACACTATTTGTAACAGGTGCGTTTACAAAAAAATTACACAAAACAGGTGTATCATACACAACTGATTCAGTAAAGGTAAGACCAATATTAAGTGTATTCGAAATAGTTGGAGCACTTACGCGTGTAGCTGTTAACGGAATCGTAAAGTTTGAAGATGAAAGTGATTTCATACCTGCATTGGTAATTTCACCTGAGAGTTTAATAGTGGAACTAGCGTCTATGGGAATAACTCCACTTGAAACAGGAGTACCACTTGAATTACTAAACAGAATACCGCTTGGAAGAGAACCCCACGTATACCGAATGTTGCTACCTGTATACGGATAAGGAGGACACATTCCATAAATAAAAATTTCACTAATACCAGTTTCTATTGATCCTGTGGATGTCGCAGAAGCAGGAACCGTACTCACCACGATACGTTCAGCTCCAACTCCAATGTTCACATTCGTGTTGATCACACGCGAAGATGAATCATATGCAATGATGTTGTAATTGCTGGTAGGATATTGAATGGTTGGTGTTCCGGTCAAATAATAACTGCATGCATCGTTGAAAACAAACTGAAGACCAGCAGGAAGAGTGACTGTAGAAAGAGGTTTATTAATTGGAATGCTCCCAATAAATAGATTGTTGTAATTGTTCGACACAGGTTCGTTCTTATAAAACGAGTATGTCGTATTGTTGGGGGGATTTAAAAACCTACCAGCTCCAATGTTGACAGTATAGGAGAGGGTGCTCACGATATTGCTTCCAACAAGAGCATCAATGTATAGATTTAGATTGCTCGAACTTACCGATGGCCCTGCTACCGTGGATGTAAACGAAATCGTACTCACATCCATGTTCGACAAAAAGCCCAAAAGTGCTGACGAGCTTCTTGCAAACGACAATGAAGATACATCTGTCACACTCGGTTTGACACGAAACACGTTGTATGGAATTTGTTCGTATTTGTAAAACTGAAATACCCCACCAATGAGAACACTGGCGAGAGATGCATCTATTTTACTACTCATTATCCTTTCCTAAGGTTTGTTTAACACGGCGTACTCTGCGTATAACCTTTTTCGCAGGTTCCTTTGGTGCTTCAGGATTAAGTTCCGTAAAAAGCTTCTGAGCTTCTTCCTTGGAGAGGTTCCGGTACACCATATCCAGCTTGATCTGTAGGAGTTTGTCCATATTCTTCATTGCGAACATTTCGTGTGGCAGAATACCATGTTACAGGAGTAAATGGAATTCGCTTTTGCTCTTGCTCTTCTTGCTTTGTTGAGTTATATTGGGTATATAGGAAGAAGACGAACGTCCCCAACACAATCGCAAGCAGAGCGAGATTGAAGGTCCAAGAGGTTGCTTGGACGAGTTGGTCTCGTCTCAACAACAACTGGTTTTCGATGCGATGAAGGTCTTCACCGCGGATGAGATGGTTCATTGCTGTAAGTAGCGCCAAGAAATCTGAGCGTTTCACGAACCCAAGGAGATACGTCTCCGCATGGACAAATGCGAATTTTATCTGGATGCAAAAAGATTTGACGCAGAATATCGTTGATTTCACGTCTAGGCTTGTCTTTCAAACACAACTCTAATTTCGTTTCAGAATAGCGGAGGATGTCCATTGTCTATTCTTTCCAACTTACTGTAACATGGTTTTTCGCATCCTTGGATACTTTATACCTTGGAAACCACTGTTGAATCATTCCAGTCAGAATGATTTCTTCTTCATCGATGTGAAAGATAACGCAATCAATATTGTGTTTGTTTACGTTTGCGATGGTTCGTTGCATAAATCGTTTCAATTCTTGCGTCCAAAAGAGATGAGGTTCCATTTGGGTTGAGTGGAGGTTTGAATAGAAGAATCCGTTTTACGCAACAGAAGTCAAGCTCTGCGTGTATGGGTTCTTCTTGAAGGCATCCAAGATTCCAGGTTCATTGCGTTCCGTGTAGAAGTCCTGCTTGAGAGGAACCACATACTTGGTAGAACCCTGTTGATCAGCCGTAGGAGCCTGACCGCCCAAGGTCATCATAGGAGCCTCAAATCCACGAGTGTTATTGAGCAAAGTCTCATCACGATGGGTCTGAACATTGTAAGACTGAGGACCAGCAGCCAATCCACCGGAAGGAGCAGGACCAGCAGGAGTAGGACGTCCTTCCACAGTCAACTTCATGAACTGCTGGAAGGGTTCCGTGAATGCACGAATGTAGGACAAATAGCCACCTGCTGCTGCCTGAGCAGTTCCCTTGAATTCAGCAGATGTGCTCTCACGATTCTGAAGCTTCATCATATTGGTAGGATAGATAGCTGCTGCAACCTGTTGGCCAAGAGTCGTGTTCACGTGGGGCAGAGAGCCATCAGCCGCCTGCAAAACCTGGAAGCGATCTGGGCGGTTCTTCTTGACTGGAGCTTGGATACCCATCTCCGTGATAAAGTGAGCACCAGGAACAACCTCGCCTTCGTAGGTAAGCTTGGGCTTGTTCGCAACACGGATTTCATCGGTCGTCTTGGGAAGAGCGAACTCACGAATTGCATCCTGCTGGTAACCACCGGAAGGAAGATTGGTGTATCCATCGTTCACACCAGGACCCACGAGTGTCTGCTGGATTGGGAACACGTTCTTCATAGACAACGAACTCACCATACGAGACTGCTCAAAATCCGTCTCCACTTGCTTGCCCCAAGGAAGACCAGTGGCTGCCTCTGGCTTGAAAAAGGCAGGTGCTTCATCCTTATGGAAGAATGTATGCTTTCCAGTTCCTGTGTACGTATCCAAAATTCCATCCGTGGCTCCGTTGTACATGGACTGAGTCACACGACCACCGAAATAGGGGACCATGTTGTTGTGTCCTTCTGTGGATTGAACGATTGTCACACGCTCTGTCTCAGGAGCAGTTGGCTTTGGATTCACAAATGTCTCCTTGGGATTGATTTTCTTTGGCTCTTCTGTTTCCTGCGCTACTTGAGGTGCCAGGGCATATCCTAGCGCGGCAAGTCCAAGTATAAGTGCGACTTCCATCTTTGTTCTAGATGTTCATAAGATTATTTAAAGACATACTCCATGAAATAACTAGCGACGTAGCTCAGCGGAAGAGCGTTGGGCTCATACGGAAACCCTCCGAATAACCCAAAAGTCGATAGATCGAAACTATCCGTCGCTACTCCACACCTGTAGCTCAGTTGGCAGAGCAAGAGTCTTATGAGCTCTGGGTCGTGGGTTCAATTCCCACCAGGTGTAACACGCGAAGTATTCGCATCCCTTGACGGTTTGTTTGTTTCAAACGGCGTCACGGCATGTGCTTGGGGACGAAAGTGTAGCCATTGAAATGGATACGTTGTTTCGACTCCCTTTGCAACAGGAACCTTTACAGCAGTCTGCATGTCTTTCTTGTCATATTTCTTGGGCTGAACAATGTCCATCTTAAAATGTGTTTAGGAAATAATGTATGAGCTTCTGCTCGCTTTGATTGTTGTCCTATTCGCAATCATAAAAGGACGCGAACACTTTGGAATTGTAGTCGGTACTCCGGATTGGATCACAACAGATACAGATACAGACAAGGGGTTTGAAATCTTTAGCACAACCCCAAACACATGTCCTCCTGAGAAACCGGAACTCGATGCTGGTCTTTGTTACAAGAAGTGTAAGCCTGGATTTCACGGCGTTGGACCGGTCTGTTGGGCCGATAGTGTTTCTGTTGGAGTCGGAAAGGCAGTTGGGTTGGAACCCTGTCCACATGGTTGGAGCAACGATGGACTGATTTGTCGTGAGCCGATTCGTTGCGAACCAGTGAAGTGTGCATCTGGTTGGGATTTCTTCAAAAAGGGATGCTCTGGAGGAAAATGCAGTGGAGGTCGGTTGAGAGGCCGTTTGGATGGAGGTGGTATTTGCGATTGGCCTTCCGATCGTGGAAACCTTCCTGATTGGTTGGTGGATAAGTCTGGAAAGGAATGGAAAGCTACTCATCCTGATAAAATAGCCGGTCTCTGCTACAAAAAGTGCCCACCTGATCTTCCTGTTCATATGCCTGGAATGCCTTACTTGTGCTACAAAGGAGGTGAACTCAGTTATCCACGTGGTGCAGGTGCAATTCCTTCTATACTTCGGATTGCTCGTCGGTTCAATCCTTTTTAAGCACACCGTAAATCAACACCTTGAACATTGTGATTTCCAAATCCTATTCCTAGTCCAATTGGCAGTGTGCCAGGAGGACAATATTGTGTGGCGTTTCCATTCGGTCCTTGAAGCCAATGTCCGAACGAAAGGGTTGTCTCACCAATTCCACCGTGTGTATTGACGGTCTGTTTTCCTGATGTGAATTTACGTCCTCCGGTCAATGCGTTGACTGTATCACCCTTTGGTCCGATAGGTCCAGCAGGTCCAGCAGGTCCAGCAGATCCAGGAGCTCCAGGAGGTCCACGATCACCCGGATTTCCCTTTGGTCCAGTAGGTCCTGCAGATCCAGCGGGTCCAACGGGTCCAGTAGGTCCACGATCACCTGGAAGTCCTTTTTCACCCTTATCTCCCTTTGTGCTCGCAGGTCCGGCGGGTCCCATTGGTCCTGCGGCTCCTTGATCGCCTTTGTTACCCTTTGGTCCAATTGGTCCGGCAGCTCCAGCAGGTCCAGTAGGTCCAATCGGTCCAGGTGCTCCGTCTTTTCCATCTTTTCCAGGGGCTCCTTGAGGTCCTACACCTCCAATATCACCCTGCTCACCCGGGGGGCCCATAGGTCCTCGTGGTCCAATTGGTCCAGCTGGTCCTACGTCCCCCCTATCCCCTTTTAAACCGAAGGGCGCTGCGCTGTATGACGTTCCACGTGTTGTTGTGGATTCCTTGAATTCATCTGCATATTCCGTAAACGGTTCCTTGGAGGCAAGCGCTTGAATGTCTTGCGTGAATTGACTTCCATAGTTCTGGACTGAATATCCAGACCAAGCTCCACGTGACCATGGAGATACGTCCATAGACTTCAACATTTTCTTGAACTTGTTCACCATCGCATTAAAAGCAGTTGTATCCGAAGTAGGAAGAGGAGCAGGTGGGTTGAAGTTACCCTTTGGCTTAAATCCAAAGCAGTTCACTCCAAACTTGTTGCTTGGATCCATATAACCACCGTTTACACCTGGACGACCACATGCAGTACGCTTTCCAGGATCTACTTCACGCTGAAGTTCCGTCCAAGTAGCCTTCTGAGTTGGATACAATGCCATACCTCCGGCAGACCAACCATATCCACACCATTCTGCACCATAGTTGTATGCTTCCATCACTTGTTCAAGGGTTGCGAGCTGAGCACCATATGCAGCACAGACTGCAGCTGCTTCATCGTAGGTAAATTGATTTTCTGCGACGTGAAACACTTCGCTTCCTACCTGAGGACCGCCTGTTACAGAAGTCTTTGCAGCACTGGCAACAGGTTTCTCTGGTTCAGTGGAGCTGAAGACAGAAATATCGATGAATCCATAGTAGACTAAGACCATGATAACGACAGCAACCAGAACCCAAAGTACAAAAACAGCTACGACGGATCCTGTGGAGAATCCTACGAATAAAGAGATTACGAGGAGGAACACTCCGACCAGTGCCCCATAGACACCAAGAGTCATTTCATCGGCCATCCTTTCTTATTCCTTAATACGATAATACATCAGCAGACGCATGCGATCTACAAGTGGAAATGCCTTTGGATCAAAGCTCTGTACATGGTTGTCGTTGAAATGATACCATGGTTGTCCAGGAGGCATATCGCGACCATACGTATCCCAATGTGCTCCATTGTAACAGATGATTGCAAGCAAAGCATATGTATTTCCGTTGAGTGTGAGTTGGGCGGAATACGTCACAGATGTATCCATAGAGGTCAGATGGAACACGAGAACATCTGGAAAACTTGACATCAGCAATTGTTTCGTACATCCTTTGCGAGAACACTTCTCGCATTTCCAGTCCTCCACTTCAAAGGGACGAACAGATTCCACAATGGCTTCTGATACAGACATCTTAGGACGACTCGGTGTAATTTCAAATTCGGTGACTGTATCTTTGCGTGTAACATTGTAGTCGCAATGAGAACACTTCAGATAATGGCCTACATTAAACCGCATCAGCTTGTCTAGAAAGGGAACCTTGTCACAGAGAAAGTCTAGGAGTTCGTGCGAATCACCGACGTCTTCTCCAGCAGGCATTGTTTTCGTCTTCACACACTCATAGAAATCTTTCAATCCTTCTTCTCCTTTGCTTCCATAGACTTCTGCTAAACAGACTTCTACAGCATTCTTTTGATCTTCTTGATTGTCTGCAAACCTCTTCTGGAGCTCGGGAATCCGAAAGACACCCTGAAGAGCTGCGTTGATCCAACAGGATCCACGTTGATTCCGAAGACCGAACATTCTAAGGTCTAGTTATTTAAAATCCTCTAATCCGTTTTCACCTGAAAAACGCCGAGAAATCGGTCAGGAATGGAACTGGTTCAGGTTGAGGAGAGTAATTCTTCGTAGAGTAAGACTTTGCGAGACGATAAGGATCTGCGCTGAAGTCTGTATCACCTGGTTGACGAGCAAACGGTAAGAATCTTGCATTCGCATCCGTTCCAAGCGATGAACTTGAAGGAAGAACACCAAGATCCAGTCCAAATCCACCTGAACTTGTCAATCCAGGTTGAGATGTAGATGTAATTCCAACCCCATCAATGCGAGCAGATTGCTTTCCCATCATACCACCCAACAAACCAGGATATGTGTTGGATTTGGTGCTGTCTCCTCCTTCACCAGAAGATTGTCCTAATCCAACGAACACAGGCCCCCAAATCTTCTTACCCCTAGCTCCAACTCCTCCTGAAGTAGGTCCAATCAAATTTCCAGAACTTCCTCCGCCCAGAGAACCACTCCAACTTCCACCGGTTGGTTTATCGACTTCACGGTCTCTAT
>JACCDX011855063.1_pt1 | contig 11003 bp, 10 predicted proteins | sample 7449681 | NCBI WGS metagenome assembly JACCDX01 (sample SAMN15323450, study PRJNA562643) | freshwater metagenome | isolation source: river surface water | place: USA:Blue River Watershed | collected 2017-08-18 | reverse complement strand
TTCGTCGGCCGCATGGGCGAGGCCGACCTCAACGCGCGCACGCTGGACTGCCTGGCCCGCGCCGGCGCCTTCGACTTCACCGGCGAGCACCGCCGCCACCTCGTCGACTCGATCGAGTCCGTCCGGCGGCATTTCTCGTCCGAGCGCAAGGAGCGCGAGCGCGGCCAAGGCAACCTGTTCGACCTGCTCGGGGCCGAGGACGCCGGCGCCGCGCGCCCGTCCGACCTCATCCTACGCAAGTCCGAGCCGATGCCCAAGCTGGAGATGCTCAACAACGAGAAGCAGCTGCTCGGCTTCTACCTCAGCGGCCGTCCGCTGGCCGACTACCACGGCCTCGACGAGGCGGTCGCGACGTTCGCGACCACGCCGGACCGGATCGAGCTGGACCGCAAGGAGCGCCATACCGTGCGCCTCTGCGGCATCCTCGGCGGCCTGGAGAAGAAGATCTCCAAGAAGGACAACCGCCCGTGGTGCCTCTTCACGGTCGCGTCCCGCAACGTCACCATCCCCGTGAGCATGTTCTCCGAGGCGTTCGAGGCCGCCCTGACCGCGCGCGACGGCGACCAACCGCTGCTGGCCGACGGCGCCCACGTCATGGTCGACGCCCGGCTGGCGTACCGCGAGGAGCGCGGCGAATGGAACATCAGCGCCCACGCGATCCAGCCGCTGCGCGGCGCCCCGGCCCTGATCAAGCGGATCCTCTTCGCGCTCAAGCCCGGCCCCGAGGCCGGCCCGTTCATGGAGCGGCTCGTCGCGCACACGCGCAAGGTCGACGGCCCCACCCTCGTGCAGGTCGGCTTCCTCCAGCCCGACGGGCGCGTGCTCGTGGCCGAGGCGGCCCGCGGCATGACGACCCGCTTCGACCCGGCCACCTACGGCGCCTTCGCCCGCGACCCCGCGTGCGCCGGCGTGTCGCTCGACGCGGCGGCGCCCAGCCAGCCGCCGCAGCGCCGCTTCGGGCCGCGGAACTGAGCGGTTCAGCCCGCCAGGTCGGCGACGATCTCGCGGACCAGGACTTCGGCGAAATGGTCCTGCGAGAAGGGGCGCGCCTGCGCGGAACCCAGGAAGGTCCGGATCCGCCCCTGGTAGGCCCGGTAGGCGTCGTCGTCGAGGGAGCGCAGGTGGGCGTCGAGCTCGGCCGGCGACGCGAAGCGCCGGCCATCGATGAAGCAATCCGGGGGCACGAGGTCGGCGATCTCCCGGGGGCCGACGTAGACCGGCACGCAGCCGGCGCGGAAGCAGTCGAAGAGCTTCTCGGTGACGTACCCCGGCAGGTCGCGGCAGTTCTCGTGCGCGAGGCAGAAGCGCGCGCGGGTCAGCAGCTCGATCTTGTCGTCGACCGGCCCCCGCCAGGTGCGGTAGGGCGACTGCGCGGGCCGGAAGCGGGCGAGGATCTTGCGCAGTTGGTTGCGGACGCGCCCCCAGCGGCCGGGGAGCGCCGCCGGCCGGTCCCAGCCGCGGCCGTAGAGGTGGAAGTCGCCGGGGGCGCGGCTTTCGTACCAGTCGAGGATCCGGACGCGGGCCTGGTACTGGTCGCGCGGATCGACGACCGCGAGCGCCTTGTTCGAGGCCACGAGCACGCAGAAGAGCGGGCGGGCTTCCGGCCCGTTCCAGCCTTCGGTCGCGAAGCGGTTCGGGTAGAGCAGGCGCACCGCCCGGGGGTCGTCGAGCAGTTCGCCATCCCACGCGAACCATTTGGCGTAGCGGGCCAGGGCCCCGCGGTCGCGGTTGAGCGGACGGATCAAGGGGTTCTCGTAGAGGTAGACGTAGGCGCGGGCGGCCGGATCCCGGCGGCGGCAATTGATGTGCAGCTCGAAGGCCACCTCGCGGCCGGCGTTCAGGTCGGGGGTGTTGAGCTCGATGCCCTCCGCCAGGAAACGGGCCCGGATCTTCGCGTAAGGCAGGTAGAATTCCCCGTTGTTCTCCCCGGCGCCGGGCGTGAACAGCGCGTTGTCCGCGTAATCGCGGTAGAGGACGGAGGCGTACTTCATAGGTCGCGGGCGGCGGCGAGTTGGGCGCTGAAGTGGGCGGGGTCGTAGAGCGGGCGGGCGGCGGCGGCGGCGGCCCGTTTCTTGGCGGCGAGCTCCGCGGCGGGCATCTCGGCGAAGGCGCGGAGGGCGGCGGCGAGCGCGGGCACGTCGCCGATCGGTTCGGCGAGCTGGCCGACCTCGCCTTCGGACCAGGGGACCGACGGCAGGCCGACGGGGAAGGCGACGACGGGCAGGCCGCAGACCAGCGCCTCGCCGACCATCATGGGGCCGTTGTCGTTCGTGGAGGGATTCGCGAAGAAGTCGGCCGCCTGGTAGGCGACCGCGAGGGCGGCGTCGCCCCGGCGCACGCCGAGCTCGGTGAACGTGATCCGCGCCCACCCGGAGCCCACGAGGCCGGTTTCGCCGAGGACGGCGACATGCAGCGCGACGCCCTGGGCGTCCAGCAGGCGCAGCGCCGCCAACAGGAGCCCGAACCCCTTGTAGGTCAGGGCGGGATCGATGCCGCGCACCAGCAGCACGCGGGCGGCGGGCGGGAGGCCCAGTTCCGCGCGGGCGGCCCGCGGGTCGTCGACGGGACGGAGCACGTCGAGGTCGAGCGGGATGGGGAAGACCTTGGAGGGCAGGCCGCCGGTGATCGCGCTCTCCCGGGCCTGTCCCGCGGACCATTCGGTGGGCGCCAGCAGCACGGCGCCCGCCTCGCGCCAGGTCCGGCGACGCCCGGCGGCCTGGCGCGCGGACAAGTCGGCCGGGTCCCGGGAGCCGATCAGCGGGCAGGCGCCGCAGCCGGTGCGGTAGCCTTGGCAGCCCAGGTTCGAATGGCACCCGCCGGTCACATGGGCCATGTCGACCTGCCAGAGGACCACGCGGGCGCCCAAGGCTTCGGCGATGCGGCGGATGGCCTCGTGCGTGACGAACGCGCCGGCCCAGTGGACCATGACGAGATCCCACTTCTCGGCCCCCGCGCGCGCATCGCGGATGATGGGCTCGGCCGGGAAGTTGGCCTCGGCGTCGAAATCATAGGCCCCGACGGGCTTGAGATGGAGTCGACCGAGCTTGGCCCGGAGCCGGCCCCATCCCCAGGCGAGCCGGCGCAGCGGGCCGAGCAGGCGCCGGGCGTCGACCATGGCGGGGACCTCCGGCCGCTTGCGCTTGATGACGTAGGCGACGGACGCATGGCCCTGCCCCAGCAGGGCGCGGTGGATGCGCACGAACCCGTCGGCGGCCCCGCCACCGGAGTCCATCTTTGATAGGTGCAGTATTCTCATCCGCTGCCCAGTGGATAGGGCCGCGCCGCCCCGGTGACGAACCAAAAGCGGCGGCGCCAAACGCATTGAAAAAAGCGGGCGGGCGGCAAGGATGCCGGCCGATGGCCCCGCTCATCTACGTGATCAACCTCGACCGCGACGCCGAAAGGCTGGCGTCGATCCGCGACAACCTCGGTCGGCTGGGCCTGACCTTCGAACGGATCCCCGCCGTGGTCGGCAAGGAAGTGCCGGACTGGGAGAAGCTCGTCGACCTGCCCACCTACCGCTGGCGCAACCGGCTCGATGCGCCGCGGGCCGGGGAGGTCGGCTGCTACCTCAGCCACCTCAAGGCGATGGAGGCCTTCCTGCGGACCGAGGCTCCCTGGTGCGTGGTCCTCGAGGATGACGTCGAAGTCCTGCCGGGCTGCGCCGAAGTGCTCCGCTCGCTGGCCGAGGAGGACGATTGGGACCTCGTGAAACTGTTCAACTTCCACGCCGGGCTGCCCGTCCGGAAGCGGACCCTCGCCGGCGGGCATCGGCTCGTGGCGCACCTGACCCGCACGACTTCCTCCGCCGCCTACGTCGTCAACCGCCGCGCCGCCGCGACCTTGCTCCGGTCGATGCGGCCCATCTCCGAACAGGTCGACCATGCCTTGGACCGTCCCTGGGAGACCGGCCTGCGCACCCGCGGCATCCGCCCTATGCCCGTCATCCTCGCGCCGGTCGCGCACACGACCAGCACCATCGGCTACCAGGACCGGTCCAAGGCGCGGCGCACGCCCGGCAAGACCATCAAACTCTTCCTCTCCCGGGCCAAGAAGGAGATCTGCCGGTTCGGCTACGGCCTGTTCGATGCCGTGCGGTAACCGCCCGCCCGGCGGTCGCGGGGGCGCGAAGGCGCGCGCCTGGCCCCGCTGACGTCGCTTCCCCGATGCTCCCGGCCCGGGGCTTCCTCGCCAACCGGCCCACGGGTCAAACGACCACCCCTTCGGCTTCAGTCAAACAGGACCGCGTCGGCCGGCCGGCGGCGGCGGGCCCAGAGGATGCGCCACTTGAGGACCTGGCGCATGAACTTGGAGGAACCGCGGTGTCCGGAAGTCAGGTAATGGCGATCGTAAACCGCGTCCGGCGTCACCGGCGGCACGTCGTCCCAATCGCCCGCCGGATCGAAGGCGAAGGCCGGCGCCGCCCACGGACGGCCGCCTTTCCCGAAGTGGGTCCCTTGGCCGTCAAAGCCGATGTTGAGGATCAGGTTGCGGGCCGGAAACACGTTGAGCTGGCCGGCGCGCAGGACCTGGACCATGAACTGGTAATCCCATGTCCGGGCCTTGCCTTCGGCGAAGGCGGCGAATTCGCGCCGCAGGAAGCCGGCCGCATTGGGATGCAGCGCGCGGAGCCAAGGCTCGTCCGCGCGGATCGGTTCGGGAAACAGGCGGTACCCTTCCCATGCCCGCCGCCACGTCGCCCAGCCCCAACTGGCGGTGATGCGGCTGAAGCCATGGGAGCCGGGGATCCGGGCCAACGGGGCCATGTTCGACCCCGTGACGGTGGCGACGCGATGGTCGTGGCGATGCCGGGCGAGCATCGTCGCGCAGAAGCGGAAGAAGGCCGGCGTCGGCAGGCAGTCGTCCTCGAGGATGATGCCTTCCCCGGCTTCGGCCAGGAACCAGGTGATCGCGGAGCTCACGCCCGGTCCGCACCCGAGGTTGGCTTCCGGAAACTTCGTGCGGACCTCGCAGGGCCAGTCGACCGCCTCGACCAATGCGCGGACCGCGGCCACCCGTTCGGCTTCCCCGGATTTGCCGGGCCGGGGGGCGTCGCAGGCCAGGAACAGCCTCGCGGGCTTGGCCGCCCGCACCGCCGAAAAAACGCGCCGCGTGGAATCCGGCCGGTTGAAGGCGATGATCAGGACGGGGGGGACGGGCGAATCCACGACGCAGTTTCGGACCGGACGCCGAACGTGTCAATTCGCCTCGCCGGCGCGGCGGCCACGGCGCGCGGACGCCGGCGCATGCGCGCCGCGGGCACTTCGGAAATCCGTTTGCCTTGCGGGGAGGCCGGCCTAGGGTGCGCTCCCGCATGCGCTACCTCGTCACAGGCTCGGCCGGATTCCTGGGGGCCAACCTGGCGATGCGTCTGCTGGCGGACGGCCACGAGGTCACCGGGCTCGACAATTACCATTCGGGGAGCCGCGCCAACACCGACCGGCTCCTCGGGCGGCCGGGCTTCACCTTCGTCGAGCACGACGTCGTGCGCGCCTACGACATTCCCTGCGACGTGCTGTGCAACCTGGCCTGCCCGGCTTCCCCGCCCCATTACCAGCAGGACCCGGTGTACACGCTCCGGATCTCGGTGCTCGGCACGTTGCACGCCCTCGAAAACGCCGAGCGGCACAAGGCGCGCCTGCTGCACGCCTCGACTTCCGAGGTCTACGGCGACCCGCTCGTCCATCCGCAGCCGGAGACCTACCTCGGCAACGTCAACCCGACCGGCCCGCGGGCCTGCTACGACGAAGGGAAACGGGCGGCGGAGACCCTTTGCGCCGACTTCACCCGGCTCGGCCGCGTGGACGCGCGCCTGGTCCGGATCTTCAACACCTACGGGCCCCTGATGCGCGGCGACGACGGCCGGGTCGTCACCAACTTCCTGCTCCAAGCCCTCGCGGGCAAGCCGCTGACGGTCTACGGGGCCGGCCAGCAGACCCGCTCCTTCTGCTACGTCGACGACCTGATCGAAGGCTTCGTCCGCGTCCTGGCCCTCCCGGAGAACCATGGCCCGATCAACCTGGGCAACCCCCACGAGTTCACGATGCTGCAGCTGGCCGAGGCCGTCCAGCGCCTCGTCGGCTCGACGTCGCCGCTCCGGTTCGAACCCCTGCCGACCGACGACCCGAAGCAGCGGCGCCCGGACATCGGCAAGGCGCGGCGGCTGCTGGACGGTTGGGAGCCCCGGGTCCAGCTGGCCGAGGGCCTCTCAAGAACCTTGGCTTATTTCCGCGGACAGCCATAAGGTCGGGCCCGATGAAGCGTCGCATCCTCAACATCGCCTGCATCGGCGCGGGCTACGTGGGCGGGCCCACGATGGCGGTGATCGCCGACCGCTGCCCGGACATCGCGGTCACCGTCATCGACCTGAACGAGGCCCGCATCGCGGCCTGGAATTCGGACGCCCTGCCGGTCTACGAGCCCGGGCTCGACGAGGTCGTGCGCCGCACGCGCGGCCGCAACCTGCGCTTCATCCCCCAGCGCGAGGGCGCGGCGGCGGTCGCCGCGGCCGACGCCGTCTTCATCTCCGTCAACACGCCGACGAAGACCCAGGGCGCGGGGGCGGGCAAAGCCTCCGACCTCAGCTACGTCGAAGCCTGCGCGCGCTACATCGCCGAACACGCGGCCGGGCACACGATCGTGGTCGAGAAATCCACGATGCCGGTCCGCGCGGCCGACACGATCAAGCGCATCCTGGCGACCAGCCCCCGCGGCGGCACCTTCGACGTGCTCTCCAATCCCGAGTTCCTCGCCGAAGGCACCGCGGTCCGCGACCTCGAGCAGCCCGACCGCGTCCTGATCGGCGGCGAAGCGCCGGAGGCGGTGGAGGCCCTCGCCCGGGTCTACGCGCAGTGGGTGCCCGACGCGGCCATCCTCCGGACCGGCCTCTGGTCGGCGGAGCTGTCCAAGCTCGCCGCCAACGCCTTCCTCGCGCAGCGCGTCTCGTCGATCAACGCCATCTCCGCCCTGTGCGAGGTCACCGGCGCGCAGGTGGACGAGGTCGCGAAAGTCCTGGGGAGCGACTCCCGGATCGGCCCCAAGTTCCTGAAGGCCTCCGTGGGTTTCGGCGGCTCGTGCTTCAAGAAGGACCTGCTTTCCCTGGTCTACCTCTGCGAATTCTACGGCCTGACGGAGCCGGCGGCGTACTGGCAATCCGTCCTCGACCTCAACGAATGGCAGAAGCGGCGCTTCGCGCAGATGGCCGCCGCCCACGCCAAGCGGGCGGGCGGCGTGGTCGCCGTCCTGGGCTTGGCCTTCAAGAAGAACACGAACGACTTCCGCGAATCCCCCGCCATCGACATCTGCAACCATCTGCTCGCGGCGGGCGTGCGGCTCCGGCTGCAGGACGAGCGCGTGGACCCGGCCGCCTTCGGGGCCGGCCTGGTCGACGAATACCGGGCGGGCTTCGCCTTCTTCCCCCGCGTCGAGGACGCGGTCCGCACGGCGGACGCCATCCTCGTGCTGACCGAGTGGGACCGCTACGCCACGCTGGCGTGGCGGGACCTGGCCGCGACCGCGGCGCCCGGGGCCATGGTCTTCGACGGGCGGACCATCGTGGACCGTGAGTCCACCCGCGCAGCCGGCCTTCCCGTCTTCACGGTGGGCGTCGGGGCGACCGGCGACGGACCTCGCGGCTAAAGGCTGGCGATGACGGCGGCCACCTGCGGCTCCGTCATCACGGGGCTGATCGGCAGGGAGACGACCTCCCGGTGCAGGGCTTCGGTCAACGGCAGGCGCAGGTGGCCGAGCTCCCGCGCGTAGGCCCGCTGCTGGTGGGGCGCGATGGGATAGTGGATGGCCGTGTGGACGCCGCGCGCGAGCAGCCGCTGCTGGAAGGCGGCGCGGTCCGGGACGCGGACGACGAAGAGGTGCCAGACGTGGGACTCCTCGCCGGCGCGGACGGCGGGGAGCCGGACGCCGGGCGCCGCGATCTCGCGCCGGTAGCGGGCGGCGATTTCCCGGCGCCGGGCGTTGTCCGCGTCGAGGTGCCTGAGCTTCACGCGCAGGAACGCGGCCTGCAGCTCGTCCAGGCGGTCGTTGGGACCCTGCACGAGATTCTGGTACTTCACGTGCGAACCGTAGTTGCGCAGGGCCCGGACCATTTCCGCCAACGCGGCGTCCCGGCAGGTGAGCGCGCCGGCGTCGCCGAGGGCGCCGAGATTCTTGCCGGGATAGAAGCTGAAGGCCGCCGCGTCGCCCCAGGCGCCCGCCTTCACGCCGTCGACCTGGGCGCCATGGGCCTGGGCGGCGTCCTCCAGGAGCAGGAGGCCGCGCTCGCGGCACAATCCGGCGATGGCCGGCATGTCCGCCAGCTGCCCGTAGAGGTGCACCGCCAAGACCGCCTTGACGTCGGGGGTCAGGGCGGCGGCGAGTTTGCCGGCGCCGAGGTTGAAGCTGTCCTCATCCGGCTCGACCAGCAGGGGACGGAGGCGGTTCTCCGTGATGGCGAGGATCGAGGCGATGTAGGTGTTCGCCGGCACGGCGACGGCGTCGCCGTCCTTGAGGAGGCCGAGCTCCTTCCAGCCGCGCAGGGCGAGGGTCAGGGCGGAGAGCCCATCGGAGGTGCCGACGCAATGCGGCGAACCGACCCACGCCGCGAACTCCGCCTCGAAGGCCTTCACTTCCTCGCCGAGCACGTACCAACCCGAGTCGACGACGCGGGCCGCGGCGGCCTTCAGCTCCGCGGCGTGGCGGGCGTTGATGGCCTGGAGGTCAAGGAAGGGGATCATGGTCGGGCGGAAGCGGGCGGAGGACTTTGGCCGGATTCCCGGCGGCGATCACGCCGGGCGGGATGGAGCGCACGACGACGGACCCGGCGCCGATGACGCTGTTCCGGCCGATCGTGACGCCCTTGAGCAGGATCGCCCGGCTGCCGATGAAGACATTGTCCTCGAGCACGACGGGGGCGGCGGCGCCGGGGCGGACATGGCGGTCGGCGGCGCCCAAGGCGTGGAAATCCGAATCCAGGATCTGGACGGCGTCCCCGATGAGGCAACGGGCGCCGATGGTGACCCCCGCCTCGGCGATCACCTGCACGTTGTTGGAGAAGGCGGTACCCGCGCCGATCGCGATCACCACGCCCGGGGCGCGGGCCTGCAGCCGGATTTCGCCGTCGCCGAGCCGCGGCGCCCCCTCGTAACCGAGGTGGACGCCGTCGCCGAGGACGACGCGGCCGGCGCCATCGCAAAGCAGCGGCACATGGAGGGTCGCCTTCCCCAAAGTCTCGACTTGGCCGAGCGCCCGCATCCGCCGGAGCCCGAGCTGCCGGAGGCGCTTGCGGAGGCTGCGCCCAAGCCGCCGGAGGAACTTCGTCATGGGGCGGAGCGGCGCACGGGCCGGGCGGGATTGCCGACGACCACCATCCCCGGGGCGACGTCCTTGGTGACGACCGCGCCGGCCCCGACGACGGCGCCGGCCCCGATGGTGAGTCCGGGCAGGATGGTCGCATTGGCGCCGAGGGAGGCGCCCCGCTGCACGACCGTGGGCAGGAGGGCCGGGGCGGGGTTGCGGGAGCGGGGATGCAGGTCGTTGCAGAAGGTCACGTTGGGGCCGACGAACACGTCGTCCTCGAGCCGAAGCCCGTCCCAGAGCTGGACGCCGCACTTGACGGTCACGCGGTCGCCGACGACCACGTCGTTCTCGATGAAGCAGTGGGAGCAGATGTTGCAGTCGGCGCCGATGGCCGCGCCGGGCAGGATGACGACGAACTGCCAGACCCGGGTTCCCGGCCCGATCCGTCCCGACTGCACGTCGGCGCTAGGATGAATGAACATGGCGGATGAATTGTTCGCGGTCGCGGAGGTAATCGGACTCATCGTAGCCCAGGGAGGCGAGGACGGAGAGCACGGCGCCGTCCGCCGCGGGGGTGAGCTCGACCCAATGGCCCGGGGGCACGTGCAGGCCCTGCGCCGGCGTGGCGAGGACCCACGAGCGGAGGCCGTGCCCATCCTCGGTGGTGATCCGGAACTCCCCGGCCATGGCCACGAGGAACTGGTGGCAGGCCTTGTGCGCGTGGCCACCCCGCGCGACCCCGGCCTTGAGGTCGAAGAGGTGGAACTCCCGGCGCACCTCGAAGGGGAACTGCCGCCCCGTCTCCCCGAAGGCCAAGGCGCCGCGGTCGTCCCGCCGGACCGGCAAGTCGAGCAACTGGCAGGGGGCGCCCATCAACGGGGAGACCCCAGCAGGGCCTTGAGGTATTCGCCGTAGCCAGACTTGGCGATGGGCGCGGCGAGGCTGAGCAGCTGGGCGTCGTCGATGTAGCCGCGGCGCCAGGCGATCTCCTCGATGCAGCCGATCTTGAAGCCCTGGCGGGCCTCGACGATCTGCACGAACTGCGACGCCTGGAGGAGCGAGTCGAAGGTGCCCGTGTCGAGCCAGGCGGTGCCGCGCGGCAGGACCTTCACGCCGAGCTTGCCTTGGCGGAGGTACTCGCGGTTGACGTCGGTGATCTCGTATTCGCCGCGGGCCGAGGGCCGCAGCGCCTTGGCGATGCCGACGACGGAGTTGTCGTAGAAGTAGAGCCCGGGCACGGCGAAGCTCGACTTCGGCGCCAAGGGCTTCTCCTCGATGGAGACGGCCCGGCCCGCGGCGTCGAACTCGACGACGCCGAAGCGCTCGGGGTCCTTGACGTGGTAGGCGAAGACGATGCCGCCCCGGGGCGCGCGGCACGACTTGAGCAGTTCGCCGAAGCCCGCCGAGTAGAAGATGTTGTCGCCGAGGACGAGGCAGACGTCGTCGGTGCCGATGAACTTCTCGCCGAGCACGAAGGCCTGGGCGAGGCCGTTGGGGACGGCCTGCTCGACATAATCGAAGCGGCAGCCGATGCGCGAACCGTCGCCGAGCACCTCGCGGAAGCGCGGCAGGTCCTGGGGCGTCGAGATGATCAGGATCGCCCGGATGCCCGCGAGCATGAGCACGGACAGCGGATAATAGACGATCGGCTTATCGTACACCGGCAGGAGCTGCTTGCTCATGACCTGGGTCAGGGGGTGCAGCCGGGTACC
>JACCDX010747219.1_pt1 | contig 11003 bp, 10 predicted proteins | sample 7449681 | NCBI WGS metagenome assembly JACCDX01 (sample SAMN15323450, study PRJNA562643) | freshwater metagenome | isolation source: river surface water | place: USA:Blue River Watershed | collected 2017-08-18 | reverse complement strand
TCCGGATCCATCAGCGAATTGCCGCCGCCAATGCCGCCCGGGCCGGCGAGGGTGCTCATTTGCACATTGCTGTGCGAGGTGGGCTTGAAGTAATCCGCAATGCTCTTGCGCTGATCTTCGGTGGTCGCACCCAGCAGCCACATCAGCAGGAAGAAGGCCATCATCGCCGTCATCATGTCAGCCAGCGCGATTTTCCATGCACCGCCGTGCGCTCCGGCATGATCGCCGTCGAGCTTCTTCTTTTTGACAATGGGTTCTAACGGCGGGCCTTCCGGCGCGGCCGGGGCGCCTTCGGCCGGTTTTTGGTCTTCGGCTTCAGCCATGGGTCATTCTCGTTCGGGTCCGATGGAATGCTCAATGAATCGACACAAGCCGGGAAAAATCCAGCGCGATCAGCGTTGGCCCTGCGTTATGCTCTTTATGCAACATAATACAGCACATATTGCCCTCGGGCACTTTTTCGGCGGACAGAATGCGCTCCTATTTGCCCGGTTTTCCCTCTCTGTTTTTCCCGCACATCAGGCCTGCGGTGCTTAGCATTGCACTGATTTTGCTGGTGCCGTGCAGCGCGTCTCTGGCGCGCGAGCCCATGTCGGCCGACACTGCGCCGGAAGCCGCCACCGGTAAAACAACCAAAACGCTGGTGCGCGCGCAGCGCTTCATGGCGGTGTCGGCCAATCCGCTGGCGACCCAGGCTGGTCTGCAAATTCTGCGCGATGGCGGCAGTGCGGTCGATGCGGCGATCGCCATGCAACTGGTGCTGGGACTGGTCGAGCCACAGTCTTCGGGCATTGGCGGCGGCGCTTTCCTTTTGCATTACGATGCCGCACGTCGAACGGTGCGCAGCTACGATGGCCGCGAAACCGCACCCGCGTCGGCGCACCCGGATTTATTTTTGCGCGACGGCACGGCACTGTCGTTTGCCGATGCGGTCAATAGCGGACGTTCGGTCGGTACCCCGGGCGTTTTGCGCATGCTCGAGCTCGCGCATCGCCGTCACGGCAAACTTGCCTGGCCGCGTTTGTTTGTGCCTGCCATCACACTGGCTGAGCAGGGCTTTGCCGTGTCTCCGCGTCTTCACGCACAAATTGCCGGTAACCGCAGACTGTTCGCGCAACAGGCCGCGCGTGAATATTTTTACCCCGGCGATCAGCCCGCGGCGGTCGGTCACCTGCTGAAAAATCCGGCTTATGCAGCGGTGCTCCGACGCATTGCCGCCGAGGGCGTACAGGCTTTTTACGAAGGCGAGATCGCGGCCGACATCGTGACAGCTGTGCACGCTCATTCGGTGCCCGGCGAACTTGGCCTGAATGATCTTGCATCCTATCGTGCGAAGGAGAGGGCGGTGGTCTGCGGGCAGCATGCGCTGTATCGAGTCTGTGGCATGGGGCCGCCCTCATCAGGAGGCATTGCGGTGCTGCAGATGCTCGGCATGCTGGCGCAGCATCGCATGGATGAGATGCAAGCGACGTCGGCCGAGGCTGTTCACTATTTCGCCGAGGCGGGCCGGCTCGCCTTTGCAGACCGCGAGCGTTACATCGCTGACCCTGATTTCATCACCGTGCCTGTGCAGGCCTTGCTCGACCCGCGCTATTTGCACTGGCGCGGCGCGCAGATCGATAGTCGCATCAGCATGGGCAGCGCCTTGCCCGGCGATCCGGTGCGTATGTTGGCTAAACGCGGCAAAGATCAGGCGGCCGATCTGCCATCGACCACACATCTGGTGGTCGTCGATCGTCGCGGTCACGGGGTGTCCATGACCAGCACGATTGAATCCGAATTCGGCAGCAAGATTTTCGTGCGCGGATTTTTACTGAACAATCAGCTGACTGATTTTTCCCTGACGCCGAATGACAGCGAAGGCCGGCCTGTCGCCAATCGCGTCGAAGCGGGTAAACGTCCGCGCAGTGCGATGGCACCGGTGGTGGTGACGAAAGAAGGTCGCCTGTTCATGCTGGCGGGCTCACCCGGCGGCAGTGCCATCATCAATTTCGTTGCCAAGACGCTGATCGGCGTCCTGGACTGGCGTTTGGATGTGCAGCAGGCGATCAATTTGCCGAATATCGGCAGCCGTAATCGTGAAACCGAGCTGGAACGGGGTACGTTGGCTGAAGCTCTGCAACAGGACTTGCGGCAGCGCGGCCATCGCGTCACCATCCTGCCCATGCCCAGTGGCGTACACGCTATTGTGCTGGACAAAGACGGCCTGACCGGCGGCGCTGATCCGCGACGTGAAGGCAGAGCCGCCGGCGAATAGCGCGTGTTAAGTGGTGTGATTCACAAGCATGTAATTCACACCGGCTCACCATCTCTCTGGAGAAACTTTGAAATGAAATTGTTTTTTCTGCGTTGCCTGTTTGTTGCGCTGTTACCGGTGTTGAGCGCGAACGCCGATACCCTCGGAAAGATCACCGAGCGCGGCAGCATCGTGCTGGCCTATCGTGAATCATCGGTGCCGTTCAGTTATCTGGAAGGCCCGGGCAAGCCGATTGGTTTTGGCGTGGAAGTCGCGAACAAGGTCGCGGAGGCAGTGCGACAGGCGACCGGCAAAAAAGATTTGCGCATCGAGTATCAGGCGGTCACTTCGCAAAATCGTGTACCACTGGTCGCCAATGGCAGCGTTGATCTGGAGTGCGGCTCAACCACCAACAATGCGGCGCGCGCGAAAGAAGTGGCATTCGCGGTCAATTATTTTTATGCGAGTTCACGCCTGCTGGTCAAAAAATCGTCAGGCGTACAAAAGCTGGGTGATCTGGCTGGCAAAGCGATTGCCACCACGACCGGCACCACCACCTTCGGCCAGCTGCGCAAGCTGAGCCTGGAAAAAAATCTGAATCTGAGCGTGGTTCCCGCGAAAGACCATGCCGATGGTTTTTTGCTGGTCGAATCCGGCCGCGCGCAGGCTTTTGCGATGGATGACATTCTGCTCGCCGGGTTGATGCTGAATGCAAAAAATCCGGACGACTTCGCGATCGTCGGTGAGCCCTTGCAGGTCGAAGCTTATGCGTGCATGTTGCGCAAAGAGGATCCCGCATTCAAGAAGCTCGTGGATACCACGCTGACTGCGATGATGAAATCCGGCGAGTTCGAGAAGCTGTACAAAAAGTGGTTCATGTCACCGATACCGCCGCGCCAGCGCAGCCTGGGTTTGCCAGTCAGCGATCGTCTGCGCGAACAGCTGAAATCACCCACCGATCAGCCCGCGAGCTGAGATGCACTGGGACTGGCAAGTCTTTTGCACCAGTACCTTCAGCGGTGAAGCAGCCGCCTGCTTTGGCACGGCCGGAGATATCACGTATTTGCAGTGGATGATCTCCGCCTGGGGTTGGACAGCCTCGGTGGCCGCGCTCGGAGGGTTGATCGCGCTGGCCACGGGTGTGCTGGTGGGTATTGCGCGTACGCTGCCGTCAGCGCCGCTGGTCTGGCTGGCGACTGCGTGGACTGAACTCTTTCGCAATATTCCTTTGCTGGTTCAGGTTTTTCTCTGGTATCACGTGCTGCCGGTGTTCATTCCGGCGTCCGGTGGCTTGTCATCTTTCTGGCTGGCGGCCATTGCGCTGGGTCTGTTCACCTCCGCACGTATTGCCGAGCAGGTGAGGGCAGGCTTGCAATCGCTGCCCGCAGGACAAAGGCTGGCAGCGACCGCATTGGGCCTTTCATCCGCGCAGGTCTATGCAAAAGTCTTGCTGCCGCAGGCACTGCGCATCATTTTGCCGGCCCTGACTTCTGAGGCGATGAATGTCGTCAAGAATTCCTCAGTCGCCTTTGCGGTATCGGTCACCGAGCTGACCTTGTTTGCCATGCAGGCGCAGGAAGAAACCGGTCGCGGCCTCGAAATTTACGCCGGCGTTACCTTGCTCTATGCGGTCACTGCATTGACCGTCAATCGCGTGATGGTCTTTATAGAATCCCGCACGCGTCTGCCCGGCAGGTTGGGAGCGCACTGATGAACTCTCTGTCGTTCGATCTGTCATTTTTCAGTACGCAGATGCTGCAGGATTATTTGCTGCAGGGCTTGCTGTTCTCGCTGCAGCTCACGGTCATTGCGACCGCTGGCGGCATTATCCTGGGAACCATGCTGGCGCTCATGCGGCTCTCGCATAGTCGCCTGCTGTCGCTGCCGGCGGCTGCGTATGTGAACCTGATGCGCTCCGTACCACTGGTGATGGTGCTGCTGTGGTTTTTCCTTCTCGTGCCTTTCCTGCTCGGGCGCAGCACGGGTGCTGAATTCTCGGCGGTGGTGACTTTCATCGCATTCGAAGCGGCATTTTTTTGCGAGATCATTCGCTCCGGCATTCAGGGGATACCCCGGGCGCAGATGCAGGCGGGCAGTGCGCTCGGCTTCACCCAATGGCAAAATCTGCGTTTCGTGATTTTGCCGCAGGCCTTTCGTAATATGACACCGGTGCTGCTCACCCAGGTCATCATCCTCTTTCAGGACACCTCACTGGTTTATGCCATCGGCGCTTATGATCTGCTCAAGGGTTTTGAAGTGGCGGGTAAAAATTTCGGACGTCCGGTCGAAGCCTATCTGGCAGCGGCACTGACGTATTTTCTGATCTGCTTTGCGTTGTCCTCACTGGTGCGGCATCTGCAACATCGTATCGCCCTGCAACGCTGAGCACAAAGACCCTATCCTTGCACCTGCATTCATGACAACCGATCAAACCATCATCCGTCTCAAACACGTCAGCAAATCGTATGGCAGTGTTGCCGTGCTTGAGGATTGTTCAACGACTATTTCACGTGGTGAAGTCGTCGTGGTTTGTGGTCCATCCGGCTCCGGTAAATCTACCCTCATTAAAACCATCAACGGTCTTGAGAATATCGCCGGCGGGGAAATTCACGTGGATGGCGTTGCGGTGCATGACCGCAGCAGCGATCTGCGCGCACTGCGCTCGCGGGTCGGTATGGTGTTTCAGCACTTCGAGCTTTTTCCGCATTTGAGCGTGATTGACAACCTCACGCTGGCGCAGGTGCAGGTCAAAGGTCGCAGCAAAGACGAGGCGGCAGCCCGCGCTGAATCGCTTCTGGTTCGTGTGGGTCTTGTCGAGCATCGGCACAAGTATCCGGCCGCACTTTCGGGTGGTCAGCAGCAGCGGGTGGCCATCGCACGGGCGCTGGCGATGGATCCGGTCGTGATGCTGTTTGATGAGCCGACGTCGGCGCTCGATCCTGAAATGGTCGGTGAAGTACTGGAGGTGATGATCCAGCTGGCGCAAGAGGGCATGACGATGATGTGCGTTACGCATGAAATGGGCTTCGCCCGCCGTGTCGCTGACCGCGTGCTGTTCATGGATCGCGGCCGCATTGTCGAAGACTGTCGCAGCGAGGTTTTCTTTGGTGATGCCTCACAACGCACGCCCAGAGCTCGGGAATTTCTGGAAAAAATATTGAGTCACTGAGTCACTGATTCAGCGCATCGTTACCTGTGGTGTCGTTCAGACGAAGGTGCCCGCATAGGTTACGACCTTGCCGCCCGAACCGATCTTGAAGCGGGAAATGCCGGCCAGCTGACGCGTATTGACGCCACCCAGATCCAGCGTGCGCACGCCGCGCTCGCGCAGCTCAGCAAACGCTCGCCACAGCAGCAGGTTGTGCGCGTTGCTGTCGCGACCGGTCTCATTGGACCAGCCGACATGATAGGTGGCAGCACTGCCGTGAATCAGGAACAGCATTGCGGCCACGCGATCCTTCTTCAGGTCCGCACGCATCATCAGCATGGTTTTTGTGGTCTGCGCGCGTACGTTGATGTAGCTCTCCACAAATTCGAGCGGCAGTCCATAAAAACTTTTACTGGCGCGCTGCGCGCGTTCCTCGTCCAGCAGCCAGCGATATTGTGCTGGGTTTGCACCAGTACGAACGATATTCAGCGCTGAGCGTTCTGCCGCCACCAGCCGGTTGCGCCAGCGGCCTTCCATTGACGCACGCAGTTCTTCGGGTGTTTGGGTGAGATCGATCATCACGGTCGAGTAGCCGGTCATCACCCGCGTCAGTTTGCGCAGGCTCGGATCGTTTGGATCGGTGATGTCCGGTGAAAACAGCGCGAAGCGTGGCCGGCGCATGGGCAGCGAGCGTTTCAGTTCACGATAAATCCGTACCTTGTCATCGTCACTGACATGCTTGAGCCATAACGGCCCGCGCGTGCAGAGTGCAATTCCCACCAGGAAGCCATAGCGGCGGCAGATGAACTGGGCGAGCGCGACTGTCTCGCCGTTGAGGATGACTTCAGCCCGGTGGCACTCGATGCCCAGCGCTTTGAGACTGGTGCCGTAAGCCCAGTCCTGCTGCATCGCGGCGCCGAGCGCCCCATGCGCTTCATCCCATTGCGGGTAATCGATCTGGTTCCAGAGAATATGCATGTGTGAGATTTTGAGCGTGACCGATATAATCAGCGGTAACTCAGGCAACGTATGATGAAGCAACGCATGAATAAGTGACGCATGATTAAGCAACGAATGATACGGCGATTATTCACCCGCGAGAAATTCCAGCCCATCCTCGGGCACGATATCGACAAGCCACGTGTCACCGTCGCTGGCTGGCTGCTGATTCTTCTCTATCTTGGTGTGCCCGCGATGCTTGTGGGCGGTCTGATGGATCTGGCGGTCCAGTGGGCCACAGGCCAATGCCTCGGGATCTGGTGTTTGTTTTAAAAAAAGCAATTTCAAAAAATTTAATAAATGCCATCACTGGCCGGGTGTGGTGGTATTCTCTTCAATGTTTCACAGTTGCAATAATAGCTTCAGAATTCTCACTTGAATTATCAGACCTGGTGTCGATATAAAGGTCGATAGGCCGGATATGCGTATTTGAGGCGCTCTGCGGCAGGCAAAAGGAGAGGCATCTATGTTTTTTTTCGTGGGATTGGCTGTGGTGTTTGGCTGCGTTTTCGGCGGCTACATCATGGCGGGCGGCAAAATGGCCCCGATTATCAAGGCTGCTCCGATTGAGGGCTTCATCATCGTGGGCTCGGCGATCGGTGCTCAGTTGATCGGTAACAGTATCGGCATTTTCAAGGGTGCGATCGGCGGCATGGTCAAGTGCATCAAGGGCCCGACCTACAAAGGGCAGGATTACCTTGATCTGATTCTGATGGTGGGTAAGTTACTGAACGTGATGAAAAAAGAGGGTGCGGTCGCGCTCGAAGCCCACGTCGAAAATCCGGATTCTTCAGCCATCTTTGGCGAATATCCAAAGCTCGCCAAAGACCATGCAATCGTTCACATGATCTGCGACACGCTGCGACTGGTCGTCATTGCCCAGGGCAATCTCGATGCGGATGCGGTTGATGATGTGATGAAGAGCGCGATCAAGACACACCACCATGACGAATTGAAATACCAGGGCACGCTGTCATCCATTGCGGGTGCGCTGCCAGCGCTGGGTATTGTGGCCTGCGTGTTGGGTGTGGTGAAAACCATGGGCGCGATTGACCAGCCGCCGCCGGTACTGGGTGGCCTGATTGGTTCGGCGCTGGTCGGAACCTTCCTAGGGGTGTTCGTGGCCTATGGCGTATTTGATCCGCTGGCCAGCCGCCTGGGTCAGATCATTGATGAAGACGGCCAAGTCTTCAAGGTTATCAATGAAATGATCGTCAATACCCTGCGTGGCCATCCGGTGCCGCTGGTGATTGAAGCGGCGCGCAGTGTGATCAGCCATCACAACCAGCCAGGATTTGCTGAAGTGTTTGACGGATTGCGCGGCAAATAAGCGCGGGGCATTCGCAGTGATGAAAGCCTGCCCTTTGCGGCAGGCTTTTTTTATGAAAATTTTCTCGGAGAGGTTTGCTTAGGTAAACGCTGAATAAATCGACATTTTGTGGCGAGGTTTTATTTATTCAGTGCTTCCCAGACGCGTAGCAGTTATAAGCGCAGCGATTCGCAATACGGTGTGTGCGCCCGTTGACGGATAATTCATTGCCAATAACATATCTTTTTTCGGCAAACTGGTTGAAATTAACGTATTAATAATTCCGACAAATGCAATTACGTTGACCATTTTCCAAAATCCCCCGAAACTCTCTTGCCGTAGTTAAAAAGCGGCGCACTCTAAATAAAAAACAAAGCGCTGCAGATACCTGTCTGCGCTGAGAACAAGTATCAAAGGGGAAGAAGAGGCAATGGGCGATTACACCAACATGTCCGCGTATTACGACCTGATTATGACGTCAGGCTATTACGATTATCAGAAAATCGTCGAAAACATCACCCGAGATAATAGTTTCGGCAGCGTGCTGGAAATAGGCTGCGGTACCGGGTTGATCCTCGAAGAATTAGGGCAACGACAGCCGGATGCGGAAATCATGGGTGTCGATCTGACTGAGGCCATGTTGTCGATTGCCTCCGACCGCTTGCAGCAATTTCCGAATATTTCACTCTCGCTTGAAAACGTCACCGATTTCGATCTGAAGAAAAGCTACGACCTTGCTTTTTCGTATGGTGGCGTCTGGTACTTCGTCGTCGATGGGGACAAAGAACCCTTTCTGGTCAGTCATCTGTCTCAGGAAGAGGACAATCACCAGGGACTGGCTCGCGTGGGCAGGCATGTGAACACCGGTGGACGTCTGCTGCTAGGCATACAGGGTCCGCATCATGATTACGAAAAGCCTGTGTCCAATGGCATGGTCTATTCGCAGAAAATCGAACCAGCCGAACATGGTTTCATCAAGCATTACTATCTCGCCGAAGAGGCGCATGTGCTGATGTCGCAGACCATTCACTATCGCACCTATTCGTGGTCCGAGGCATTGTCGCTGCTCTCCGCGCATGGCTTCGAGTATGACGCTGATGCAGAAAAATCCAGCCATTTCATTGCATTCAAAAAAGTCTGATCAGATAATGACCTCTTCCAGCCGTACAGGCGCGGACAAGCCGCGCCTTTTCTTTGTCGGTGTGGGCAATATGGGTAATCCCATGGCCGCCAACCTCATTCGCGCCGGATACCCGCTCTGCGTACTGGATAAATCGCCCGATAAGACCACCAACCTCGTGAGTATGGGCGCTCGCCGTGTTGCAAATCTGGCCGAGGGCGCTGCGCAATGCGATGTCGTGATCACTTCCTTACCCGGCCCGCCCCAGGTGCGTGAGGTCATGCTCGGTGAGCAGGGGCTGCTGGCCTTGCTGCCGCGCGGCGTGACGATCATCGACACCACCACCAGTGCCGCCGATCTGGCGCGCGAACTGGCCGACAAAGCGACGCAGCAGGGTATTGATTACCTCGAAGCGCCAATTACGAATGCGATTGATGCTGCCGCAGCAGGCAGGCTGTCGATCTTCGTGGGCGGTGATGCGCAGTGTTTCGACAAGCACAAACCGATTTTCGATGTCCTTGGTAATAAAATTTTTCATGTGGGCGCGCATGGCAATGGCGCGACCATTAAGCTCTTGACCAACCTGCTCTGGTTCGTCAGCGCCGCAGCGATAGGCGAGGGACTGATGCTGGGTGCTAAGGCCGGTGTGCCGCTGGAGACGGTCTGGGAGGCGATCAAATCCAGCGCGGGCAATAGCTGGGTGGCGGAGCATGATGTGCCTTCGATTTTTGCCGGGCATTACGATCCGAGTTTTGCGCTGGCCTTGTGCTGCAAGGATCTGGGTCTTGTGAACGAGATCGCGCGCAGTCAGGGTTATGAGCTCAGCATGGGAAAATTTGTCGAATCACTTTTTCGCGAAGCAATGGAAAAATACGGCGAATCGGCTGCCGAGCTGCATGTGGTAAAGCTTCTCGAAGAGCGAGCTGGTCTGCTGTTGCGGCCACCTCACGGACAGCCCCAGTCCGCTACCTGATTCACGACAGACTATGCAAGATTTCAGCAAACCGGGAAAACGCCAGACGCAGTTAATGGCCGAGGCACATCAGCATATGCCGCAAGGCGTCGCTGAAAATTATCGCTATTGGGGTGACGATCGCACGGTGTTTGTCGACAAGGCCAAGGGCTGCCGCATCACCGATTGCGACGGCAGGACCTGGGTTGATTTTCGTCTGGGTTACGGCCCCATCATTCTCGGCTATCGCGACGAGCGTGTGGATGCCGCTGTCATTGAGCAAATCACACAACGCGGCACATTGTCGGGCTTTGCGACTGAACTCGATAGCGAGGTCGTCAAGCAGATCAAGGCCATGTGCCCGAACATCGAAAAAATGCGTTTTGCGAATTCCGGCACCGAGGCCGTGATGGGCGCGGTACGCACTGCACGCGGCTTTACGAAACGTGACCGTGTCGTCATCGTTGAAGGCGGTTTCCACGGTTTGTATGACGAGATGATGTGGAAATCCGATATCGAGCACTGGGATCCGAAAAGCCCTGTTGCGCCTTCGGTGATTCCGTTTGGTGGTGGCATTCCTCAGCGTGCGCGTGAACTGGTCGATCTGATTGTGCTTAATGATCATGCCATGCTCGAGCATTTGTTCGCGCAGCAGGGTGAGCAGCTGGCCTGCGTGGTGCTCGAACCCATCATTGGCAATGCGGGCAGTATTTCAGCCACGCCCGAATGGCTGCAGCGTCTGCGCGATTTATGTACGCAATACGGAACGATGCTCATCATTGATGAAGTCAAAACAGGATTTCGTGTCGCAAAGGGTGGTGCGCAGCAGCTCTATGGCATTCATGCCGACCTGACTACGTATGCGAAAGCGATGGGCAATGGCTATCCGGTGGCCGCCTTTGGTGGTCGCGCTGAGGTGATGAACGTTGTGGGTTCGAACAAGGGCGGTGTCGTGCATGGTGGTACCTACACCGCGAATCTGGTGGCGCTCTCAGCTGCCCACGCGACACTGAAAATTTTGGATCAGACCGATGCACTGGAGACCACCAGCCGGGTGGGCAGCAAAATTCGCGATCTGCTGGGCAGGGTATTCACTGCAGCGGGTGTCGAGCACGCATTCGCCGGACCACCGGCGATGTTGGGCATTCATTTCACGCCCGATGTGCCGCAGAGTTATCGTGACTGGCGCGTGACCAATAGCGATCTCTACCGCGATTTTGCCTGGAAGCTGATTGATTA
>JACCDX011697073.1_pt1 | contig 11004 bp, 8 predicted proteins | sample 7449681 | NCBI WGS metagenome assembly JACCDX01 (sample SAMN15323450, study PRJNA562643) | freshwater metagenome | isolation source: river surface water | place: USA:Blue River Watershed | collected 2017-08-18 | reverse complement strand
AGGCTGCGCGCCAGATCGCCGTCAGCGAGGGAGAGATTCGCGCGACGCGCGTCGTCGACGGCGGTCTCGTCGTCGACGTGGTCCCCAGCGGAGCATCCGCGCCACGCGTGCTCGCGGTGGCCGGACTCGATGTACGCGATCCGTTCGCCGTCCCCGTGGTGGCCGCCACGAGGCTTCGCGTCCCGACGGAGCTTGCGCTGGAGGTCGAGCCGGGCGCGCTCGTGGACGTGCGTGTCGGACGGCGCCCACTGCCAACGGTCCGGGCTGGCGCAGATGGACGGATTGTCCAGTCGCTGTCGCTCGGTCCCGAGGACACCGCCTGGGAGGTGGTCGCCACGGATTCCGCGGGCAACGTCCAGCGCACGGCGGGACGGTTCCCGTCGCGCGGTGGGCCCGTGCTCCTGGCGTTACCCGGCGCTCATCCCGTCCGACGCTACGCGTGGGTGTACGCCTGGACGTCGAATGGCGCGCGCGCGTCGACGCCACCCACCTGCGTGGGGAACGACAGCGTGCGTCCGGACACCGTTCTCGTGGACGAGGGCGTGTGGCGGGTGCCGATGATCGCGCCCGCGGGCGTGAACGCGCGCGTCTCCTGCGCGCTCGGGTCCGCCGTGGCTTCCGCGCGGCGGGCGCCTTCGGAGGGGCCGCCGACGCGACTGGCGCTGCGGGCCTACCCGGACGCGCTCGACGTCGACTTTCCGTTCGCGCAGGTCGAGGCGTCGATCGTCGACGCCCAGGGCCACCGCGTCGCACCGACGGAGATCGTGCTCGAGCGTGATGGCGCGCCGCTCGCGACCGCGGTCCGTGGAGACGCGCTCCTCGCCGAGATCGACGCCCGTGGCGCGCAGGAGGGCGTCGAGGTCGTCGCCCGGTGGAGCGCGACCGCGCGCGAGGGCCACTGCGCGCTCGTGGAGGGCTCCGCCATGCGGGCTACGGACGGCGTCCGCGTCCGCGTCCGTGCCAACTCGGCCGAAGGTTGGCCCCTGCGCGATGTCCCGATGGCGTTCAGAGCATCCGACCTCGCGACCACGCAGGTGCGTTCGGACGGAGCCGGGTGGGCCGAGGTCACGCTGAAGGGCGAAGGGCCGTGGGTCGAGGTTCAGTGTGGCCGTTCCACGCACCGCATCCTCGTGGACGCTCCCCGCCGCGGAAACCCCGAGCCTCTGGAGGCGCGACTCCGGCTGGCGCTGCGTACCGGGCGGGTGCGCGCCATCGAGATGCCCGCGCCGGTGGGGGAGGTGAGGGAAGGGGAGCGTGTCGTGCTGCGGGCCGTGCTGCGGGACGCGTCCGGACAACCCCTCCTGGATGCGCCACCACGGCTGGTCGCGAGCACGGGGCTGCTCGACGCCGCGACGCGTGATGGGGATGCCTGGGTGACGACGTGGACCCCCGGCCCGGACACGTTGGCCGGGCCCATCAGCGTGACGGCGACCGCGGCGGGCGCCGAGGTCACCGCGCGGTGGTTCGTGACGCCCCGTCCCGTCAAGGGTGCCCTCGCGGCTTCGCTGGGATGGGCGCCACGCGTGCTGCGCGGCGTGCAAGCCCCCTACGTCGGCGCGACCCTGACCGCGCGCATGGACGCGTTGCCGCCGATGGTGAGCGTACGCGCCGGCGCTTCGTTGCTGACGGCGACGGCCGAGGTCCGCGATCCTTCGGATCCTGTCGCCACCGGGGTCGAAGCCTGGTTCGTGCCGCTGGAGGCTGGCGTCGTCGTCGGACGGCGCGAAGGGCGCCGCTCCATCGAGGCGAGCCTGTCGGGCGTGCTCACGCCCTACCGCGTCGCCGTGCGCCGCGGTGGCACCACCTTGTCCGGCGTCACGCTGGCGCAGCCCGGGGTGGCCTTCGGGGTCGCGAACGGCTGGCGCAGGGGCCCGAGCGAGGTGTTCGTGGAGGGGCGCTACATGCTGTTCACGGCGTCGTCGTCCGTCGTGAGCTTCGAGGGCGCGCTGGGTGGAGTGCTCCTCTCCACGGGTTACCGTTTCCTCTGGTAGGTGTCCCTCGCTCGGTGCCCTCATCGTGATGGCGTGCACGCTCGCTCCGCCCTCGCCGGAGGTGCTCGAGGTGTCTCCGGCCTGGGGCTGGAACGGGGAGGAGACCGCGGTCACGCTCGAGGGCGCGCGCTTCTTCCCGGCGGTGCGCGTCGTTGGCGAGAGCGAAGGCAGCCTCGATGGTCGCTTCGAGGCTTCGCTCGTGCGGGACGCGCAGGTGGTCCCGATGCTCGCCGTGGAGCACCTCGACGACGGCACGCTCGTCGCGCGCGTACCGGAGGGTCTGCAGCCCGGCGTGTGGGACCTGCGCGTTCAAACGCCGGCCGGCGGCGAGGACACGCTCGCGGATGCCTTCACGGTGACCGACACCCGCGCGGACCGCCTCGATCTCGTCGCGAGCACCGCCGCGTATACGGCGGGGGACACGGCGCGGGTCGTGGTGCGTGTGCTCGATCCCGACGGTGCGCGGGTCGCCGCGCCCATGCTCGTCGAGGTGCTCGCCGCGAGCCCGACCGGCGCCGCAGGCGTCACCTTTCTTGGCGGAGGTCTCGCCGGTCAGGTTCCGAACAGCGCCGGCGTGGGCATCCGGGGGCAGCTGGAAGCGGACGGCGAGGGTACGTTCTTCGTGCGGTCCTCCACGCCGGATGACGTCACCTTCCGTGTCAGGCCGCTCACGCTCGGCGACGTCGTGGCGTCCGACGAGCTCCTGCTCTCGTGGCGCTCAGGTGACATCGCGGCCGTCGACATCGAGCTGCCGAGCGACGACTTCCGTGCGACTGCCGGACAGACCTTCTCCGTGGATGTGGTGCTTCGGGACGCCTTTGGCAACGAGCTTGACGACGCGCTCGCGAACGTGCTCGTGTACGACACCTGCGGCGCCTTTCGCGCCGGTGTCGCGGTTCGAGGACGCGAGACCGTCCCCGTGACGCTCACCAAGGCCTGCGCGAACGACAGCCTGAGGGTGTTCACGGAGAACCGTGAGTGGTCGAGCGGGTTCTTCCCCGTGGATGCGGGGGCGTACGTCGCCTACGACATCACGGCGAACGTCGACGTCGCCATCGCGGGTGAGCCCGATCTAGTCGCGGCGGTCGCCGCCGTCGACGCGTGGGGCAACGTCGTGGGCGCGCCGCCCGCGGGGCTGGTGCTCCGCGACGAGCTCGGTGGCCTCGATCCGACGACCGGGGCAGGACGTGCCGTGTGCACGGGCTTCCCCGTGGACGGCCCAGCGCAACAGTTGTGCACCTTCACGCTGGACCGCGCTGGGGAGACGCGCCTCGTCGCGAGGGATCCCGCGGGCCGATCCGGCGCGTCGGACGCGATCCTCGTGGTGCCGAACCTGCCGTCCGAGGTGGCGTTGCGTGCGGAGGCTCGGCCCGTCGCGGCGGGTGAGCGCTTCGAGGTCGGCGTGCGCGTCCTCGACGCATACGGCAACGCGGTGGCCGCGGACGAAGGCGACCCGGTGACGTGGACGGACGACTCCGGTACCGTCCGGTGTGACCCCGACGGCGTCGACGGCGCGGAGCTGGTGTTCGGCTGCACACTCACGGCGGCCGGCGACCAGCAGGTCACCGTGGATGCGCTCGACGTCCGCGGCAGCTTACGGCAACGCGTGATCAACGGTGTCCTCGCCGATGTCGAGGTCCTTCCTTCGACGACGAACATCCTCGCTGGCGACCCGCTGACCGTCGATTTCCGAGCGTGGGACGCGTGGGGCAACGCCTGGCTCGTGCAGGACGACCCCCGCGTGAACGTAGACATCGGCGGGACGGCTCCCTGGAGCACGACGGTGACCTTCGACGGGTCGGGGAGGGCGTCCACCGAGCTGCGCCTGACGCAGGCCGCCTCGACGCACCTCCTGGCCGTCCGAGGTGGCGTCGTGCTCGGCGCCGCCACGGTCGAGGTGAGGCCGGGCCCCCTGACCGCGTTGGACATGCAGGTGGACGCGTGGACCTCGCGCGACGCCCCGCTCGAGGTGGAGCTGTTCGCGGTGGATGCCTTCGGCAACGTCGTGGTCGACGAGAGCGGCGACGTCGCCCTTACGTCCGAGGACGGTGCGTGCGAGGACACCCTCGTGTCGCTCGTCGCGGGTGGCGCGCATGTCTCGGTCGATTGCGCGCGCCCGACTCTGGACACGACCCTCACGGCGACGTTCGAGAGCCTTGTCGCCCTCTCGCCGCCCTTCGACGTGGTGGATCTCGCGTGCGACCGTGGTCCCACCGCCGTTGTCCTCGTGGACGGCTCCGCCGATGCGCGGGTGTGCCTTACCTCGGACGTGCTGGACGTCGACGTCGACGTGCGTGCGAGCGTTCCCGGCGACGCGCCGATCGTCAGGACCTGGGTGTCCGACGGAGCCGGAGACTGGATCGCCGACACGGAAGGTCGCGCTTCCATCGAGGTGGTTGCACGCGGGACGCAGCCCATCGAGGCCCTAACTATCGACGCGGACGGCTGCGCTTCACGTGATGTGGCGCGGGTGTGGGTCGGTGCACCCGATGGGTCGGCGACCGGCCCCGTCTCCGTGGGCGTCCCCGCGCTCGCCTCGGCGGGCGATGTGGTACGCGCTACCCTGCTCGCGGTGGCATGTGACGGGGGTCCCGCCACGGGTGTGCTCGGTGTCCGCGTGGACGTCGGCAGCGTAGCGGCCATGGCGTCCGGGAGTGGCCTGTACGTACCTCTCGACGCGACCGGGGCGGCCACCGTGAACTGGACGCTGACCGACGGTCATGGGGGTGCCGCGACGTTCCATGCTGGAGGTGTGTCCGCCTGGGGCGCCGGCACCCTCCAGGTGGCCGGCGATGCGGTCGAGCCCCGCGTGGCGTGGACCTCCCTCGACGACGGCGCGCCCTCTGCCGGTGAGAGCATCCTCGTGGCGTTCAGCGAACCCGTGCGGACGAGCACGGCACAAATGCTTCTCCTTACGGACACTTCGTCCACGATGCTGGAGGCGATCTGGGACGAGGAGGGGCGCACGGCGACGCTCCAGGTTCCGTCCGACCTCGCCACCGACGTTGTCGTCACCCTTGAGGTCGCCGCAGCGACGTCGGACCGCGCCGGCAACCTGCTCTCCGGCGGGGGGTGGGCGCGCAGCTTCGGCCCCGTGGCGAGCGCGCCGGCGCCGGGGAGCTGCGTCGCGAGCGCATCGAGCCTCTCCCCCGACGGGGACATGCTCCGCACCGATTCCTCCGTGCGGCTCGACTGGGTGGCGATGTCCTCGCCGGACAGTTGGGACTGGACCGTGTGGAGGGGAGACGCGCGCGTGGCGAGCGGCACGGCGCCAGGCTCCGCGCGCACGTTGATCTGGGACGGCACGGGTGACGATGGACGCTTCGTCTCCTCGGGCGCGCACCGTCTCGTGCTCCGCGGTAACGCGAGCGGCCTTGCGTCCAGCGACGCGTGCACGGTGAACGTGACCGTCGTCCAGCCGCTCGCGGAGCCCTCCGCGTCGCGTTAGCCCGCTGCACATGACCCCGACCGACGACGCACCGCTCCCTGACGAGAACCACCTCCGCGTGCTCGAGGCTCGCTTCGAGGAGGCCGTCCGGCTCCGTGCGGACGGACGCGTGGACGCGGCGCTGGCCGCCTTCGGTGACGTGCTCCGCGGGGAGCCCCGCCTCGCCGAGCCGCGCCTCGAGGTGGCGCGCATCCAGCTGGAGCTCGGACAGCTTGACGAGGCCGAGGCCCAGGCCCGCGAGGCCCTGCGGCTCCTGGAAGCCGGTGGCCAGTGGATCGACGCCATCCCGGAAAATGTCGTTCTCGCGGTGGCGTGGGCGCTCCTCGGTGAGATCTTGAAGGAGCGCGCGACGAGCGACGAGGTCGTGTTCGGGCCGGAGCTCCAGTTCCGAGAGCTGCTCGGGCAGAGCCAGGCCGCGTTCGTGCGCGCCGCGGCCCTCGATCCGACCTACGCACATGCCCGCGCGACCGGCGAGGCCCTCGCGGAGGATGACGAGGACGAGCTCCCGCAGGCGCGCCGCGCGCGCACCGAGATGAGCGGTGACATCGCCGACGAGGAACCTGACGAGCTGCTGTGAACCGCGTTTGGCGCCGTGCCTACCTTGTCAGGTGCAGGAGGCGCGATGCGCAGACAGGATCCACCCTGGGGCGATGACGAGGCAGAAGGCGTCAGCCTCGTGACAGGGGCCTCGCCGGAGGTGACGCTCGAGGAGCGCTTGCGCCGAGAGCAGCAGGCGCGCATCTCGGCGAGGGCTTCCCCGGAAGGTGAGGCGCTCGTCGAGGTGACGGAGCCTCCGCGTCGCAGGACCGGGGTTCCTGCACACAACCTCGCCTCGACGGGGACGCTCCCAGAGGACCTGGTCGAGGACGACGAGGGAGGGCGTTCCGACACCGGCGAGGTCGACGAGGGATGAGCACGCGCGACGCCGTGCGTCAGGAGCGCCGGAGGCCCGCGCTGTTCGCCGTGCGGACACGACGGTTCACCCAGCCGGCGATCTCGGAGAGAGGGAGGACAGCCTCGGCGAGCCCTGCCTGCGCGAGCGCACCCGGCATGCCCCAGACGACGCTGGTGGCTTCGTCCTGAGCGACGAAGGCCGCGCCCTCCGCGTGCAGCTCGTGGGCCGCGGGTGTGCCATCTCGCCCCATGCCGGTGAGCACAACGCACACGCATCGGCCGCCAATGCTCCGAACCGCGGACCGGAACATGACGTCGACGGCGGGCCGGCAGCCGTGCTCACGCGGGCCTTCGTCGAGCCGCAGCACGATCATGCTGCCGATCTTCTCGAGCTTGAGGTGCTTGTCCCCCTGCGCGACCCACACCTCGCCCGGACGCACCACGGCGCGCTCGTAGGCCTCGCGGACGCGCCACTTCGTCGCGTTGTCGAGGCTGCGCGCGAACACCTCCGTGAAGACCGGCGGCATGTGCTGCACGACGATGACGGGTACGCCGATCTCCGGGTCGAGGCCCTGCAAGAACTGCGTCACCGCAGAGGGGCCGCCCGTCGACGACCCGACGAGCACGGCCTCGACGCTCTGCAGGGGCCCGGACTGGGCGCGAGCCGACTGCGCGGCGCGGGTGTAGGCAGGGCCGCGCTCCTCCAAGCGCTCGATCAGCGGACCGAGGCGCGTGGCGACCCAGGACTCGAAGGCGGAACCCGCGCCGGGCTTCGGGATGTACTCGATCGGCAGGTGCGGCGCGAAGGCGAGCGCGGCTTGCGCGGTGGAAGCCTCCGCGCCCGACACGAGCGCGAGCACGGCGTGCGGGCAGTGGCGATGGATCGCGGCGGCGGCGCTCACCCCGTCACGGTTCGGCATCTCGAGGTCGAGCGTGATCAGGTCGGGCTTCAGCTGGATGGCCTTGCCCACCACCTCGACGCCGTCATTCGCGGTGCCGACGACCTCGACGCCGGGGATGCGCCGGAGCGCCGCGGCGAGGGCGAGGCGCACACCGGCGGAATCATCGGCGATCAGGACGCGGACGCTCATTCAGGGACCTCGTCGAGCGAAGCGACGAGGGCGCGTACGCCATCGACCATGTACACGCGACGGGTACGTGCTCCGGATGTCGGAGGGAGAGCCCCCTCGTTCGGGAGTCCGATGCCCGTCGCGCCCTCGAGCGCCGGCCACAGGTTGCCTGCCATGATGTTCGCGACCTCCGCGACGAGATCCTGGAACAGCGTCGGGTCTTCGAGGATGATCTCCGGCGTCAGACCCGTCGCCAGCGTCGACAGCTTGAGGGCCGCCGAGCGCGTCATGCCCACATGCAAGCGCCGTGCCGGGGCTCCGTGGATGGCGAGCCAGCTCTGCACGTCCATCGGGGCGTCACGCTCGTCGAGCACCTCCGCCTCGATCTCGATCGTCGACAGCACCTGACGCACGAGCACGTCGAGGAGTTCGTCCAGCATCATCGGCTCCTAGTTTCGGACCAGCCAGGTGGCCTTCGCGCCGCGTGTGCGCGTGAACAGGCCGGGCGGTGGGGTGATGAGGGTCTCTGCGGTGCCGAGCACCATGATGGCGCCCGGGCGCATCGCCGCGGCGAGGTTGCGGAACACGGCCTCCCGGTCGGCATCCCCGAAGTAGATGAGGACGTTCCTCAACATGACGAGGTCGAACGGCCCCGGGGGGCTGCCCCGCTCGATCAGGTTGTGCACGCTGAACTGGCAGTGCGAGAGCAGCTCGGGAACGGCCTTGTAGTCCAGCCCCGACCGCGCGAACCAACGCGCCAGCCGTCGGGCGGGCAGGCCGCGGTTGAGCTCCATGACCGGGAACGTGCCCGTTCGCGCACGCTCCACCGTCCCCGGGCTGATGTCGGTCCCGGCGATGCGGAACGCGAGCGTGGGCCAGCGCTCCAGCAACAACATGCCGACGCTGAGGGCCTCCTGGCCGGTCGAGCATGCGGCCGACCATACGGCGAGCTCGCGGTTGCCGAGTTGACCGACGAGCTGTGGAAGGCACTCCTGCTCGAGCCACAGGTACACGTCCGGATCGCGGAAGAAGCTGGTCTCGTGGGTCGTGACCGCGTCCACCACCGCGGACACGAGCTGCGTGGAGCCCTTGCGGATCTCGTCGCACAGCGCGCGGATGTCAGCGAGCTTGTGCTGACGCAGCACGGCGTTCATGCGCGAGACGAGGAACTCCAGACGGTCGTCCGCGACAACGACGCCTGTCTTTCCAGCGACATAGCCTCGCAGCCACGCAAGCTCGAGCGCGGCAGGGTCGGTGAGGCTCACGTGGCGGACCCCTCCGCCCAGCGGAAACCGAGGAGCTCGAGCTTCTGCCGGAGCCCGGCGGGCACGACGGGCTTCATCACGTACTCGTCGGCGCCTGCGTCCAGCGCGAGCTGCATGCGCTCGGGCGCGGTCTCCGACGTGACCATCACGAGAAACATCTGATCCCACGTGTTCGCGGCGCGAACGACCTGGATGAACTCGAGGCCCGACATTCCGGGCATGTTCCAGTCCACCAGCGCGAGGTCGGCCGTGCCGCCATGCTGGAGCCACGCGTAGCCGCTGTTCGCGTCCGGAAAGTCGGTCACCTCGAACTTCAACTCTTCGAGCACACGGCGAAGCATGAGCCGAACCACACGGGAGTCATCCATCACGATCGCGCGCATGCGTCCTCCTTGCGATCCTCTCGGGCGCCGAGCTGGTCGAAGAGCTGCTCGACATCCACCACCAGCACCAGATCCTTCTCGCGCTGCACGATGGCGCACGCGAGCTTCCGAACCGCGTCGTGAAGACCGTCGGGCCGACCAGCATACTGGCGGGGCGCGATGGCCGCGACCTCGAGCACCTCGTCGACCTCGAGGCTCAGGAACTCGCGCTTGTGCTGCACCACCAGGTGGATGGGGCGCTCGCCACCGACGCGCGCGGGGCTTCGGAGCATCGTGCGGGCATCGATGACGGTGACGACCTCGCCACGGAGGTTGATCAAGCCGCGCACCATGGGCGGCGTGAGCGGTACCGGCAGCACGGTGTCGTCGCCGAGCACCTCGCGGACATCGCGGACGTCGAAGCCCAGCAGCAGGCCATCCACGCGCGCGAGCACGAGGTAAGCGGGGCGGTTCATGCGGACCTCCCGACGTTCACACGGCCGACGTCCAGCAGCGCGGTCGGCTGCCCGAGCAGGAAGGTGACCCCGTCGGCCCACGCCGGGCCCATGCCACGCGTGATCTTCACCTGCGCGCTCACCACGTCGAGGACCTCGGTCACGGCGATGCCCACGATGGCGTCGCCGCGCTCGCAGACGACGATCTCGTTCCAGGTGCCGACGCCGTCCGCGAGTCGGCGCACGGGCACGACGCGGTCGAGATAGCGGAACACGGTGTCGCCCGCGTGCGCGAACACCTCGACGCTGCGGAGCTCGTCGATGCGCAGCACGCTGCCCACGTCTACGGCGACCAGGCCGATGCCGTCGACGTTCAGGCGCAACAGCGTGCGGTGCTCGCCGCCGTCGGACTGGGACTTCTCACGGTCGCGATCCAGTTCGGCGGCCTCGTGCGTACGTGCGGCCACGCGGCCACGCCGCGCGAGCGCGACCACGTCGAGGATCAGCGCCACGGATCCGTCGCCGAGCACGGTCGCGCCCGAGAACACCTGCACCCGCTTGATCTCAGCGCCGACCGGCTTCACGACGATCTCTTCCGTGTGCTGGATGTCGTCGACCACCACGCCGAAGGTGAGGTCGTCCGCGTCCACGACGACGATGTAGCCCTGCAGGTCGTCCGTCGAGGTCACAGCGAGCGTGTTCCCGAGCGGCACGAGCGGGAGCAGTTCACCGCGCAGGCGGAACAGCGGTGCTCCGGCGAGCCACTCGACACGGTCGCGGGCCTCACGGGTGACGAGGTCGACGATCTCCACGAGGTTCGCCTGTGGGAAGCAGAATCGCCGCCCGCCCACGAGCGTGATCAGCGCCGGGACGATGGCCAGCGTGAGCGGCAACTTCAGCCGGATGGTGGAGCCCTCGCCGGGCACGGAGCGGATGTCGACGCTGCCGCCGACCTTCTCCACGCTGCTCTTGACGACGTCCATGCCGACGCCGCGCCCGGAGAGGTTCGACACCTTCTCGGCCGTCGAGAACCCGGGCAGAAAGATGAGCTGAAGGAGCGCGTCGTCATCCATCGACGCGGCCTGCTCGGTGGTGACGACGCCGTTCTGCACGGCGCGCGCGCGCACCTTGTCCACCTGGATTCCGCGACCGTCGTCGCTGACGTCGATGTGGACCTGACCGCCGCTGTGGCGGGAGCGGAGCGTGATGGTGCCCGTCGGGGACTTGCCTGCCGCGACGCGCTGATCCGGCAGTTCGATGCCGTGGTCGACGCAGTTGCGGATCATGTGGGAGAGGGGATCCTTGATGACCTCGAGGAGGCTGCGGTCCAGCTCGGTGTCCTGACCGATCATCTCGACCTGGACGAGCTTGCCTGTGGACGCCGCCACATCGCGGACCAGCCTCGGCAGGGCGCCCCAGGCCACGGCGACGGGACGCATGCGCGTCTTCATCACCCGCGTCTGGAGATCCGACGTGAGGTGATCGACGCGGCGGCTCGCGAGCGCGAGCGTGCGGTCGT
>JACCDX011861591.1_pt1 | contig 11006 bp, 10 predicted proteins | sample 7449681 | NCBI WGS metagenome assembly JACCDX01 (sample SAMN15323450, study PRJNA562643) | freshwater metagenome | isolation source: river surface water | place: USA:Blue River Watershed | collected 2017-08-18 | reverse complement strand
GATGGTGATTTTTCACCTATATGGTGAGTTTTAATTGGAAGTCAATCTAAAACTTAAATGCGCAGTTGAAAGTAAAGACTCTGTTCATACTGATTCCCGTTGATATTTTTATACGTATTGTAAAACGGAGCTTCGTAGTAACTTTGTGCCAGAGGAAGTGCCAATGAATGTCACCGGTTAACTCATCAACGCTAGGGTATAAGTCTAAATCGTATAAATGATTATTTGTTGAGGCGGGTTGTATTGTTGATTTGACTGACAGTTTGAATCCCCAGCGCGCCGCCAAAACTTAAGTTTCGAACCTGCTATGCAGAGATTCGATATGCCACGAGCCCCGCACAGTGCGGGGCTTTGCGCTTCTACCTCTTGACTGCGGCCTGTGGCCGCGGGCCGTAAAAGTAGTCTCAAAGCCTGTTTGTCTCAAAACCTCATGACTTTTTTGGCGTAGGTTCATAGGTTGGTCGCTGGTGGATTTTGCGAGAAAGCTGTGAACCTTGGCGAACGGAAGTTTGTGGTGAGGTGCGATTTGATGCTTTAGGTAGAGGATGCGTAATTTAGAACCAAGACCCTTCGTGCAACCTAAACTTTGAAAGCTAGCGATGGACTGCTTTAAGCCAAGACCTTAAGAAGTCATACAAGTTCACCAAGCAAATACCGTTAGTTATTTGCAATTATTGTGCAGCTCTCACTTTTCCTCGTGTCCCATCGCTTTGGCAAAATAGGGAACCTTGCAGCGTCTTCTTCTGCCGGATCAACTGGGGCAGCCGACTGTGAGCCAGTCGCTGTGGGGGCAAGTCACTCGATGTTTTTTGGACCGTGCTGTGTACCTATTGAGCAGTGACGATCACCATTGCGGCAAAAGCCACCCGGATACAGTTGCGCCTTTTCTTTATTGAACAGGTTGTAAATTTGGCAACCGATGTAAATGCCAAACGCTGTCTCGAAGAACAGCAATAGCTGGCACACCGAACACACGATAAGGTTAATGGGGCCAATGAAGTTGTTGAGCACAACCAGATAAAGCATAGCCGCCGCCAAGACCAAGCCGATGCTTCAGGCAAAGCGCTTTTGCGGTGCACCGGTCCATTCCGGTAATTGTTTGCGCACTAACCATTCGCCCAGAATCATCACGGGGGCGAAACGTGGATTGATGAAGATACGGATGGTGAACTCGATCAAGAAGGAGGCCACGAATACACGGGTCGGCTGGAAATTTCCTATGAGCCAAGCGTTCATAAAACTGATCACGGCCAGAAAGAATAGGATGCCCACAGCGGCTCGGACCGCCCGCTCGAATAGGACTGGAATCTGGTATTCGGGACGAATTTCACCGAACTGAAAAATTGAATTTGACATGAACATCTCACTTGGACTGATGGAGTGAGTATTGCGTATGTATGATGGATATCATGTGGTTTTTATCATATGAGCAAAAATTCACTTATGGTCGAAGGTGTCATAAAAGAACTTCACGAACTGCTTCTCCAAAATTTTGTTTGCCTCCTGCAAACAGGTTGAGGCACTCAAGGGAAAGTGCCTTTTCAAGGCGGATGAAAAGCCAGATTACATGTTCTTCGTGGTCAGCGGCGAAGTGGTTTTGGAGCGGCCTGGCCTGCAAGGTACTCACGTCATCTTGCAGCGTACGCGCAAGGACTTTGTCAGCGAAGCGAGCCTCAAGTCCGCGAAATATCACTACAACGGGCAGGTAGCGGCCGATGCTGAGGTGGTTCAAATTCCAATTCGCTAGGTCCGTCACGCCATAGACAGTGAGTTTGCCTTGCAGGGCGTTGGATCAACTTGCTCAACAAGGAGGACAAACGATTGCGTTTGCAATGCGAGCGGCTATCCCTCACCAAGGTAAGAGACCGGTTCATCCATCTGCTTGAGACGGAAGGGGATGATGTCTGTTTCCCCATTGGATCAGGCGTCAAGTCATTTGCGGCTGAGCTGGGCGTGACACACGAGGCACTTTATCGCTGCATCTATGCGATGGAACGAGAAGGAAAGCTCAAGCGCACAGAAGGCGATTTGCACCTAACAGGTAATTGACTGCCATTTGGGTCTGTGAGCTGCTCAATGCCTTGAAATTCAAACCTATTTACGCAGCAATCGCAAACCATTGCCAACCACCAATAAACTGGCACCGACATCTGCAAACACGGCCATCCACATGGTCCCCATTCCAACCAGGGTCAGCAGCAGAAATACGGCCTTGATGCCCAAGGCCATGACGATGTTCTGAACCAACAAGGTATGTGTGTCGCGTGACAAGCGCACAAAACGCGGCAATTTTCGCAAGTCATCATCCATCAAGGCAACGTCTGCCGTCTCAATGGCCGTGCCGGTTCCAGTGGCCCCCATGGCAAAACCGATGCTAGAGCGGGCTAAGGCTGGGGCATCATTGATACCGTCACCCACCATACCAACCGCTCCGCCTTTGCTGATGAGACTTTCAATGGCTGTGAGCTTGTCCTCTGGCAGCAAATCGCCGCGCGCCTCGTCAATTCCCACCTGATGCGCTATGGCCCGGGCCGTATGTACGTTATCGCCAGTGAGCATGATGGTTTTGATGCCCAGTACATGCAGTTCTTCGATGGCTTGTTGACTGCTTTCCTTCACGGTGTCCGCGACGGCGAAGACGCCGTGTACGCTCTGTTCATCGGTGAGCACGATGACCGTCTTTCCTTGTTCTTCCAAAATCGAGATGCGCGCCTCCAAGTCATCCGAGCAGCGCCCTTGTTCGTGAATCAGTCGGTGGTTTCCCAAGTGATAGACCTTTCCGTCAGTCATGCCTTGGCATCCACGACCCGGCAGCGCTTCAAAATTTTCGACGTTTCGTAGTTCTATCCCGTCACGCTGAGCTGCCTCCGTTAGAGCACTGGAGACAGGATGGTCTGAACGCGCGGCCAAGCTGGCTGCCAGACTTCTGACGTCCTTCTCGCTCCAACCGTTCAAGGCAAAGAAATCAGTTTGCGCGGGCTTGCCATGGGTGATGGTGCCCGTTTTGTCTAAGGCCAGCCATGTCAGCTTACGGCCTTCCTCAAGGTACACACCACCTTTGACCAAGATGCCATGGCGCGCAGCTGCAGCCAAGCCGCTGACGATGGTCACGGGCGTAGAGATCACCAACGCACAGGGGCAGGCAATCACCAACAAAACGAGGGCTTTGTAGATCCAGCTGAACCAGTCACCGTCCATCAACAAAGGTGGCAGGATGGCGACGGCCAGCGCAAGGGCAAAAACCACAGGCGTATAGATGCGGGCGAACCGGTCTACAAAGCGTTGTGTGGGAGCCTTCGCACCTTGGGCCGCTTCCACGACATGGATGATGCGCGCCAATGTGCTGTCGCCTGCGACTGCCGTCACTTGGTACTCGAAAGAACCGGATGTGTTGATGGTGCCTGCAAAAACCTGGTCGCCCGGCTTCTTGTCTATGGGCAGGCTCTCCCCCGTGATGGGTGCTTGGTTCACGGCAGAGCGTCCGCTGACGATGGTGCCATCCAAGGCAATGCGCTCTCCCGGTTTGATTCGTACCCGCTCATTCACGGCAACAGATTTTGCCGATACCGCTTGCCAGACACCATTTTTCTGCAGGACGGTAGCCTTCTCCGGTGTGAGTTGCATCAGCCCACGAATCGCATTGCGCGCCCGGTCCAGTGACTTCGCTTCAATTAACTCGGCGACAGTAAATAAGACCATCACCATGGCGGCTTCAGGCCATTGGCCCAATACCAATGCGCCTGAGACGGCAATACTCATCAAAGCGTTGATGTTCAGATTACCGTTGCGGATGGCAATCCAGCCCTTCCTGTAAGTGTTGATGCCGCACATCAAAACGGCAATCAGCGCGAGCGCTGCTGACACTGCAACAGGAAAATCGAGCCAATGTGCGAGTTCCGAGCCGATGGCGGCAAGGCAGGCCAAGGACAGTGGCCACCAAGGCTTGACTCGCTCCTGTTTGGGTTTTTCGTTGTCACCGTCCACAACCTCTGGTGTGAAACCCAAGGACCGCACGGCATCCAGAATTGACTCTGTCGCCTGCGGGGCATGGGTTACGGTCAATACCCGCTGCATGAGGTTGAACTCCATGTCTGTGACTGCTGCCATGCCGCCTAGCTTCGTGCGCAGCAGCGCCTCTTCCGTTGGGCAGTCCATCTGCATGATTCGGATGGGCGTCTGAACGACCGTGCCGACAAACACTTTTTTTGCGGCTGTCACTGGGTTATTGATGACGACATTGACGGGCGCCACACCACAGCAGGCATCCGGGCCGTGGTCGTTTTGGTGGGAGTGGTGTGAAGTCATAGGTGCTTTAAAATTAAATTCACTCTATGATGCAACCTGTAGTTACTATAGAGTCAAGAACTATTTGGAACACCTCATGAAAATCGGTGAATTAGCCCAGGTTGCCCAGACTACGGTGGAAACCGTACGCTACTACGAGAAGGCGGGTCTGCTACCTGAGACTGTGCGTACTGCTGGTAACTTTCGGGTCTATGGACCAGTCCATTTGGAGCGCTTACGTTTCATCCGAAACTGCCGGGCACTCGACATGAGTCACGAGGAAATACACACATTGTTGGACTTGTCCGATCAACCTTCCAAAGGATGTGGTGCCATCAACGCAGTCTTTGACCAGCACATAGCCCACGTGGATGAGCGCATCCGGGAACTCTTGCACCTGAAGGAGCAACTGGCGATGTTGCGCCAACGGTGCCAGACCGAGCAAGCGGTAGATGATTGCGGCATTTTGCATTGGCTGACAGCCATGCAAACATTGCAAAAACCTGAGCGTCATACCCACCTGGGGTAAGTTTATGATGGATGTCAGCATGCAAAGTAAAGCTCATTGAGAACAGGTTTACACCACCAAAGCATCAGATACAGTGTGCTGGTTCCAGCTGCATGCAGAAATGTCTATGCGCATTATCCGCGATTCGTATGGCAATGCGGCTTCTCAGCGAGTTGATCAATCGGCATAGCACAGCCTGCGATGCCAAGAACGCAAGCTGAGATAATGATTGTTTTGGCGATCTAAGTTTTCATTATTTATTTCCAAAATTAATTATTTATGACGGGTAAAGGCAACTGAGTTACCAATACCTCACTTCAGTACAAAACGCACCGATGCTGTTTTGCCCGCAGACATGACTTGTGCCACAACTTTGGTTCCAGGGCTTGTCTTGAATGAACCCTTGGCTTCAAGCTTGTCATCTGTCGGATTCAACTCGACTTCTTGCTTGTCTGCGCCAGAAAGCAGTGTGACTTTGGCCGTGGTTTTACTGACATCAACGGGTTTGCCATGGTCGCGCACGAACAACTGCAGCACATCAGTTTTGACTACCAGTTCATAGTCAATATCTTTGACGGTGGTTAAAACACCCCCTTGCATAGGTTTGTGGGTGGAATCACCAGGTCCGGCCCAAGCCATGTTGCAAAGTACCAACGAAGAGGTGATCAAAAGTGTACGCAATTTCATGAAATGTCCTTTTTTTAGGTTGAGGTTGATGAAAAGAGTGATCCGTCAGAACGCTTCAGCGTCTTTGTCTTGCAAAAGCGCCTCGGCGGGTTTACGGCCAAAGAGCCAGAACATGACAGGGGTGAGAAAGGTGTCGAGCAGCGTGGAGCGGATCAAGCCCGAGAGAATCACCACAGCAACAGGGTGCAAAATTTCGGTGCCAGGGCGTTCAGCCTCGAAGAGCAAGGGCGCCAATGCGAAGGCGGTCACCAAGGCCGTCATCAACACTGGGCTCAAACGCTCCAGCGAACCGCGCAAGATCATTGGCTTGCTGAAGGACTCCCCTTCAAAGCGCATGAGGTTGATGTAGTGGCTGACTTTCAAAATGCCGTTGCGCACCGAAATGCCCGCCAGCGTGATGAAACCAACCAAGGCGGCCACCGACAAGGGCTGACCTGACAGCCACAGACCCAACACAGCGCCTACAAGCGCCAGTGGAATGTTCACCATGATCAAGGCGGACAGAGCGGTGGACTTGTAGCGGCTGTAAAGCACCACAAACATCAACACCACAGAGACCACCGAGAGCAAAGAGATCAGACGCGAGGCTTCTTCTTGAGCCTGGAACTGTCCCCCGAGGGTGATGAAGTAGCCCTCGGGCAGCCGAGAATCAGCCGTGACCTTGCGGATGTCGGCCACGACTTCTGACAAAGGGCGGCCCGAAGCGTTGGCTGAAATCACGATGCGCCGTTTGCCGTTGTCTCGGCTGATTTGGTTGGGACCATCGGCGTCCTCAATCGTGGCGATTTTGGACAGTGGTACCCTGCCCGAGGGTGTTTCGATCAACATCTGGCCTAGGCCCTCAAGCGAGCGTGCGGATTCTGGCAAACGCACGACCAGCGCGAAGCGGCGACCTCCCTCCATGATTTGCGTGACACGTTCACCTTCAACCAGGGTCTGCAGTGTGGCCAGCACTTGCGCGCCAGACAGGCCGTATTGGGCTGCTGCTACGTAGTCCAACTGCACCTTGATCTGGGGCGCAAGGACTTGCTTTTCGATTTGCAGGTCGGCAATGCCCTCGATCCTTGACAACCTTGAGCGCAGCGCATCGGCTTGCCCGCGCAGCACGTCTAAGTCTTCGCCAAAAATTTTGATGGCGATTTGTGAACGCACGCCAGACAGCATGTGGTCGATGCGGTGTGAGATCGGTTGCCCCACCTCGATCGAGGCGGGCAGATTTACCAAGCGTGCACGGATATCAGCACGCACCTCATCCATTGAGCGCGTCAGCTCGCCAGAGGGTTTGATGCCCACATCCAATTCACTGACATGAACGCCTTCGGCATGCTCATCGAGTTCGGCACGTCCGCTGCGCCTACCCACATGCAGCACTTCGGACACCTGCTTGACCAGCACTTCGGCTTTGCGAGCGAGGTCAGAGGACTCCGTCAACGTCACACCCGGGTTCAGCCGTATGCCCACTAGCAGCGTGCCTTCGTTGAAGGGTGGCAAGAAGGTAGTCGGAAAGAACGGAACGGCCGCTGCCGCCAGTACCACCGCCACACAGGCACTGGTCATCGCCACGCGTGGCTTGTCCAATACCACCTGCAAGCTGCTTTTGTAGCCTCGCTTGAGCCATGCCAGTACCTTGGTGTCGCCATGGTCTAGGTTTTTCATGCCCGGCAACAGGTAGTAGCTCAGCACCGGCGTGATCGTCACCGACACCAACAAAGAAGCCAGTGTCGAGATGATGAAGGCGATGCCCAGCGGCACAAACAACTTGCCTTCTAAGCCAGGCAGAGCAAAAAGCGGAAGAAAAACCAGCACGATGATCACCGTCGCATAAAGGATCGCCGAGCGGACTTCCATGGACGCCTTGGCCACGAGCGCGAGCAGCGACAGGCGCTGATTTGGATCTTTGGTCCGGTCTTCTTTCATGCGACGCAAGATGTTTTCCACATCCACCACGGCATCGTCTACCAGGCCGCCAATGGCAATCGCAAGCCCTCCCAGAGTCATGGTGTTGATTGACAAACCGAAATACTTGAACACCAGCGCCGTGATGAAGATGGACACCGGTATGGCGGTGAGCGCGATGATGGTGGGGCGAACCGTTCCTAGGAAGAAGAACAGGATCGCGGCCACAAACAATGATGCACCAATGAGCTTGCCTTGCAGTGTCGAGATCGAAGCCTCAATGAAGCTGGCTTGTCGGAAGGTGACACGGGGGGCCTCCATGCCTGCTGGCAAGGAGGACTTGAGGTCCGCAATGGCTTCCTCAATGGACTGGGTCAAACGGGTCGTGTCAGCGGTGGGCTGTTTTTGAACGCCTAGAATAACGGCGGGCTTGCCTTCAAAGCCAGCATCCCCTCGTTTGATGGCTGCGGCAAAAGTGACATCAGCGATCTGCCGCAACAAAATGGGCTGACCGTTCTTGGCGGTTATGGCCAGATTGCGCAAATCCTCTAAACGGGAAGTGCGGCCTAGATTTCGAATCAGGTACTCGCGCCCGTTGAGCTCCAGAAACCCCCCCGAGGTGTTGGCTGAAAAACCGCGCAGCGCCGACTCCAACTGGTCCAAGGAGATGCTCAAGTCCGACATGCGCGCCGTATTGGGCTGTACTTGGAATTGGCGCACTTCCCCGCCAATGGGGATGATCTGTGCGACGCCCGGTATGGCAAGGAGTCGAGGCCGGAGCACCCAATCGGCGTACTCACGCACCGCCATCGGAGAGATCTTTTGCGGATCAACAGGAATAGCAATCTGCATGATCTCGCCCATGATGGAGCTGATCGGCCTCATGCGGGGGGTAACACCTGCAGCCAAACCTTCTTCCATGGAGGAGATGCGCTCAGACACAAGTTGGCGTGCACGAAAAATCTCCGTGTCCCAGTTGAAAGTGACATACAAAAACGACAGACCAGCAGATGAAGTCGAGCGGACCGATTCGACTCCAGGCAAGCCATTCATAGCTGTCTCAAGGGGAAAAGTGATCAGTTGCTCGACCTCTTCGGGTGCCATGCCACCCGCTTCGGTCATGATCGTGACGGTGGGTTTGTTGAGGTCGGGAAAGACATCGACCGGCGTTCGGGACAAGGTGAATGCCCCGTAAGCCATCAATATGGCACCGGCGATCAACACCAGCAGCCGGTTGGTCAGGCTATTTTCAAGAAGCCACTTGAACATATCGTTATTCCTTTAACGTACTTGATTGATGAGCGTGGCACCCTGTGTCGCCACACGATCGCCAGACTTCAAGCCCGAGATCACCGTGACACGCACGCCATCAAGGGGCACGAAGGTCACCGTACGAGGTTCAAACTGTTCAGGTGCCGACTTGACCCAGACCACGTTCTGGTTGGCCGCGTTCTTCATCAGCGCCGATTGGGGTACAGCAATACCCAGCGTCTTTTGCTTGGACTGCACATGGACTTTGACGGGCTGCCCAACGGCCAGGCTATGCAGTTCCGGGCTTTGCACCTGGAAGTTCAGCGGCAGCGCTTGTTCCCGCAAACTCAGCGCTGCACCGATAAAAATCAGCGGCGTGCGCTGTTCACCGACAGCCAATGTGGCACCGCCGATGTTATTGACCAACGCGCCATCAAAAGCCAAGGCTTCGATGCGCAGTCGCTTCGGGTCGACGATTTCGAAAATCAATTCACGCGTGTCCACCACTTGGCCTGCCACAACATTCGCCGAGGCAATAATGCCTGAAACGGGCGCGACCAGTGCTTCCTTGCTGCTGAGGCCACCACTGATGGCCGATATGCGCTCGGTCAAGCTGAGCAGGTCACTCTCAGCGGCTTCTACTTCCTTGCGCGGCACGGTATCCGACAACTCGCGCAAACGTGCCAAACGCTTTTCGGCAAGCGCTTTGGCCGCGCGAAATTCGGCCAATTGAGCGGACTGGCTAGACCGCTCCAGTGGGGCAACCGCAGGGACCACGTAGGCCAGCACCTGTCCCTTTTGCACGGCCTGGCCGGCATTGGGCAGGCCATTAGGGCCAGGTTCAATGCGTCCGGCGTTGATGGGCTGGACTTTGCCCCCTGCGTTGGGGTCCATCAGTACCTTACCATTTAGTTCAAAGGCGCGTGGCAGTTCGGCGGTGTCGACCACCAGGGTGCGCACATTGAGTTGGCGTTGGGCTGGTTTGGGTAAAAATACGCTGCCATCGGCCATGCGCTGTGGGCCATTGGCATTGGCCATCGCAGGCGCTGGACCATGCTCATGGCCTTCACCCGCCTGTGTAGGCAGCGCAGCACCTGCAAGGGTCAAAGCCGTAGCCAGTGGCATCAAGTAGCGTGTATTTAAAGTATTCATTATTTTCATGCTGATGGCTCCTTAGGCTGTGCGAGCTTGTTGACGAAAGCGAACGACCGCGCCCAGCGCCATAAGGACAAATAAACCCGTGCCGATCCACAAGGCTATGCCTTTCCAAGAGGAACCATGGCTGGGTTCCTCTTCGTCTGCGTGCAAATCGAGCTCTGCAGCCAGCAGGTCGTTCAGTTCACCGGCCTGAATGGTTGCGGTGATGGCCATGACGCCAGGTTTGAGCGTGTCCTTGAGAACGACTTCGTATTCACCTACTCCATGTTTTTCGGCTTTGTATTTGCTTCCTTCAATGTCAATGTCAATGTGGGCGTCATCAACGGGACTGTTGTCTCTAAAACGGTCCAGGTAAATCTTCAGCTTCTTGCCATTGACGATACCGACCATTTCCAAATCCTCTGAGATCGCGACGAAACGCGGCAGTGCTCTTCCCTGGGCTTGTGCCGCAGCTTCGCCATGGTCGTGACCCGCACCGGCAATGGCCAGCGGAGTAATAAAACTTAAAAAAAGTATGCAAGTCAGGCTATAAAAAACTTTCATCAATTGTTCCTCAGTATCATTCTGGAAGTAAGCCAAGGTTTTGACGTAGCGTAGACACAGCTGCTGCTAGATCAATTCGGGCTCGGCTTGCACCGCGTTGCGCCTCTATAGACTCAAGCTCAATTCGTAGGCGAGTAGGTAAATCTGTTTCGCCAAGTCGGAAAGACTTCTCAAAGAAAACGCGTGACTCTTGGGCTAGTCGAGCGCGTTTTTCGGCAGCCACTAATTGCAAACGCGTAGACTCGACAAGAATTTTTGATGCTTCAAGATCGGCGGCAAGTCGCTCTTGCTCTAACCGCATCTGCGACTCTGATTCCAAAGCTTCCGCTTGAGCTTGTCCTATCCTTGCCCTGTCACGACCTCCTGAGCCGAACGGTATTCGTACGCCTAGCGTGATTGACTGTTGCCACGACTCTCCGTAAACCCCTCTTTCCCGTGTCGTACCAAGGAAAACTTCAGGATTTTTCCAGTTTTGTGCACTTGCAAGATCTGCGGTGCGGCGAGCAACCTGAGCGCGATCAAATAACTCCTTAACTGCAGGATGATTCGCATCGAGTTTAGTAAAGTCAGCTGGTAGAGCAGGCATCCGCTCTGGTGTTTGCTTTACATTTGAGTTTGGCAATACGCCAGTCAATGACCGAAGATGTTGGGTTGCACTCGCTAAGCGGCTATCTGACTC
>JACCDX011192755.1_pt1 | contig 11007 bp, 12 predicted proteins | sample 7449681 | NCBI WGS metagenome assembly JACCDX01 (sample SAMN15323450, study PRJNA562643) | freshwater metagenome | isolation source: river surface water | place: USA:Blue River Watershed | collected 2017-08-18 | reverse complement strand
CAGCGTGTCCCCGAGTCCCCGCTAGCTAGCGGGCCATACCTTTCTGTGTCTATGGATGCGGATGGGGGTCTCATTTTTCTCTTTTTTTGATGCAGGGTTTATCCCTATGGTTTTGATCTGGATCATAAAATACCATTCGTGACATATAACTGGCATTCCAGGTATATGTCACATACGGAAATCAATTTTCAGATCTAAGACCGACACGGTCACCCGTGTTGAAGGAGCCTCAAATGACACATGCGACCGCACTTAAAGAAGATGTCTCAATTCGGCCATTGAGTCCGGCTATGGGAGCCGAGGTGATTGGCATGGACCTATCCGGACCACTTGACGAATCCGAAATCGTCCAGTTGCGGGAAGCCTTAGGCAAATATGGTGTGCTCTGCTTTCGCGACCAGCATCTCACAGAGGTACAACAAATCGAGTTTTCAAGGCGATGGGGGCCTCTGGAGGATTTCCCAGAGGAAAACAAAACGGTCGCTGCCTCTACGGTATACAACGTAGCCAACGTCTCTGCCGAGGGCGTGCACCTACCTGAAACCGACCACCGCGTGATTTTCCAAAAGGTAAACGCTCTGTGGCATACCGACAGTTCCTATCGTTATGTGCCTGCCTACGCATCGTTGCTGTATGGGATCGAGGTGATGCCTGATGACGCAGTCGGTGGTCGAACAGGATTTTCAAACATGGTGGCTGCGTATGAAGCGCTCTCACCTGAAATGAAGAAAATTATCGAGCCGCTTCACATGGTGCATTCGTATGAACATGGACGCCGCCTGTATCCGCAGCTACCGCCATTGTCCAAATTCGAGAAAGACACGGTTCCTCCGGTCAGTCACCCACTTGTGCGTGTGCATCCGGAAGCTAACAACCGACGATCGCTATTCATAACCGCCAACGCGGGAAATGAAATCAGTGGGTTGCCTTTGGAAGAAGGACAAGCTCTTCACCGCAAGCTGATAGAACATATCTCCCGTCCGGAGTTTTGCTACTTTCATAAATGGAGCAAGGGCGATCTGGTTGTGTGGGACAACCGCACAACGCTGCATAAAGCCGAGACATATGACATGGCGAAGTATCGCCGAGTCTTCCGTCGCACCACCGTCGCGGGTAGTGGTCCGGTGATAGGACCATTCTCGCAAGGCGTGAGGACGGCATGAGTCATTGTCTGGACACACCAAAGGGTGGGCGCCATGCGGGGTGATTTCAGCGGGCGAACAGTCTTCGTTACTGGGGGAACCAGTGGCATTGGCCTAGCTATTGCCCATGGATTTCGGAGTTCTGGCGCCAAAGTCATGGTCGCTGGCTTGCCAAACCATAACGAATCTGAACTTCAGGGCCTGGAAGTCACGGAGCTAAATGTAACTGACAGCATGGCTGTTGAATCCGTGGTCAGCAAGTTCGATCGCCTTGATGTGCTTGTCAATGCCGCAGGGATGATTCGTCGCGGTGAGGAACATGACCTTGCTGTATTCCAGCAAGTGTTGGACGTCAACCTGAATGGGACTATGCGAGTGTCCATGGCAGCTTGTGAAAAGCTGGCTGCAGTGGGTGGATGTGTAGTCAATATCGCGTCAATGTTGAGCTTTTTTGGCGGTGGTTTGGTTCCAGCCTATAGCGCAAGCAAGGGCGGAATTGCGCAACTTACAAAGAGCCTCGCCATCTCCTGGGCTCCAAAGGGCATAAGGGTCAATGCGATTGCACCTGGCTGGATTGCTACTCCCTTGACGCAGGCCTTGCAGGATGATCCATCGCGTGCAGCCGCTGTTCTGGCACGAACCCCGATGGCACGCTGGGGAACACCAGAAGACATCGTTGGGCCGGCCTTGTTCCTTTGTTCCGATGCAGCAGCCTTCATCACGGGCGTAGTTTTGCCAGTTGATGGCGGCTACTTAATTTCATGAGCATCCTCGCATCAGAGAAATAACATGAGCCTATCTACCTCACCGAAAATTTTTGATTCCCCTGCCCGAGCGAGCGGACTCGACATGTCCCGCATGCCATACCAATTGCCGTTTCCAAACGATGCTGCGAAGGAGGTGGTCGTCGAAGCCGTCATTCCAGAAGACGATCGCGTTTGGGTGCCTCAGATGGAGAATGTGTGGTTTCGACCTCTCTGCCTGAACACAGTACAGGGTTACTGGGTCAATCTGCTCCGTGTTCGCAAGTCTGGTGTACTGAGCCGGCATCGACATCCTGCACCGGTACACGGGTATGTGCTGCGCGGTCAGTGGCACTACTTGGAGCATGACTGGAAGGCCAAGGAAGGCAGTTATGTGTTTGAGCCTCCGGGCGAGACACATACCCTTGTGGTTCCTGAAAACGTGACGGAAATGATCACACTTTTCCACATCACGGGCGCAATGATCTATGTCGATCCATACGGCCAACAAACTGGCTATGAAGATGTCTTTACCAAGATCGAAATGTGCCGCAAGCACTACACCGAGAGCGGACTTGGCGAGGATTTTGTCAACCAGTTCATACGCTAGCGTCAACACCACCAAAAGGGTTATCCGTCAGAAAGATATTTCCCTATTGCAGCAAGCGTACGCATTTCCCCCTAAAACTCATAGGAGCACACACCATGTTGAATCATCGCCGCCATATCCTGCTGGGTGGTCTCGCAGTCGCAGCATCGATGCTGATGACGCCTGCTTCCCAGGCTGCAGACTACCCTGAAAAGCCGATCGAACTTATTGTTCCCTTCGCAGCCGGAGGCGGAACAGATGCGCTCGCACGTGCATTTTCGGCCGCAGCCCAAAAGCATTTACCTAAAGGCATTATTGTCATGAATAGGGCTGGCGCCAGTGGAAGCATCGGCTGGCAGTACATGATGAATGCAAAGCCAGATGGCTACACACTGGCTGTGGTCACGGTGGAAATGGTGATCCTGCCGCACCTGAACCTGTTCAATGCCACCTACCATGACGTTACGCCTATCGCGCAGTTGAACGCCGACCCGGCTTCTGTGATTGTTCGATCCGACTCGCCCTACAACACAGTTGAGGAGTTCATTGAAGCCGCCCGCAAGCAGCCAGGAAAAATGTCGATGGGAACATCCGGAAATGGAACAATTTACGATCTGGCCGCAGCCGCTTTTGAAGACAAGACAGGCACGAAGTTCAATCGTATCCCGTACCAAGGTGCTGCGCCTTCCATCCTCTCATTACTGAGCAATCAGCTGGATGCTGTTAGCGCTAGCCCAGCAGAAGTATCAGCTCATGTTAGCGCTGGAAAACTTAAGATATTGGCTGTGATGGCTGACAACCGTTTGGCTGATTTTAAAAATGTACCTACTCTTAAGGAGCGGAATATTGATCTTTCTATAGGCACTTGGCGCGGCATCATGGGCCCCAAAGGATTGCCTGCCGACGTGGTCAGAACTCTAAAAGCCGTTGTTCCGGTTATCGCCAAGGAGCCTGAGATGCAAAACGCACTCAAGAAAATGAATCTGGGTTACGTCTTTGCTGACGACGTTGGATTCAAGGCCACAATGGCTCGTGACAACCAGGTTTTCAAGGATCTGGTGACCAAGCTTAAGATTTCAGTAAACTGAATCGAAACAAAAAATAATTTTCTTCATTAAAGTAGATTTTGGTAACGCGTGCATAGCATGCGTTACCTTTCGCATCCCGCGTGTAAGGTGTAACGACAACGAATCGTACTCAGACTTTCCTCCTCCGAAATGCGATACGAAAATATCTATTCGTTTAGCCGCTTTTATCGTAATTGCTGTTGACGCCGATCCAATATTGACCACCTGTGCCGATTGAATTTTGACCAGGGGCTTGAGCCAGCTTTGATGTCTGCTGGCTGTGGATAACTATAAGTTCAATTGTCGTCCTGCATCTCCTTTCTCTCCGCTTTTCTTGCCTGCTCCCGCGCTTTGATTCGGCCTCTGGCCTCATTGGAGCTATGCCTGAACCGATAAGACTCATTGCCCGTTTCCACAATATGGCAGTGGTGCGTCAACCGGTCCAATAGCGCCGTTGTCATCTTGGCATCCCCAAACACGCTCGACCATTCTGCAAACGTCAGGTTCGTCGTGATCAACACGCTCACCCGCTCATACAGTTTGGACAGCAAGTGAAACAGCAAGGCCCCTCCGGCTTGGCTGAACGGCAAATACCCCAACTCATCAAGCACCACCAAGTCCATCCGCGGCAAACTCAGCGCAAGCCGACCCGCCTTGCCCTGCGCCTTCTCTTGCTCCAGCGCATTGACCAGATCCACCGTCGAGTAGAACCTGACCTTTTTGCCGTGTTGCGTCAGCCCCGAGATGCCCAGCGCCGTGGCCAGGTGCGTTTTGCCCGTCCCCGGCCCCCCAATGAGCACTACGTTCTGCGCATCCTGCGTGAACGACAGATCGGCCAGTTTGTGCACCAATGCCCGGTCCACTTGTGACGCTTCAAAGTTGAAGCCCGCCAGATCCCGGTGCACAGGGAAACGGGCCGCCTTGGTTTGATGCGCAATTGATCTCATGTGGCGATTGACTGCTTCGGCTTGCAGCAAATGCTCAATCAGCCAGCGAGATGTCCCCAGCTCTGCACTGCCGCCTTGCTCCACCAGATCCGCCCATGCCATGGCCATGCCGCTCAGTCTGAGACCCTTGAGTTCGGCCTGGATGTCCCGCTGCGTTGGTCTGTGCTCAGTCATAGCTCACCTCCACGCTGGACCGCAGGCCGTCATAGCGCGCCGTGTTGGCCAGTGGCACCTTACTGAGCTGCAGCGATGTTTCGGCTTGCTGCGGCATCGGTGGACTGCTCAACCGCGCCAACACGTTGCGCACATGCTCCACGCTGATGCCACCGTTGGGAGTGGCACCTTCCAGCAAAACCTCCACCGCCACCAATACAGCGTCCAGCCCCGATTGCGGCACCACCGCCAACACCTGGGCCATCACCCGGTCACCGCCCGCATGGCGCAACAACGACTGCCTCAGCCTCAACAGCGCAGGCGGCAGGTCCATAAACGGCGTGCCATTCCTCAGCGCCCCCGGCTTGCGCTGTACCAGATCGATGTAATGCTGCCAGTCGTAGCTGATTTGCGCCCGGTTGGTCAGCCTCGTGTGGCTGGCCACGATGGCGTCTTGGGCCACCACATCCACTCGGCCCGGATACAGCCTTGTGCTCACCATCTGCCCAGCCCACTCGCACGGCACCGAATACTTGTTACGCGCCACATTGACCAAACAGGTGCTGCTCACCCGGGCCGGATTCTCGGCGGAGCTGAATGTCTGGCTGGGGCGCTCCGCGCGCAACTCCGTCGCCATGGGCATCGCCGGCCCCCTGCACTCGGTGTCGCGCCGGTTCTGGTTCTATCACCTCGCCGAGATCGGCATGTTCGCCGTGACCGCCGGCCTGCACCTCGGGGTGATGCGCGCGATCGCCGCGGGCGACCCCGAGAAGGCGGCCGATGCGTCGGACCGGTTGATCGACCATCTCGTGCAGTTCACCACGCAGACCGCCGTGCCCATCAAGATCTATCCCGTCAACGAGCAGTTCGCCGCTGAAATCGGCGACGTCGACCTGTCCAAGCCGCTGTCCGACGAGGACCAGCAGGCGATCAAGCAGGCCTTCTGGAAGTACGGCGTACTGGTCTTCCCGGACCAGCAACTGACGCACGAGCAGCACATCGGCTTCGCGACGCTGTTCGGGCCGCTGGAAGTGAGCATCAAGGCCGGCCGCGCCGACTCCGGCAAGCTGCGCATCCGCGAAGACCTGGCCGACGTCTCCAACCTGGACCACAACAACCAGCCCTGGGGCGAGAAGAGCCGCCAGCGCATGTTCCAGCTGGGCAACCGCCTGTGGCACACGGACAGTTCCTTCCGTCACGTGCCCGCCGGCGCATCGCTGCTGTATGGACGCACCATCGCGCCGATCGGCGGCCACACCGAGTTCGCCGACCTGCGCGCGGCCTGGGATGCGCTGTCCGCGGCGATGCAGAACCGGATCCAGGACCTGGTGGTCGAGCACTCGATCTTCGTGTCGCGCGCCAAGATCGGCTACACCGAGTTCTCCGACGAGGAACGCGCCGAGCTGCCGCCGGTCAAGCAGGTGCTGGTGCGCACGCTGCCGCAGACCGGTCGCCGCAGCCTGTACCTCGCTTCCCACGCCGGCCGCATCCTCGGCCTGCCGCCGGAAGAATCGAAGGAACTGCTGGAGCAACTGACGGCGCACGCCACCCGGCGCGAGTTCGTCTACACCCACCGCTGGCGGCAGCACGACCTGGTGATGTGGGACAACCGCTGCACCATGCACCGCGGCACCGAGTTCGACGACCTGCGCTGGAAGCGCGACGTCCAGCGCGCCACGGTGTCCGACATCGGCAATTCCGTCGAGACCGCCGGCCGCCCGGCCCCGGCCCTGGCGTCCTGACCCCCCCCATCCCTTCGAGAGCGAGCGCCGGCCCGCCGGCGCCAACGCCAGCCCTTTTCCTGGAGACAAAGCTATGAACTTCCCGCTGACCAAATCCATCCTCGCCCTGTCCGTCGCCGTCGCCGGCTGGACCGCCGCCGGCGGCGCGCACGCCGCCGAGATCACCTGGCGCCTGCAGACCGTCGCCAGCGCCGGCACCACCGAGTACAAGAACCTGGTCGAGAACTTCGCGAAACACGTGAAGCAGGAGACCGGCGGCCGCGTCGAGATCAAGACCTTCCCGGCCGGCATGCTGATGGGCAGCGGCCAGGTGCCGGAGGCGGTCAGCCGCGGCACGCTGGACATGGGCCACACCTACCTCGTGTACTACAGCGGCAAGGAGCCGGCGCTCAAGGCGGTGAACGAGTGGCCGGCCGAAGTGCACCCCCTGCAGGGCGTGACCTGGTTCTACGAGGGCGGCGGTGCCGAGCTGATGCGCAAGATCGTCAGCAAGCACAACATGCACTTCCTGGGCGTGACGCCGCTGCTGGGCGAGCAGATCTGGTCCAAGAAGGAGATCAAGGGCGTAGCCGACATGAAGGGCATGAAGCTGCGCGCCGCCGGCCTGGCGGCCGACAGCTTCGCCAGGCTGGGCGCCTCGGTGGTGGCCATGCCCGGCGAAGAGGTCTACCAGGCGCTGCAGCGCGGGGTGATCGACGGCCTCGAGTTCACCACCATGCCGGTGAACTACGGCCTCGGGCTGCACGAGGTCGCCAAGTTCGTGTCCATGCCGTCCTATTCCGGCGGCGGCACCTCCGACTGGATCGTCAACCAGGCCTCCTGGAACAAGCTGCCCGCCGACCTCAAGCCCAAGATGGAAGCGGCGCTGAAGAAGGCAAGCGAGGAGTTCCACCGTTCCGCCGTGGCGGAAGAGAAGGAGCTGACCGAGAAGCTCGCCAAGGGCGGGGTCACGCTGGTGCGGTGGCCCGAGGCCGAGATGCGCAAGATGGAAGAGTCGCGCCTGGCCGTCATGAAGGAGAAGTACGCGGCGGAGTCGCCGGCGTACGCCGAGAAGCTCGCGTCGCAGCTGAAACACCTGCAGAAGCTCGGCTACCAGCCCAAGTGAGAGCCGCCGGCGTGATCGACCGCATCAACGATGCAGTGGGACGCTGCGTCGCCCTGCTGATCGTGGTGAGCATCCTCATCACCGCCTACGAGGTGGTGATGCGGTATGTCTTCAACAGCCCGACGATCTGGGTCAACGAGTCCGTGCAGATCCTGTTCGGGTTCTACTTCCTGCTCGGGGGCGGCTACACGCTGCTGCACGACGGCCATGTCCGCGTCGACGTGCTGCTGCACGGCCTCAAGCCCCGGGGCAAGCGCTACGCCAATGTGCTGTCGCTGGTAATCGTCATGTTCTACCTGGCCGTGCTGCTGTACATCAGCGCGGACACCGCAATCGAAGCCACCAAATACCTGGAGCGCGCCGAAAGCGCCTGGGCTCCCTTCATCTTCCCGGTGCTGTGCGCCGCGCCGGTGGCCGCCGCATTGATGCTGCTGCAGGCGCTGGCCAAGGTGGTGCGGGAGTTCACCACCCAACCCGTCCCCGAGGTCCAGCCATGAGCGTGATGCTCCTGACGCCGGCGCTCTTCGGCTCCCTGTTCGCTCTGATCTTCGCCGGCGTTCCGCTTGCCTTCGCGCTCGGCACGGTGGCCGTGGTGGTCGGCTTCATCGAGTGGGGCCCGATGGCGCTGCACCTGATGTCCGGCCACATCAAGGGCGCGATCTTCAACAACACGCTGGTGTCGATCCCGTTCTTCATGTTCATGGCCAGCATCCTGAGCAAGTGCGGAATCGCCGACGACCTGTACCGGGCGATCCACATGCTGTTCGGGCCCTTGCGCGGCGGCCTGGCGGTCGGCACGGTGCTTGCCTGCACGCTGATCGCGGCCATGAGCGGCGTCAGCGCCGTCGGCGTGATGGCGATGGGCACGCTGGCGCTGCCGGCGATGCTCGCCCGCGGCTACGACCGGAAGATGTCGATGGGGGTGATCCTCGCCGGCGGCGCGCTCGGCCAGCTGATCCCGCCCAGCGTGCTGGGCATCGTCTACAGCGGCCTGGCCAACGTATCGATCGGCCAGATCTTCCTGGCCGGCGTCATGCCTGGCCTGCTGCTGGCGCTGCTTTTCTGCATCTACGTACTGGTGCGCTGCTGGTTCGACCGCAACGCCGGTCCGGCGCTGTCGCAGGAAGAGCGCGACGCGATCGGCTGGCGCGACAAGGTGTCCAGCGTCGTTGGCGTCATGCCGGCGATCCTGCTGGTGATGACGGTGCTGGGCGTGATGTTCCTCGGCATCGCCGGCCCGACCGAAGCGGCCGCCGTCGGCGCCCTGGGCAGCATGGTGCTGGCCTGGTGGCGCGGCAACCTCAGCTTCGCGATGGTCACGACCTCCAGCAACGAGACGCTGAAGGCGACGACGATGATCCTCTGGATCGCGCTCAGCTCGCTGATGTTCGTCTCGGTCTATGCCGGCATCGGCGGCGACAAGCTCGTGCAGAGCCTGCTGGTCGACCTGGACATCCCGCCGGTGGCGGTGCTGTCGATCATGATGGTCATCATCTTCCTGCTCGGCACCGTGATGGACCCGGTCGGCATCATCTTCCTGACCACGCCGATCTTCGTGCCCATCGTCGTCGAGCTGGGCTACAGCCCGCTGTATTACGGCGCCTTGCTGATCATCAACCTGGAGATGTCGTACCTGACGCCGCCGTTCGGCTACAACCTCTTCTACCTCAAGAGCGTGGCCCCACCCGGCGTGACGATCCGGGAGATCTACGCCGCCACGCCGCCCTTCATCGCGCTGCAGGCCCTGGGCCTGGTCCTCTGCGCCGCCTTCCCCTTCATCATCACCTGGCTGCCGGACTTCGTCTTCGGCTGAGATGTCCATGTACTCCAAGGCTTCCTACGATTTCAAGGGCTGCGTCGCGCTCGTCACGGGCGGCGTCGGCGGCATCGGTTCGGCCATCGCGGACCATCTCGCGCGCAGCGGCGCCACGGTGGCGATCTGGGACCGCGTCCAGGGCGAGGACCCGCGCTTCGGCTTCGACGTGGTGGACGTCACCGACGGCGGCAGCATAGACCGCGCGCTGGAGCGCGTGCTGGCCCGCCACGGCAAGCTGGACTTCGTCATCAACAATGCCGGCTTTTCCGGCCGCACCCTGCCGCTGGACGACTACGAGCCGGGCGAGTGGAAGCACATCGTCGATGTCAACCTCGTGGGCCTGTACGAAGTTTGCCGCGCCGTCATTCCGGTCATGCGCGTTGCCCGGCGGGGTCGCATCATCAACATCGGATCGCTGGCGGGCAAGGAAGGCACGGCCAATTTCTCCGCCTACAGCGCCGCCAAGGCCGGAGTGATCGCGCTCACCAAGTCGGTTGGCAAGGAACTCGCGCAGACCGGCGTGCTGGTGAATGCGATCGCGCCGGCGGCGGTGCGGACGGCGCTGCTCGACCAGATGAGTCCGGCCCACGTGGCGACCATGGTCGGCAAGAGCCCGATGGGACGGCTGGGCGAAAGCGCCGAAGTCGCGGAGTTGGTGGCGTGGCTGTGTTCCGGCTCCTGCACCTTCAGCACCGGTGCGGTATTCGATCTCTCGGGTGGCCGGGCAACCTATTGACGTGCAGGGGCAGCCACTGGAGCCTGCGTTTCAGGACGTGGCCACCCGCCGGGTACTCCCCATCGCGTGGCGATCACGCTGGCGGCGTGTCGGTTGCCGTCTGGCAAACAAAGCCAGCGACATCGGTTCGTCGCGGCCGAAGAGGCCGCAAGCGGATCGCTTCCTGGGTGGAGTCACCACCCGGGAGTTGCGAGCGTTGAGGCGGCGCAGCACGGGCTGGGGCGTCCCCGCGATTCCGATCAGGCCGAACCAGGCCGTGAGATCGAAGTCGGGCATGCCCGATTCCGCGAATGTGGGCACTTCCGGCAGCATGGGCGAGCGCGCCTTGGTCGGGATCGCGATCGCACGCAGCCGCCCGGACTTGATCAACTGGAGCGAGTCGCTCACCAGCGCGAACAGCATGGTGGTCTGCCCGCCGATCAGGTCGTTGGTGGCGGCGCCCGAGCCCTGGTAATGCACGTGGAGCATGTCCACGCCGCCCAACTCCTTGAGCAACTCCCCGCCCAAGTGCGCCGCGTGGCCGTTGCCGGGTGAGGCAAACGACAGTGTTCGAGGGCGGGCCTTGGCCAGGAGAAGGGCGACGCCCGCATCAACAAGCCGGAGGCCAAGGCTTTGGTCGCCGACATCGTGGCGCGCCTGAAGTCGCCGGAGTTCCAAGCATCGGGCTTGACGGTCGGAGTCGTCACCTTCAACTCCGAGCAAATGAACCTGATCATGGACCTGCTGCGCTGCCCCCATGAATCCGTAGCAAGTAGTTCTAGAGTCCGATCAACCGTAAATGGAGATCGGACCGATGAAGAAGCGATACACCGAAGAAGAGATCATTGGCTTTCTGCGTGAGGCCGATGCCGGGCTGCCGGTCAAGGAGCTGTGCAGGAAGCACGGCTTCAGCGAGCCGAGCTACTACGCCTGGAAGGCCAAGTTTGGCGGCATGAACGTGTCAGATGCGCAGCGCCTGAAGGCGCTG
>JACCDX011199568.1_pt1 | contig 11009 bp, 6 predicted proteins | sample 7449681 | NCBI WGS metagenome assembly JACCDX01 (sample SAMN15323450, study PRJNA562643) | freshwater metagenome | isolation source: river surface water | place: USA:Blue River Watershed | collected 2017-08-18 | reverse complement strand
GGAACTTTTAATGGAAATGTATAGGTATGAACCTCTTCCAAATTCATTTGATCATGAATTGATGGTGTTCCAGCTCGATATTTAACGGGTATTCCTCTAATAAGTGATATGTGATCAATAGTGAAACTATCCATTGGCATCTGTATCTTAATATCATCTTTACTCTTGATTTTAGGAGATGATGTATAATAAATTAAATCGATTGACGGCTTTAATATAACCTTACTTTTATCATATGCATAATTTAAACCATTGCAATGCAAATATGGAACAATAATCTTTTCCAAATAATTATGCTCATCGCAAAATTTCAAAGAGATCTTGTAAAATGTCTTGTCATACTCTAATTTAAAGCCAGTAAAATTACACTTAATCTGTTCAAAATGAGTACTAATTTCTCTTAAAAGTGGTTCTAAAATATTTACCATATATAATTTTGCCGTTTCATTATCAAAATAACCTAAATACAAAATATTTGTAAAAAAATTATTATTCCAATGCGTACCCTTTAAATAATACTTTTGTCTCAATTTCTTTTGGACTCTTCTCAACATGTTTTTATAGATTTCATTTGTAAAAACATTTCCAATAAAAAAATGAAATTTATCTTTATTGTTATTATTCATTTATATTATATAAATAATATATATTTTTAATCAAAAACAATTAAAGAATTAATTTTTTTTAATTTTAAATCTTTTTTTTTTTCTAAAATATAAAGTAAATATTTTTCGCCATTATTATATTTTTCAATAGTATTTATCAAAAAATTATATGGTCTTAAAATTTGACGTAAAAGCGTTATAACTTTCTTTTCATTCAAATCTTCTAAATATTTATTTGCTTTACATTTCAAATAATATTTTTTAAGCTCAGGTATGTATTTGCTTATTTTTTCTACTGTATTTTTATTATTTAGCTGTTTTATTGTGAATTCATAATATATGAAATCATCAAGTGGTTTATGAATAATATCTTTAATTATACTCTCTACTAAAGTGAGTGGAGGATTTTCTTTAGAGAATAATTGATTTGTTTTTTGTCGTGGTGTATCTAAATGGTATTTATCAAACGAATCAAATTTATTAACAATATTATCCAAATCTTTAAAAATCAACACATTTTTCTTTAAACTCATTATATACTCTATAATAAACTAATATTTTTCATATACGCCGTTTATTTAATTATTTATTTATTTATTTCTATTGTTGTACCAATTGGTTTATTTACACATTTTCTCTTGGAATAGCCATAGTTCTTGCCATTGGAACATAGCTTGAACTATTTATGTTATTTCTATTTTTTCTTGTATTTTCATATCCTAAATTTATCTCATTATTTGGAGATGCAAAGCCATTCTGTCTCTTCAAAAATTCCTGTTTATCTTTATTTCTTATCTTTTCCATATCATCTCGACGAGTATTTACAGGATTTCTTGTTAAATAACGATTAACATCTTGATCATGTTGCGCATATTGATTATTAAGTGTCTCATAATTCATTGTAAAATAATCATTTTGAAAACCGGTTTGAACGGGCTTTCTACTATCAACAGAATTATTGCGTGTATTCATTGCACTTCGCTCGATATCAAAAAATTGCCCGTTCATCATGCCATTTCCCATTCCCAAACCATTATCATAATGTTCATGATTATATGATAATGCTACAGGATTGTTTGAAATAACAGGTCGAAAAAAATCAACATTTCTATTATTATTATCGCTTCTAAAATTATTGTTGCATCTTGTTTGTTTAGTATGTTGTGGAACAGGAGATAAATTCATCATATTCAAAATATATTATATATTATATAGAAAATATTATTTTCTATAGTATTTAAGCGTTATCTATTAATATAATTTATATATTATAAATATTATATATTCATATAAATTATGCTTACTGACAAATACAATTATTCTTTAAACGGAATTGAACATGAAATAACTCTTAATCATAATTTAAAAATAGACAAAAAACCAATTAATGAAAAAATATTAGTTAGCAATAAATATCTTTTAAAATATGTAAACGATTTATTTGATTACAATAATATTGAATATTCTATTGTAAATCATACGTTACTCGGGCTATATGTATTTAATGGTATAAATATATTCGATGAAAGATTGGAAATATGTACGTTAAATAGTAACTTCTTCAAATTAAAAAAGATGGAAGATGAAATAAAGAATGACGATTTTCAAATCCAATATTACGAGAATTATATCAAAATATCATCGGCATTTTTTGAAAAAATTAAGGTATCCATATATATCTACCCACTTGAAAATCAAATGAATGACGATATACTTACATATAAAACATTTGATGATCGACTAATTGCACATAAATTTTATGATATATTCCCGATAAAAAAACAGAAATTCGAAGAGTTTGAAATATCTGTTCCAAATAAAATAACAAATGTTCTTGAATCATATAATTTTAATTTAAATTATATAAGTTTCACCAAAAAGAAGAATGATAATAAAAAAATTATTGAAGAGGTTGAACAGAAAACAACTTTAAATACAATTATTAAAGACAATATTAGCAATATAGTTTCAATAATTAAACCATTATTTTATAGTTAAAATTATTTTATTTCATTACCTTCTTTATTGTTTAAATCAATTAAATCAATAAATTTTTTGGGAAATTCATTTATTTTAAATAATACTTTGCTTTTAAGTTGAACAAAACTATATATATTTTTGTCAACAATGACACTTTTATAAAGAATAATGAATAGATCAGATTTATAATTCTTTGATTTAATGAGTCTAAATCCAATCTCATTCTTCTTAATTCGTTTATCAATAATAACAACATTAAAATTAAATATTTTAGATAAAAATACTAAATCTCCTTCACTACCTTCATAATCACTATTTAGTATTTTATCGGTTAATTCATTTATATTTTTAGTAACATTTGTATTTTCTACTATTTCTATATTCTTTTTATTGTTTCCCTTTTTATCATTTTTTCCTTTCTTCTTGTTTTTTTTATTTTTCTCTTTCTTTTCTTTCTTCTCTTTCTTCAGATCCTTACTTTTATTTCTATAAACATTTAAAATAGAATCTTTATTCTTTGCTTGCATAAAAATTTCTAATAATTTATTTTTTATGTTTTCAACTGTAAGTACTTCATTATTTCTATCTGTTTTAAATTCAGGTAGATTTATTATTATTGTTATCATTTGAATCAATGATTCACCTTCGTTAATCTTAACTTTATATTTATCCCCTAATATTTTTAGCCAATATATTGATAAATCTTCAAATTTAGTATCATTTATTTTAGAAATATTAGCTTTTATATATTTATCTTTTTTAATATCCATATCTTTTGTTGTTGAACTCTCATATAAATTACGATGATCAATGATAACTTCATCTTTGTCTCTAAAGAGAAAATTAACAATATTATTTATTTCATTATAATTTAACGAATGAATAACGACATATTTTGAAGGATTACTTTGGACATTCTCTTTATTAATTATAATGGGGATATTATCATTTAGTATTTCATTTCTCTTTAATTTATAACGCAATAATTCATCAACAATCTTTGATATATAATAGTCATAATTATTCAGTTTTCTTTTATCTATTAAATTAATTTTATTAACAAAAAGTTTACATTTGTTATTAACATATGTGCAATGTGGATCGTCTTCACATGATAGTATAACTTTATTGCTATTACTGTTTCCATTCCCACTTCCACTATTTTTATTGCCATTTTTACTTTTCTTATCTTTTTTACTTCTAAGATAACATGGTATTCTTTTATTAGGTGTTACATAATCATCATAATCAATATCTTTTTTGCTATAACTGATTAAATTTATAAAAATACTATTTAATAAAACAAACATTTTACTTCTGCATTTTGCAATATCCTTTGTATTTGCATTTATAATCTCCATTATTTTTTCATAATAATCTTTATTCTCTTTCATATGAATGAACTTTGAAAGTTCAAATTTTAAACGCATATATGTTTCGTCTTCAAACTTCTTCTTATTCATAATTTCCATCCTATCATCCGGATATTCTAATTTGTCATAAAGTGCTTCATCGATATCGCTATAATAATTTAATACAGATACTTTCAATCTTTTCTCATTATCAGGTGTCGGTATAATCGGTATAAATCGATTGTTTCTGTTAACAAGAGCAACTATATTCTTCTTTTCCTTTAAATCAAGAACTTTATGTGTAATATCTATTTTTAAATTAGTATTTTGAACAATTTGTTCTGTATATTTAATAGTATCCTTTACACTTATTTTATTAACTTCATTTAAATCCATTATAACCTTGTACTTTAATTCTGTCATTAATTTAGAAGGAGAAACTGGTAAGTATAAACCATTTTCTAATAATAATGCAAAAACTTTATTGTAAGAATCAACATATTGTATTTTAGGTATAAATCCATTATTTAATTTGTTATTCTTTATATTGATGAGTAATTCATTCAATGTCAGTTGCAAATCATATAAATTTTGTATATTGATGTTATCAAGATGTATATCATATAATTGCATATTATCTTTCAATAAAGCACACCAATCTATATTATTTGCATTATTAATGCTATCATTACATCCATTTTTATAAATATTAAGTATCTTATCAATCGCTTTATGACTACTATCAAAAAAACATACTATTTTTACTTTTTTATCAATACTTCCTTCCAAATAATAAATAGGTTCATAATAATCTTTCATCTTAATAATTAAAACACTCTTCTTTGTTTTATCAAAAAAATAATTGACATTTTCACCTTTTGGACAAACCAAATGATTATTTTCAAATAAAAATACATTTATACCATCTTCAAATAAAATATTGGGTCTTTGCATAAAATCCCATAAATATTCATGTGTAATAACTTCATTATCAGTCAATAAATATTTTTTAAAATTTTCAATATTTTTAAATAAATTTACGAGATTTCCTGAATGCAAGCTTTTAAATAAATTATCGTTTAATTTCTCGACTAAAAAATTCTTCATTTTCTTAACGTCAATTTTAAAACCAACCTTATCACAACTAAATATATCACAAATTGCGCTTAAAAATGAATTGTTCTTCTCTTGTTTAATACCTTTTCTTAAAAATCCACTCTTTTCCCCCAAATAACCAGTATCTAAACGCGATTTTAATAATCTTTCTATTTCAACAGTTAACTTACCATATCTTCCTTGTTCAATTGGAATTCCTTTACCCAATATATAAATTTGACCCTCTTTAATATTAGTATTCTCAACAACATCACCTAAACATTTTTTAAAACTCTTATATGATGAAGATTTTGGATTATTCTGTGGAAGTTTAAAGCAACTTGGTAAGCATAATCCTAACGGATGTTCCGCTTTTTTTAAAAATCCAGGATGAATATAGAATTGATTATCCTTTTCTCGAATAAAAACTTGATGGTTTCCATATGGACAAATTGCCGTTTTACAAGTATTTCCATAATTCTTTGTTGCACGTATTCTTATTGTCTTAGGATCAATATCTGATTCTAAAATTGGAATTTCACAATATGCACACCAAATTTTTGGACAGATATACCATCTTTGACGCAAATCAGGATCTGAACTGTATTTAATTGCATATGAGAACGATTCGCGTTTAATCTTTGGATTCTTTTCAGGGTCTTGTGCTAAAACAACTGGTTGTGATAAACTTTGACACTTTCGCGCATAAGATTCATATTTATTCTTTTTATCAGTAGATGGTTTAAAAAGCGGATTGTCATATCTCTGTAATCTTCTTAAAAAATATTTTTCGTCATTACAAAAATCTTCACATGTGTCCTTCTCTGGTATAGGATCATCACAAGTTAAACGTACATCTGTTCCAATCTCATCGTCACTTGATAAACCTCTTATTGCCGGATTTTTACTTACAATCTCATTCAATGACTGACTTACTGTTCCATTACTACTGCCATTTGCCTCTTTAATTAATTTATTTCCGTAATTTTCATAATCATCCCCTTCATAATCGTAATCATAATTATAATTATAATTCGCATTATTTAATTGATTTAGATTTAGCTTTACTTTATCATTAAACTCATATCTATTTTCAAAAGAGGTTACATTATTTCCAAGATTTTGTAAAAATATCTTTTTAAAAACTTTATCTTCCTTTACATAATCTTCGTAATTTATAAACATTGTTAAAAATGCCGTAAAAAACTTGTAAATTAGTGGTATTTGATAAATCTTAGTGATACCTCTTATTGAAATATTTTTATCGGTTACAATGATAGATAAACCCTTTTTAAATTCTGTATTTCCTTTTGAACTCTTTGACGATGAGTATTTTCTTTCCCATTCTATTAAATAATGTTTAATCTCGTCAATACTCTTTTGGTATTTTTTCTGTAATATTTTAACTATAATATTGTTATCAATATGCTTCTCTTTTAATTTGTCAATCTCAAAAAGAATATCATTCATATTTGCAAAACGACTTATTCTTTTATAAATAATTTCAAAACTGTTATCAGTAGATCTTGCCATATATTCACTCACATTATCACCATGTTTCTTTTTGTTTAATTCTTTAGAAACATTTACAAGAAAATATGGAAATTTATTTGAGAATTCATGCAACTTTTTAAAATCAATTGGTTTATTTAAATTTAATGGAATAATAATATTTAAAAAAATGATCTTAGTATTATCTTTCAATATTAATTGTCTATTTTTGAATTCTAATTCAGGTGGTTCAATCTTTGCTGATTCGCCTACTTTCTTAACAATTCTATTTTTATTTATATCTTTAATAAAACTATTGCAATCATTGATAATATATTCAATATCATGAAAAGTGGCATTATTATCACTTAAAAAACTTATATTTAATGTAACCATTCCATTTTTACTGAAAAAAATAGAATAATAACGCGGTTTATCATTAAATGTTTTAAAATATCTCTTTACCATTAATCCATTCATTCTTCGATAATCTTCAATATTATTTAAACCTAACCAATCAACAACCATCTTTTTGTCAATCTTTTTACTATTAATCGCCTTTTGAGATATAATGGAAAATGGAAGTTCAAATGATTCCTCTGAATATTTTATAAATGGAACCTTCTCACCAATTTGATTATCCTTTAAATAGTCAAAAATTTGAAATAAATCAACGTAATCATTGCTTTTTGATGAATTTACCTCAATAACTGATGTGAAAACATTACATGAGCCAAACTGAACATTATCTATCGTTATATTATCGATAAGATTAAAAATATAATTTTCTTTATTGTAAAAATCTTGCACCAAAAGATATGTGTTCTTCACTTCATTTTTATCGACATTTAAATTGACATAAGGCCAATATTTCTTAAAATAATTGTTGATAATCTTTTCGCTAATGTTAATTTTAAGTGATTTAAAATACTTCTCTTCATCTAATGCATCACACAAAAATATTATATTTTTCTTTAAATGCAATTCTTCGATCAAATCATAAACAACCAAATTATTCTCACTTGTATTTTTCTTTAAATAGGAAATATCAAATGCATCTGTTTCATTTGCTATTGTGTCTTTGTTTAAAGTAATATTTATACTTGGACTTATATTTTCCTTTGTTTTTGTTTCGGTATTTTCATAATAATAACCGATAATTTCATCTGCCGAATTGCTTTCTCGTTGCATCCACAGCTGTTGATTCTCTGGCAAAATAAAATCTTTATTGTCAAAATCACTTAGATAAACAAAAATTTTCTTTCTAATATCATTGAGAGTGTCATCTATTTGAATTTTACAATCAATAAAACGAATCTTAATCTTATTTTTAACAACATTTACCCAATCCATATAATCTTTTGGGTAATTATCCTTTAATAATTTAACATCCTCTTTTACAATATTCTCTCTCTTTTCCAATTTATTTAAAACATTTTTAATTTTTGGATTAACTATTCCAACAAATACATTATATGTATCATTTTTAAATCTAGATTTTTTATAAACTGCAAATATAATATTGTCATAAGATAAATTACAAGACATATATTTATATAAAATATATTTTAATTATAAAAAAGAATATTGAAAATATTCAAAATATCCAAATATCTTAAACATTTAAACAAATTAGTCGAATATTTTGTCATTTAATAATAATCCACAACACCATCCTTTATCATTACGAATTAATTGATAATTATCATCAAGTGTTATTTTATCAAGCTCTAACTCTTCAAATACTGATAATATCGTTGAACCCCAAAAGGTACTTGATAATAATGATGCATTTACATCATCATTATCCAATATTCCATGTCCAAAAGTGGAGCAAATCAGTTCATTAAATAACTTAAAAGATGTAACATTTTTCTTAGATGTTGTTTCAATTGCAGATAAACTATATAAATAGTTAATATCATAATCTTTTGCATCAATCCTTTTTGAAAAAATGGAATCTTTCATGTATATCCATTTATTATTTTCATTATCAAAAATTGGATGTGTTCCTGTACCAATTACATAATCTTCCTTGTTATCACAAATATATTTGTAAAGAGATTGATTAACATATCTTGTTTTCAAAACATATTGAACAGTAATTGTAGAATCAGTTGATTTGCACAATATGTCTCCAGGTTGAATATCTTTTAAAGATATCTTTTTATACTCTTCTTTTTCAGTATCATATATTTCAATCTTTGAATTTCCATCAAAGCATCCGGAATTCCTATCATTAAAAGTTGATGATGAAATGGGTGCACTTGAAAAATATGATTGAACATATGTTTGTACAAATGGAATTGAATTAAACGTTATATCCAATGATTTTAAAATATTTTGGGCAACAATGCCACTGTAATTTTGAATAGATTCGTCCTTAAAATTAATTGTAATTTGGTTAAGATGCGATTGATAAATAGATATCAAATAATATTGACCCCATGATGCATGATTGAAAATCGCTTTCTCAATCTGTCCTTTATTAGGATCAGTTGACGAAATATCAGTAGCAAACGTAATAATGGGATCCTTATTTTGAACGCAAATTAATTCATTATTAATTTTTGAAAGAAGACTCCTTAAATTAGATAATGTTGCATTGTTAATATTACTCAAATAGATCGTTAATTCTTCGCGATACTTTGTAAGTAAATATTTGTCATGCTCATCTTTAACAATAGGAATCTCTTTAAAGTCAATTAATTTATCGACTTTTGTTCCATTGATTAAATCATTATATTTTAACTTAAAATAGCCAAATATTGAGCCTTTTGGAATTGAAATAGTAAAAGTACGTTCTTGTAAAGACAAAAAGTTGGTTATTTTGATTGTTTTAAAATCAATTGAACCAGTCGTTAAATTCTCAATCTCAAAAGAAATCTCTAAATTGGTAATAGATGTACTAAATAGATTAGCAAGGTAATTATTGAAAATTGTTGCCATCATATTAATATCCGATATATAGGAGAATAATCCCTTACCAGTAGTATAAATTATCTTTAATACATCTAATGAAAGACTATTTCCAAAACCAAAAACATCAATAATACAATTGAAGTTCACAGTATCGGCATAATAGCTATTTAATAAACTCTCATACTTGCCACATGTTTTATCATCAGGTTCCCCATCAGTAAAAACTAGACAATGAGTGTCAATTAAAGATGGATTAGCAATTGACTTTATGTAATCTAAAATCGACTGTAATCCACCTAAAAGATTGGTACTATTAGTTGCACAAACAGAAGAAATTTTATCAATAAAGATTCTCTTATTATTGACATTCATAATCTCTAAATTAGTAAGTTTTACTGAATCAGTTGAAAATGTAAAGATACATATCTCGATATTTTCGTTAGAAGATGAAATAATCGCCTTACACGCATGCTTTACTAAATCGATACGCATTCCACCCATTGAACCAGAATTGTCCAAAAGCAGAAAGAGTCTCTTCTTGGCACCTTTTCGAATAGCATTCTTTACGGTAAGTAAATGATGCATTAAATCATTACCCTCAATGGGCTCTGATAAACTCAATATAATATCACTCATTATGAATAAGATATATAATATATATTTTATTCGATGTTTTTATAGTCTAAGAGAAAAAATCATCAATTTTTATTGGGGAACCAAAATTTTCCTTATAAAAGGAGGGGCTTTTAAGGGAACAAAAAATTTTTTTATAAATAAAAGGAGGGGCTTTGGGGAACTACGTTCCCCAACACTAATCTAATGGTGAATCGCTCACTTTAATACCACAATACTCCTTTGGTGATGCGGTATAATCCTCTTTTGTATAAAGTCCATTTTTAACCGACATTTTAAGTAGTCTCTTAAAATTAGCCCAGAATTCAGGTGTATGTCCCACTGATTTTGTCATTATATGTGCCAATTCGTGTATAGCAACGAATGTTAGTGTATTTTCATCAACTAACGACTCATCTTCGTCTTTTTGTCGAATACAAAATACAATCTTTTCCCCCTTATTTACCGAATAAGATGTATATTGATTATTTTTTCCCGATTCAGTTATATTATCGGCATTAAAACGTTCATTCATACGAGAAACACTTTCATCATCAGGATATTTCTCCTTCATAATATGACATAAAGTTTCTAATTTTATTCTCAGCTTTGCCAAAATATTGGCAGCCTCCTCCTTATTTTCTAAATTTCTCACTAAATACTCGTTATTATCAACGCTAGATTTTACATAAATAACTTCATTACTAAGATGTTCATAATGAGTATATCCAAGTAATCCAAGTGCAACAATTATCAATATACTTATTAAATAATTAATATCCATATATCTCTTATTATATATTATATTTTTTATTTTATTTTTTATATTTGTTTTTCATTTATTCTAATTTATCAAAAAAGGTGGACAAATCAATCTCTTTAAATGGTATAATTTTCTTCATTTCATTTTGTTTAAATTTTATATATGACTTATCCACTATTATTTTTTTGT
>JACCDX010060380.1_pt1 | contig 11009 bp, 9 predicted proteins | sample 7449681 | NCBI WGS metagenome assembly JACCDX01 (sample SAMN15323450, study PRJNA562643) | freshwater metagenome | isolation source: river surface water | place: USA:Blue River Watershed | collected 2017-08-18 | reverse complement strand
CTAGATCCGGAAGTTCCAGATGTACCGGAGGTACCGGAAGTTCCAGATGAACCGCTAGTACCGGAAGTTCCACTTGTTCCAGATGTACCAGATGAACCGCTTGTACCACTAGAGCCGGAAGTACCGGATGTACCAGAAGTGCCGGAAGTACCAGATGAACCGCTAGTGCCGGAAGTACCAGATGATCCACTAGTACCGGAAGTACCAGATGATCCACTAGTACCGGAAGTACCAGAGGTTCCAGAGGATCCAGATGTTCCGGATGATCCACTTGTTCCAGAGGTACCAGATGATCCGCTTGTTCCGGAAGTTCCAGATGTACCGGATGATCCGCTAGTTCCAGATGATCCGGATGATCCGGATGATCCGCTAGTTCCAGATGATCCGGATGATCCACTCGTATTTGATAGAGACTGAGTCCAAAAAGATAAACCAGTAGAATCAGACATCAAAATATATCCGTTACCTTCGGTTCCATCTTGAATTCTAAGTTTAGTATTTATATTAACAACACCAACAGACTGATCATAGTTCAGTTTACTTATATCTTCAGATACTACACTATTTGTTCCAAGAAATAAAATTGAACCCTGAGTTCCTCCTCTAATTTGCTTAATATGTTGTTGGCTCATCTGTTATAATTTGATACTAATTTTCCTTCAAGTATATATTAAATAACAGAGGTCTTTTTTAATAACATGTATAAAAGGTTAAAAATTATCAAGACTCATATATAACCTGAATTAAATCCTGAGAATCCAAATTAAATTTAGAAATACTACCATTCCAGTATAATTGGTCACCAGATGATAAGTTACTTAGATTCTTAACAACCGATCCATCATAAAAATAGCAATCTTCTGTTGATACACCATCTCCTAATTTTTGTAATTGACCGTTAATGAAAACTAAAATAGATGAGAATGATGTTGGGATATTAGATAATGTAAGTCCAGTTGGTTGATTATCACCAGATGTTACTAAGCTATATTGATTTTGATAAACTGGCGAAGAACCACCACCAGCGACATAAAGTTGACCATTAGAATCTAATTGAATTGTCGAATTGTCTATAGAAACAACTAATTGATTATTAGAAAAGGTTAGACCACTTTGAGTTCCATTGTTCACACTTAAAGTGACTATTCCACCGGACTCACTTGAAGTCAAACCTTGCCCAGATGAGATATTTTGACCAAATGAAAAATTTGATAAAAGTTGACCTGTATATTGCCACGCAATGACCCTGGGACCTCCAGTTGTAGTACTCTGTATGTAAGATTTTTTTAAATTATTAGCTGTCGATTCAAATGTGGTCTTATCAAATTGAAATCCTAAACCACTTACTAGTGACGAATCCTTTGGTGTTGCATTCTCTTGAAATCTTATCAATCCTGAAAAATAATCAACATCATAAAATGCACTACCGTAGGCAATAGGTGTAGTACCGTTAGGTCTATACATTAATAATTGAAATCCCCAAGAGGGATATCCATTTGAATCAGGAACATCGGATGGATTTATCAATGGTTTTGCCCAATCACTCGATGGAATAAAACCATCACTTGTAGCTGATGGTGTGCCCATATCAATAAACCAAGTTTGATAATTTGTTTGTGTCAGTGGATAAAGATAGACGGGATTAGAAGATGTTCCGCATTGTGTAACAACTAAATTATCAGAAATACTTGAAGCTGAAGCGTAAGTATTGGAATGTGATATTATATCCATCCATACTTCGTTTGATCTAACATTATGAGCACTCTTATAAGCCTCGTTTCCAACTAAATTATTTTGTTCTGTAAGAACCTTTCCAAGTGAGTGATAGAATCCAGCTTTTCTCTGTAAATCTGTATTTGTATTTGGCATATCTTATATATTATTCTATTTCGTTATTATCATAAATTGATTTCAATCTAATACATAACTTATCCAGTTCTTCCTTGGTCAAATTAAGATTATAAAACTTATCATCAAATTGAATTGATAACACATAAACATCTAACATTGTGTTAGGGTCCATAAATACTTTATTAATTTTAACATCAAACATACTTTTATTATTTTTTTATGCAAAAGCTATATTAGTCATTCTTAAGTTTTTACCAGTGACTGAATTTTTGTAACCAATAAATAACCAAACTTTCTTAACAACTTCCGGTAATGTGCCTTTACTCCACTGTATAGTCTTAGAACTCTCAGTTGCATTATTTAAGTTATAAGTAACTGGGTTTTGTCTAGTTCCATATGTTACAGGGTCACCAGATACATACAAAAATCTATTAGGTGTTAAGTTGTTACCACTATTATCAATACCCACCAGTATAACAAGATCTCCACTACCACTAGTACTATTAACACCATCGTAATCTAAAACAGATTCGCTAAAATTACTATTCAGAGTAAATATACCATTAGAAAAACTAGTGGTATAAGAAGAATCTTTACCATATGAAGTAACATGCCATCTAAAACCATTAAAATTAACAGTGGTTGTTGTACCTAAATTAACATCAGTATATACAGTAAATGATTTATTAGCACCAGATAAAGAAGAGTAATTTACAGAACTTATCCAGTTAATAATTGGGTAAAATTGTGTGAAATTAGTCTGCGGATAAATAACTCTACCAAAAATATATTGAAGTTCATCAGATGGAAGAGAAACACTTGATGTAAATGATGAAGATCCATTACTCATAACTCCAGTTGTTGATAACCTACCATTTTCACTATCTAGTGGATTATTATTATATGTTACGGATCCTGCTGAATAAGTATCAAATAACATTAATCTACTTACTGATTGACTTGTTCCTACTAAACCATAGTCATAAATTCTAGATGAAGCATAAGAACCTGGTGATGTACTTATTGTGTTATTAGTCGAAAATCCAGGAATATACTGTGATGTACTGTTTACGGTTGCAGTACTTGAAAAGGTCAATCCACTTCTATTCCAATCTAAAGACCAACCTGTAATAGCGTTTCCAGCTCCTTTTGTACCATCTGTGTGTCCACTAAGTGTACTTGTACATGCAAGTCCTGTAAATACAAAATCTATTTGTTTAGTTGTAGGAATTGTAATATCGTTTAGAAGGTTAATTCCAGAAGCAGTAACAGCAAATGTAGTTCCAACTTTATAAAAGGCAACACCTGAATAATAAACAGTAGTAGCTGACAATTCGTTAAAATCAACTCCGTTCTGAATTGAAGCACTTGAAACAGATCCGTCATTATCATAGAAAACAGGTGTGCTCTGTGAAAATGAATAGATCCCATAACCTATATTACCAGCTCCTTCTCCATTATAATGTGTAACATTCCAATTAAATCTACCACCACTAGGAAACAGTGTCCCAACATTGATTGTTCCAGAAACATTGGCTTTGTATCTATCACTGTCTGGTAAAAAACTATTAACAGTAATTGTGAGTCCGTTAGAGCTTGTAGAACCAGCGGCATTTATCACATAATTATTAATCTGAGTAAGTATTGATCCATCATGATTATAAAGAGTAAAACTCATAGTAGTCCCGTTTGTTAGACACCCAAATTCATTCTCAGTAAAGGCAGTTAATAAACCAGAACTATTAGTCACATTTCTTGTAGTGTTTGATGTGAAATCGAATGAAGTAGACCAGTTTCCTGTTCCAAAATTTCCACTAACAACTGAGGATGTGTAACCGTTTGTTGTTGGAGTGGAAATGAATCTAGTGTAAGCACCGCTACCTAAAGAAGGTGAGAAGTATCCTACATAGTTTGGCGCTGGTATCCAGACTGTGACTTGTGGAGTAGGACCCTGTACCGAAACACCTGTTGCTGTTCCACCTGGTGTACTTAAAACACCACCTCTGAAAATAATTGAAGTGACATTGCTAAAGGTAGTTCCATTCATGTAGTCAGATACTTGTAATCCCGAACCAGATGATTGTACCCACTTGAATTTTCCATTTCCTTGATTAGATAATACATAACCAGCGGTAGCTCCTCCGCTTGTTCCAGTATCAAGTAATGATGCTGTCAAACTTCCATGTTTAATAACAGCTGATGCAGAAACTCCGGTAATAGTATTAGAACTTGAAAAATCAATTGTATCTGAATCATTTAAGGAAATTGTTGAAGAAGTCCCAGAAGTTGAGAAATTAACAAGTGCCAATTGACCAGAACCTAAATTACTGAATGTACCACCTGACAAAACCAAATTACCATTAGATATTATAACATGTCCATAATTAAGTATTTGTCCAGCTACTGTAAGATCACCATAAACCCAATACTGATAATATTGAGGAACTATAATAGTCTCAGATGGTTCTATATAATATTTAATAGCAAATGCATCATCATTAGAAAAAGGTTTAACACATTGAAAATAGGTACCATCATATGTCAAACTATAAATGACATTTGGTATCAACTCAGAAGCATCAATATCAGTCAATCCAGATGAAAATGGTTTCTTAATAGTAACATTTCCTAATCCATTGACATTAAGGAAAACGGGACTTAGACTATTTGCAGATGTAAAGGTTGTCAGAAATATCACATCTTGTGTATAGGAAGAAAATGTAGGACTTGAAATGGTTGTATAATTCTGACCATCCAAAGTACTTGCTGAAATATTTCTAATTTGTTGTAATCTTTCTCTTTGCCAACCACCAGAGGGATAATAACCTTCATACTTATAAATAGCATTGTCTTCGTCATCAACTGTGAGTGTCATACCTTCCGTTGGAATTGTATAATCCCACCTTGATAAATTTCCATTCCACTCAGCGACAAAACCTGGTGGTGAAGTCGACCAAGAAGCTCCAGTAACAACACTTGTTGGATTTAACCCAACTAAATATCTATCACCATTAGATGGACTTAATGGTTGTGAATACGAAACAGTTATGACAGAATTTATCCATTCTGTTGAACCACCACCATAACCTGAGAATTCAACCCAGTTATAATTATCCATGATATTTGTTGATGATACACCATATTTTAATTGATATGTTTTATCTTCACTAACAACATAACACATCATACCCCATTCTCTTCTCTCAAAAATTATGCTGTTTCTATCTGATAAATCAGCCGATGTATGAAGACCACCCTTTATCTCAGTTGCAAAAGCAGATGCAATAGGATCCAGTGAGTCATTTGGTCTTATTGCTGCTGATACTAATGTTCCTATATTTTGTGACATATTAACTTATAACTATATTTAGTGGTGAATTCTGTTGTGTATTTGACACCCAGACTTCATAATTTGTTCCATTGAATCCCCATACATTCTGAAATGGTGATAAAGTTCTTACTCTTGTAAAAGCTGTGTTAGGTAAACCATTTACAGTAAAAGTAGGAGTTAATGAACCTGATACATTTGATGGCCAAGCAAATATCAAATAATCACCAGAACCATCAATACCTAATAAACTTCTATCCTTAGTTGTGGATAAAAGACTTCCATATGATAGACCATTAGCATTAGCTCCAAAATTTGGACCATCATTATTATTTACAATAATAGAATCTGTACACAATGAAGCAACTAAACTTGCTGAACCAGGATTTGTAGTCAAATTAGGATTACCAATCGATGACAAGTCAATACTTCCCCAGAAGACTCTATTCATCCAAACCAGTTGAGTACTAGAAGACACAGGAGTAGTTCCATCTGAAACAGAAATAGAAAAAGTGTTAGTCTGACTAACTGATGGAGTAGTACTATGAGTACCCAAAGCAGAAAGAGAACCAGCCTGTGAATTACCTGTTGGCACCTGAGGAATACTATTTACAGTAATAGTAGTAATAGTATTACTATTCTTAACAACTGACCAATTTAATGATACTGATAAAGGTGAACCATACTCACGAGGTGAATTTAACAAAGAAATAGACGTAGAAGGACCAACATAAGGATAAAAAATCCTATCTAAAGTGTCTTGGACAGTACCTGAAAAAGTAGAACCAGAAGGAACACCACCAACATTACCCAAGTAGGAAGACGGATTACTACGGTTATATAAAACAGAAGCTGTCAGGGACGCAGAAGCTACAATCGAAACGTTATTAATAAATTCATACAGAGTATAGACAGCATCTCTAACATTAATAGCCTGAATTAAATTATTGGTATTGTCTGGCATACCAAGTAACAACTCATCTAAAGTCGAATAGTATCGACTCAGTGTTGTTGCAGTTGCCCCAGTAACCGAATAAGAACCTAACAAAGACATATACCAATTTGATTTTTAGTATATATTAAATAAGATAAGTATAAACTCCAAAAATTATAAAAGTTATATCATGATGTTACATGATTATTTAGACCATAAGTAGTATTCACCTACCTTGTCCAACAAACGGTAACCATCACCTAAGGCTTCAGTTATTTGTTCCAATACTACCCCATCGTTGAAGGACTTTGAAATTTTCTCTGTAGTAGATTGTTTGTCCAATAAGTCTTTAATTTCCACTACGATTTTGTCTGCTACTGTAATTTTTGAGTTATTTACTTCTTCATAAGTAAAGTCTACAAAGTTATTTTTAATTACATCAATATCCTCTTTAGAATAAATGATAACCTCCCAGTTATCGTTGTGCCAGTCACTTATTTTGAACATATGTTTTTCCGCATCTTTCACATCAATATCACCTAAGTTTATATCAAAGTAATCGGCAATAACTTTTTCCTCTTTTATTGTAGACTTGTCAATTCCTTTATAAAGACAAACTCTCATTGATTTTAATTTAAATTCGTTAGATTCATAATACTTATAAGTCTCAAATGTATATACTCCGTCTTCTTCCATACCAGCTCTATCTACTAAAATATCCCTTAGTATAATTTCAGATCCTTTAACTTCATTCAATCCATTTCTTGTTAAAAATCTATTGAACCTATCAGACCCAGGTTTTAAATAATTTAATAGATTACTTGGTTTAATTTTATTAGACTCAACATAATTATCTACTAAATTATTTATTAGACTGTAATACTTATTTAAATCTTCGCTATTATTAATCGCCATCTCTTAAAAGAAAAATTTTAAATCTCCAGAAGTTGGAGGCCAAGTAGTAAATTCCAACCCATCATAAGCCCCTCTATTCCATAACAAATCAAATGTACAGTTATCATTACTTCTATAGACTCTAACCGCGTAAGTACCATCAACTCTCGGATCAGGAACTACCTCTATTTTATTTTTAGGATTTTGATAATCAACATAATCACTTAATTCATCTAAAGCTTCTTTTGGAAGAATTTCAATTCCAAAAATTTTAGACTCATAAAATCTACCTTCGGAACCTAGACTACCTAAGTTTACAAACTCTTCAGCTTCTTTGTTTCTTTCAGATTCCATACTCTCTATCTCATCCTCATCTAATCTAGATCTTTGTAAATCATAATACTCAGATTCACTCAAATCTTCTACTTCATTAGAATTACAAAATTTACACTTATCAGATGATTTATTAAATTCTTTCCACAAAGCATTACACTCATCACAACTATAATAATTTGTTAAAACATTTTTAGATGTAACAGGAATTGTTTGATCAAAGTCAAATGACTCATATTTTTTTATATACTTCATAGTCTATATATTAAAAAAAAATTCGACAAATTAAAATGTAATATCATCTAATAAATATTAATTAAATTGCATGAACATTATTTAATATATATGTTATGAATCTAGCACAATTAAAAGATTTTTATAACAAAAAACCTGTCGAGTTTGTACTTAGGGAGAACTATGAACTAATCGAAGATAGAGAGTACATACCAAGATTTACACTTAAAAACATCAAAGATTTAGAAAATATACCGGTCAATCAACCAATTAAATATGATGAAAACATTATGAAAAAGGCCATTAAATATGGTATGATGTTTTTAATAAATTATAAAGGTGAAGAAGATTCACACTTCGCTGGACACGAAAGAGTTATCTATCCTATGGTTTTAGGTAGATCATCTAAAGGAAAGTCACTTTTGAGAGGATGGCACTTAAATGGATGGTCTGTATCCAACAAAAGACACATTAATAAAATCTGGAGACTTTTCAGGACTGATAGGATATTATCAATGACATTTACTGGATCATTCTATAGACTACCACCATCTGGTTACAATATGAATGATAAAGGAATGAGAGGTGGTATACTTGCTAGAGCTGACTTTAATGAGATAAGAAGAAATCAACAAAATTTAGTAAACCAGAATAAAATTCAGAACCGAGAAGAAGTAACAATTGGAGAAGAAGATAGAAAATTTGTATCAATTAGAGTAAAAGAAACACAAACACAAATTGACCTTCTCAAACCACTTGAAAATGCTTATGTCAGTAATATAAAAGATACCGCTAGTCTTAGAATGTCCTTTCTAAAAAGTATTTATGGAAATAAATATGTTGCGGTACTAGGTGCACTTGGTCAACCAGGAAACACTGTTAAGGTAATGACAGACAAAGGAATTAATTTAGGTGTCTACAAAGTTTTAGACTCAATCACAGGTGATGTATTAAAAAGTATTAAACGTGTCAAAGGTAACTCTACTTATGACCTATTTATATTTGATAAGAAGTTATAAAAACTTAGCATTAAAATCTACTTTTTTAGTCAAATCATTTAATATATATTGATATGATTAAAAATTTCATAAATTTCTTAAATGAAGAATTGAGAATAGAAAAAATGGATCTCAAAACATTAGATGCATTAAAAATAAATCTATTAACAAGACTTAATGAATATAGAACTTATATTCTAGCAAACATAGAATACAATTTATCAACAAATAAAATTGAGTATAAAAACTTTGACAGAATAGATATTAAAGTCATTATAAGAGAATTATCAAACGAGTTTTCAGAAGAAGTTATAAAAGAACTAAATATCGAGACATTTCTTTTAAAATTAAATCAAATTTTAGAATTAAAGAAAAGAAACACAAAAAAGAAAGTCAGAGAAGAATTCGGAACTTACTTTAAGTCCATAGAGGAAAGAATTGACAAAATTAAATCAGAACCAGATCCAGAGTTTGGTGAGGTTGATCCATTCGAGGGTGAAGGATCTATAATTGGTAGAAAAAAATACGAATCTGAAAAATATCAACTTCAAGTAGAATTACTAAAACTACAAGAATGGGTTGTTAAGAATAATAAAAAGGTTGCTATTGTCTTTGAAGGAAGGGATGCGGCTGGAAAAGGTTCAACGATTAAGAGGTTTATTGAATATTTAAACCCAAGAGGTTTCAAAGTTGTAGCATTGGGAATACCAACAGAAGAAGAAAAAAATAACTGGTTTGGTAGATACGAAATGCACCTACCAAAAGAAGGTGAAATAGTTTTCTTTGATAGAAGTTGGTATAACAGAGCGGTAGTTGAGCCAGCTATGGGATATTGTACAGAACAACAATATACCGACTTTATTGAAAATGTTGTCGATTGGGAAGAAGATTTAATCAGAAATCAAGGAGTCACATTAATAAAATTCTGGTTCTCAATTACTAAAGAGAAACAAATATCCAGATTTGAACTTAGACAAGCATCACCATTAAAATACTGGAAATTTTCACCAAATGATGCTAAAGTAATAGACAAATGGGAGATTATCTCTAATTATAAAACACAAATGTTTAATAAAACATCTTCAAGAATGTCACCTTGGGTAATAGTTAACTCAAATGATAAAAAAATAGGAAGATTAAACGCGATTAGGTATGTATTATCAGTTATACCTTATGATAACAAGAATGAAAGTCTTACAAAATACTACCCAGAAGTGGTAAATGTTTTGAAATAGAAAATAATATATAAAAAAAAATTAAATCACTATGATTAAGAAATTTGAAAACTATATGTCAAGAGAAGAAATGTGTAGAGTATTGTGTAGAAACGGATACGAAATGCATGAACTTGAAGAATGTTCTAACCAAGAACTTGAAGAAATGTGTAAAGGATGTAATGACCACGAAGAAGATAACGAAGCTTACGAATCTAAATCTGAAAAGTGGATGTCGAGACAAGAAATGTGTCGTGTTCTTTGCAGAAATGGTTATGAAATGCACGAACTTGAAGAATGTTCTAACCAAGAACTAGAAGAAATGTGTAAAGGATGTAATGACCACGAAGATAATGAAGCTTACGAAGCTAAATCAGAAAAGTGGATTCAAGACGCAATTAAAAGACCAGGTGCTTTAAGAAAGAAACTTGGGAAAAAAGGAGAGGAAAAAATATCTTCATCTGAAATCAATAAAGAGCTATCTGATTTAAAGTCTAAGGATAAAAATAAAGATAAAAAAGGAGTACAAGGTCTTTCTAAAAAAGACTTAACTAAATTCAGACAACTGAACTTAGCTAAAACTCTTAAAGGATTGAAAGAACATCAAGAAACACAAAATTATATGTTCTTTGGAAATCTACAAACTATCAAAAGATTAGTTGATGAGTTATTAGAAATGGATGAGTCAAAAATCGATTCTATTTTATCAGACGGTCATAACTGGGCTTTAGACCACATCGCAACTTCAAAAGATGATATCGAGGAAGTATTTAACTTTTTAGCAGGGCACGATGTACCAACTGAAGACCACGGACATGCAACACATGATGTAAGTTTTGATGATGAGCCTTCACACGAGGAAACTGAAGGACACTTAGCTAACAAAGACTTAGAACAAGAAATGAAAGGAATTAAAAGTTTCAACGATTTTAAAAAATAAATATAAAATATGAGTTATACAAGAGAGCAAGTAGAAGCAGCGGTAAAAGCAAAAGGATATGTTTGGTTTGAAGACGCAAACAATAAAGGATTTGATGTTAATATAGTTGGTATTAGAAACTCAGCTACTGGTCAAAAAGTAACTAACGCATTTGACGATTTATTAACAGTATCTTTCAAAGAAAACGGAGAGTGGAAATTCTATTCTTGGGCAGCAACAACTGACCCTGGTAAAAAAGGAGTTTTAGAATATCACAATGCAGCTGGAGTTGCTAGATTAGTAG
>JACCDX011864848.1_pt1 | contig 11010 bp, 8 predicted proteins | sample 7449681 | NCBI WGS metagenome assembly JACCDX01 (sample SAMN15323450, study PRJNA562643) | freshwater metagenome | isolation source: river surface water | place: USA:Blue River Watershed | collected 2017-08-18 | reverse complement strand
TAGCCCTGGCTGACCTCGAGGATGCGGGCCAGCGCGGCTTCGGTGATCTCGGTGTGCTCGTCGTGCAGCGGCTTGGTCAGTGCCTGCCGGGCGGCTTCGGCCGGCAGCGGGCCGATCTCGGGGAAGTCGAACAGCCGCTCGGCGTAGGACTTTGCATTGCCCATGCGCCCGCGTAACTGGGGCAGACCGGCGCCGATGAGGACGACCGGCAGGCGGCGCTGCTCCGTGCGGTGCAGCGCCGTGATCAGCGCGGCCAGCTGTTCTTCGGGCACGTATTGCAGCTCGTCGACGAAGATGGCCAGCGCCGTGCCGGCCGCCTTGGCCGCCGTGCCGACCTGCTCGAACAGCGCCTGCAGGTCGTGCTCGAGGTCGCCGTTGTCGGCCAGGCCGGGCTCGGGGTCGAAATCGATGCCCACCTCGATGTCGTCGTACTTCACCTTGAGCTTCTTCGCGAAGCCGGCGAGCGCACGCAGCGCGCGGATCGACGCGTCCTTGGCCGAGGCCGTCAGGCTCAGCCGCAGCAGGGCTTGCCGCAATTGCGGCGCCAGCAGGGCGGGCAGGGAGCGCTGCTCGGGGGCCTCGATGCGGACGGTGTGAATGCCGCTGGCTTCCGCGTCTTCGCGAATGCGGTCCAGCAGCACGGTCTTGCCGACGCCCCGCAGCCCCACCAGCATGGCGCTCTTGGCAGGCCGGCCCAGCCGTGCGCGTTCCAGGGCGACGCGCAGCGTTTCGCGCAAAGCGTCTCGGCCCGCCAGCTCCGGCGGGGGCGTGCCCGCACCGGGGGCGAAAGGGTCACGGATCGGGTCCACGCCTAAGCATAAGGCGAGTTTTGAGAAATTACAAGGATCCGATAATTTCTCTAAACCGCCTATATGCGGAGGGCGTGTCCGCGAGTCAGGCTTCGCGGCGCAGCGCCGGGAACAGGATGACGTCGCGGATGGACGGGCTGTCGGTGATCAGCATCATCAGCCGGTCGATGCCGATGCCGCAGCCGCCGGTCGGGGGCATGCCGTATTCCAGCGCGCGGATGAAGTCGGCGTCGAAGAACATCGCCTCGTCGTCGCCGGCTTCCTTGTTGGCCACCTGGGCGTGGAAGCGCGCGGCCTGGTCTTCGGCGTCGTTCAGCTCGGAGAAGCCGTTGGCGTATTCGCGGCCGGTGATGAACAGCTCGAAGCGCTCGGTGATCTTGGGGTTGGCGTCCGACGCGCGGGCCAGCGGCGAGACCTCGACGGGGTAGTCGATGATGAAGGTGGGCTCCCACAGCTTTTCTTCGACGACCGCCTCGAACAGGCCGAACTGCAGCTCGGCCAGGCTCCAGCGGGCGGGCGCGTCTTCACCGGCGGCAACGATCTTGGCGCGCAGCACGTCGGGGTTGTCGGCCTCGGCCTCGGTCAGGCCGGCGTACTGGATCAGCGAGTCGCGCACGGAGACGCGGGCGAAGGGCTTGTCCAGCGCCACGGGCTTGCCGGCGTAGGTCAGCGCGGCGCTGCCGGTGGCGGCAATCGCGGCGTGGCGCAGCACGGCCTCGGTGAAGTCCATCTGGTCGTGATGCGTCCAGTAGGCCGCATAGAACTCCATCATCGTGAACTCGGGGTTGTGCCGAACCGAGATGCCTTCGTTGCGGAAGTTGCGGTTGATCTCGAACACGCGCTCGAAGCCGCCCACCACCAGGCGCTTCAGGTAGAGCTCCGGCGCGATGCGCAGGTACATCTGCTGGTCCAGCGCGTTGTGGTGCGTGATGAAGGGCTTGGCGTTCGCGCCACCCGGGATGGGGTGCAGCATGGGCGTCTCGACCTCCAGGAAGCCGTGGTCCACCATGAAGCTGCGGATGGCCGACACGGCCTTGCTGCGTGCCGTGAAGCGCTTGCGGGCGTCTTCGTCGGTGATGAGGTCGACATAGCGCTGGCGGTACTTCTGTTCCTGGTCGGTCATGCCGTGGAACTTGTCGGGCAGCGGGCGCAGGCTCTTGGTCAGCAGGCGCAGCGTGGTGACGGTGATGGTCAGCTCGCCGGACTTGGTCTTCATCAGCGTGCCTTCGCCGCCGAGGATGTCGCCCAGGTCCCACTTCTTGAAGGCCTCGTAGACGTCGGCGCCGACGTTGTCGATGGTCACGCGCAGCTGGATGCGGCCGGTGGCGTCCTGCAGCGTGCAGAAGCTGGCCTTGCCCATGACGCGCTTGAGCATCATGCGGCCGGCCACGCTGACCTTGACGGCCTGGGGCTCCAGCGCCTCGTTGTCCAGCGCGCCGTACTGTTCCTGCAGCGGCTGCGCGCGGTGCTGGGGCTTGAAGTCGTTGGGGAAGGGCACCGCCGTCGTGGCCCGCAGCGCGGCCAGTTTTTCGCGGCGTTCGGCGATCAGTTGGTTCTCGTCGGCGGCGGGCGCGGCTGGTGTGGGCGGTGTGGTGTTGGTCATTGCGGGCCTTGGGTGAATCCGCGATTTTAGAATCGCCCGCCTCGATGAACGCCCACAGCCTGCGCCGCGCCACCTTCACCCTGCTTGCCGGCAGCGCGCTGGCGCAGGCCGTGCCGCTGCTGCTGGGGCCGTGGATCGCGCGGCTGTACTCGCCGGCGGATTACGGCCAGTTCTCCCTGGTGTGGACGGTGGCGAGCAACCTCGCCGTCGTCGGCTGCGCGCGCTACGAGTTTGCGCTGGCGCTGGAAACCGGTGAGCGCGGCGCCGCGGCGCTGCTGGCGCTGTGCCTGCGCGTGCTGATGGCGATGACGCTGCTGGCGCTGTGCCTCGGTGCAGCCTGGGCGGCCTGGGCGGGGTGGCCTCTGGCGGCGGCGTTGCCGCTGGTGGTGCTCGCGCTTGCGGCCAGCCAGGGCCTGGCTCAGTGGGCGGCGCGGGCCGGGCGCTTTGCGGCGCTGGCCCGCGCCCGCGTGCTGCAGTGGGGCGGCGGGGCGGTTGCGCAGGTCGGGTTCGGGCTCATGCAGGCCGGGCCCTGGGGCCTGGTGGGCGGCGCCACGCTGGCCACGGCCGCCGCCGCCGCGCTGCAGGCGCAGCCGGCGCCGGCCGGCGGATGGCGCGGGCTGTTCAAAACGCAGCCGCTCACGGCGATGGCCGCCAAGCACCGCGACTTCCCGCTGCTGAACACACCGCACGCCTTTGCCAGCGCGCTGCAGGACACGCTGGCCATCGCACTGCTGACGGCCTGGCTGGGCGCACCCGAGGCCGGCGCCTGGGCGCTGGCGCTGCGCTATCTGAAGGCTCCGGCGTCGTTGGTGGGTGGCTCGCTGTCGCAGGCCTTGTATCCGCGGCTGACGCAGGCGGCGAGCCGCGCCGAAGCGCGCACGCTCGTGCGCCACAGCCTGCTGCTGCTCGCCGCCATCGCGCTGCCGCTGATGCTGGCGCTGCTGCTCCTGGGCCCCTGGCTGTTCGGGCTGGTCTTCGGCCCCGAATGGCAGGGTGCCGGCGTGCTGGCGCGGTCGCTCGCGCTCTACATCGCGCTGCACTTCATCGCGTCGCCGCTGTCCGTCGTGACGATGGCCTGGGGCGCGCAGGCCTGGGCCTTGAAGCTGGCGCTGGTGGGGCAGCTGATGTTCATCGGCGGGCTGGCGGCCGGCCTGCATCTGGGCGGCCTGGCCGGTGCCGGCTGGGGGGTGTCGGCCGCGATGCTGCTCTACTTCGGCTATTTCTTCTGGGCTCTCTGGACTTGGGAATGATCCGCCCCTGGCTCAACCGATGGCGCCGCCGGCTGGCGCACGCGCTGCTGTTCCGCATGGTCTTCGGCGAACGCGGGCGGCCGCACACGCGCATTGCCCCCAGCACCTGCATCGAGGGCGAGGCGGGCCTGGAACTGGGCGACCATGTCTTCATCGGCCAGTTCAACTTCATCGACGCCAGCGCCGGCCTCGTCATCGAGGAAGGCGTGCAGATCTCCAACTTCTGTTCCATCCTGACCCACAGCACGCACAACGCCTTGCGCATCAACGGGCGGCGCTTCGCGACGGCCGGCGGCCAGCCGCCGGGCTATGTGAAGGCGCCGGTGCGGCTCGGTGCCTACAGCTTCGTCGGTGCGCATTGCCTCATCGAGCCGGGCAGCCAGCTCGGCAAGGGGGCCATGTTGTGCGCCTACGCCCAGCTGCGCGGCATCGCGCCCGACTTCGCCATCATGGCCGGCCAGCCGGCCCGCCAGGTGGGCGACACCCGCGTGCGCGACGCCGTGCTGCTGGCCCGCCACCCCGAGCTGCGCGAGGCCTATGAGGCCTGGGCAGGCAAGCCATGACACCTTGGTTCCTTCCATCTTTCACGCCCATCACCGGGAGCCGCCCATGAGCCTCGGTGGTGGACTCAAGCTCGTGCTCATCGGCGATGGCGAAAGCCCGCACCTGCTGAAGTGGGCGCGGGCGCTGCAGCCCCGCGTGCAGCTGTACGCGATCTCGTCGCGTGGCTTTCTGCCGGAGTTCCTGAAGCTGCTGCCCGACGCACAGCGCCTGGCTCTGAACACCGAACCCGAGCACGCGGGCGGCAACGTGGCGCTGATCAAGCAGCTGCCCCGCATGGGCGCGTGGCTGGCCGACACCGACGCCGACTGGCTGCATGCGCACTACCTGACGTCGCATGGCTCGCTCGCCTGGGCGGCCAAGCTGGGCTGGCGGCTGCGTGCGCAGATCGCCGGCTCGGCCTGGGGCAGCGACATCCTCGTGACGCCGCAGCGCGGCGGTGCCTGGCGCTGGATGACGAAGAAGGTGCTGCGCCACTGCGCGATCACGACGTCCGACTCGCTGCACATGACCGAGCGCATGCGCGAACTGGGCGCGGGCGAGGTGATGACCTTCCCGTTCGGGCTGGAAGCCATGCCGAAGCAGAACGCGAAGAAGCAGCCCTGGCTGTGCTTTGCCAATCGGGGCCTGGAGCCCATCTACCGGCCGCAGCTCGTCATCGACGCGTTCGCGCGCATCGCGGCGGCGCAGCCGGAGGCCAGGCTCGTCGTCGCCAACGACGGTTCTCTGCGCGCCGCGCTGGAGGCCGACGTGGCGGCCAGGGGGCTGGCGGAAAAGATCAGCTTCGTCGGCCGCCTGGACGCGCCGACGCAGGCCGCGCACTACGCCCGGGCGACCTGGTTCCTGAGCTTGCCCGAGAGCGACTCGGTGTCCGTCTCCGTGCTGGAGGCCATGGCCCACGGCTGCGTGCCGCTGCTGTCCGAACTGCCCGCCAACCGCGAGGTGATCGGTGACTCGGCTCGCGGGCTGATCGTGGCGGGCAACGCCGGCTCACTGGACGACCTGCCGGCGCGCATGGCCGCGCTGGATGCGAACAGGCTTGCCATCGTCAACCGCGACTGGGTCGCCGCCAACGGCCTGTTCGAGCCGCATGTGCAGCGCTTCCTCACACGCCTGAAGGAATTGACGCCAGCATGACCAAACCCCCACGTTCGCTTTGCTCACTGCCCCCCAAGGGGGCGCATCAGCGCCTTCGGGCGGCCGGGCGCCGCCGATGAGGATCCTGCTTGTCAACCACTACGCCGGCTCGCCACGCCACGGCATGGAGTTCCGCCCTTACTACCTCGCCCGCGAGTGGGTGAGGGCAGGGCACGAGGTCATGATCGTCGCCGCGTCGTATTCGCATGTGCGCGCCGTGCAGCCCGAGGTGCCCGGTGTGCCCGTCGAGGAACTGATCGACGGCATCCGCTACCGCTGGCTGCCTGTGCCGCAGTACGCCGGCAACGGCATGGGGCGGCTGCGCAACATCCTGTCCTTCCTGCGCCAGCTGCGCGCCGATGCGTGGCGGCTCACGCGTGAGTTCCGGCCCGACGCGGTTATCGCGTCCAGCACCTATCCGATGGATGTGTGGGTCGCAAAAAGGCTCGCGCGCCTGGCCAAGGCCAAGCTGGTCTATGAGGTGCACGACCTCTGGCCGCTGTCGCTGATCGAGCTGTCGGGCATGTCGCCGCGCCACCCGTTCGCGATGCTGTGCGGCAAGGCCGAGGCCGATGCCTACCGCGATGCGGACGTCGTCGTCTCGATGCTGCCTTGCGTGCAGGAGCACATGGCGTCCCGGGGCCTGGACCTGAATAAGCTGCACATCGTGCCCAATGGCTTCGCGCCGGAGGAGTGGCAGGGGGAATCGGCGCCGCTGGGCGACACGCTTCAGGCGCACCTGGACGCCGAGCGCGCGGCCGGCCGCGTCATCGTGGGCTATGCCGGCTCCATGGGCCTGCCCAATGCGCTGGACGTGCTGCTGGATGCGGCGGCCAGGCTGAAGGACGCGCCGCTGAGCTTCGTGCTGGTCGGCAGCGGCCACGAGGCCGAGCGCCTGGCCGCGCGTGCCGCCGCCGAGGGGCTGGCGAACGTGCGTTTCTTCGCGCCCATCCCCAAGGCGCAGATCCCGACGTTGCTGAGCCATTTCGACATCGCCTACATCGGCTGGCAGCGCACGCCCATCTACCGCTTCGGCATAGCGCCCAACAAGCTCATCGACTACCTGATGGCCGGCCGCGCCGTGCTGCATTCCGTCGAGGCCGGCAACGACCCCGTCGCCGAGGCGGGCGCCGGCCTGACGGTGGCGCCCGAAGACGCCGAGGCCGTGGCCGCCGGCCTGCGCCAGCTGGCGGCGCTGACGCCCGCCGAGCGCGCCGCGATGGGCGCGCGTGGCCGGGCCTTCGCGATGGAGCGCCATGCCTTCCCCGTGCTCGCCGAGCGCTTCATCCGGGCCCTGGCACCGTGACGGCACCACGGCTGCAGCGATGAACGAGCTGGACCGCATCGCCCAGCGCTATGCCCGCCGCGCAGACCGGGGCGAGGGCGATCGCTACAGCCTGCTGCGGCCCGAGGTGTGGCGCATGTGGCAGGAGCGCCAGCGCGCGCTGCTGACGCTGCTGGCGCGCCGCCCGGGCGTGCCGGCCGAATGGCGGGCCACCGAGGTGGGTTGCGGCGCGGGGGGCAACCTGCTGGACTTGCTGCGGCTGGGGCTGCTGCCGTCGCATCTCACCGGCATCGAGCTGCTGCCGGAGCGCCTGGCCGCTGCCCGCGCGGCGCTGCCCGAGGGTGTGCGGCTGTTGTGCGGCGATGCGGCGGCGGCCGATGTGCCGCCCGCCAGCCAGGACCTGGTGCTGCAGTCCACGGTGTTCTCGTCCATCCTCGACGACGCCCTGCAGCAGCGCGTGGCCGACGCGATGTGGCGCTGGCTCAAGCCCGGCGGCGCCGTGGTCTGGTATGACTTCACCGTCAACAACCCGCGCAACCCCGACGTGCGCGGCGTGCCGCTGGCGCGCGTGCGGGCTTTGTTCCCGCAAGGGCGCTTCACGGCCCGCCGTGTGACGCTGGCGCCACCGCTGGCGCGCGCCTTCCCGGCGGCCTACCCGCTGCTGAATCTCGTTCCCTTGTTGCGTACGCACCGTCTCGTGCTGATCGAGAAGCCCTGATGCACGAAAATCCCGCCCGATGAGTTCCCAGCCCTTCCTCCCCTTTGCCCTGCCCGACCTCGGCGACGACGAGATCGCCGAGGTCGTCGACACGCTGAAATCCGGCTGGATCACCACCGGGCCCAAGGCCAAGCGCTTCGAGCAGGCGTTCGCCGAGTTCCTGGGGGACCCGCAGATCGAGTGCATCGCGGTCAATTCGGCGACGGCCGGCCTGCACCTGGCGCTGGAGGCGATCGGCCTGGCGCCCGGCGACGAGGTCATCACCACGACGCACACCTTCACGGCCACCGCCGAAGTCGTGCGTTATCTCGGGGCCGACGTGAAGCTGGTCGACATCGACCCTGCGACGCTGAACATCGACATCGCCGCCATCGAGGCCGCCATCACGCCGCGCACGAAGGCCATCATGCCGGTGCATTACGCCGGCCTGGCCGTGGACATGATCGCGGTGCTGGACATCGCGCGCCGCCACGGGCTGCGCGTCATCGACGACGCGGCGCACGCGCTGCCGACGACGATCGAGAAGGAGCTCATCGGCACGCTGGGCACCGACGCCACGGTCTTCAGCTTCTACGCCAACAAGACGATGACGACGGGCGAGGGCGGCATGCTGGTCACCCGCAACCCGGAGCTCGCCAAGCGCGCCCGCGTCATGCGCCTGCACGGCATGAGCCGCGACGCCTTCGACCGCTTCACGGCCAAGGTGCCCAGCTGGTACTACGAGATCGTCGCCCCCGGCTTCAAGTACAACCTGACGGACATTGCCGCAGCACTCGGCCTGCACCAGCTCAAGCGCCTGCCGGCCTTCCAGGTCCGCCGCGAGCAGATCGCCGCGCGCTTCAACGAGGCCTTCGCCGACCTGCCGCTGATCCTGCCGCCGCAGGCCCCTGAAGGCGACACGCATGCCTGGCACCTGTACGTCGTGCGCCTCGCCGACGAAGCGCCCCTCACGCGTGACGCCTTCATCGAGGGCATGTTCGCGGCCGGCATCGGCTGCAGCGTGCATTACGTGCCGCTGCACCTGCACCCCTACTGGCGAGACCGTTACGGCCTCACGCCCGAGCAGTTCCCGCAGTCGCAAAAAGCCTTCGAGCGCACGGTCAGCCTGCCGCTGTACACGGCCATGAGCGATGCCGACGTCGAGCGGGTCATCGCGGCCGTGCGCGGCCTGCTGGCCTGAGCGCGCGCCTTGGCCAAACGCCTGTTCGACGTGATCGCCTCCGCGCTGGGGCTGCTGCTGCTGTCGCCGCTGCTGCTGGCCGCGGCGGTCTGGGTTCGGCTGGACTCGCCAGGCCCGGTGCTGTTCCGGCAGCGCCGTGTGGGCCGCTTCGGTGTGCCTTTCACCATTCACGAGTTCCGCACGATGCGCGTCGAGCCGGGCGCGGCCATCACCGTGGGCGAGGATCCGCGCATCACCCGCTCCGGCCGCGTGCTGCGCCAGACCAAGCTCGACGAACTGCCGCAGCTCTGGGACGTGTTGCGCGGCGCGATGAGCCTGGTGGGCCCGCGGCCCGAACTGCCCCGGTATGTCGAGCTCTATCCTGAAGCGCTGAAGCACGCCGTGCTGGCCGTGCGCCCCGGCATCACCGACCCCGCCTCGCTGGCCTACAGCCACGAGGCCGACTTGCTGGCCGCCGCCGCCGACCCCGAGCGCGAATACCGCGACGTCATCCTTCCCGCCAAGCTGCGCCTGTCCGCCGACTATGCGGCCCGGGCCAGCCTGGCCTCCGACCTGAAGCTCATCGGCCGCACGTTGCTCCGCGTGCTGCATGGCTGAGCGCTGACAATAACGCCCTTATGGACTGGCAACGTCTCGATGTGCTGCTGACCCGCGTGCGCCCGCACCGGGAGCGGCTGGCTTTGGTGCTCGACCTGGGCGTCGTGGCGCTGGCCTGGCAGTTCACCTACCTGTTCCGTCTCGGCTTCGAGCGCTGGTTCTCGGCGCGGCCCGACTACGACGCCTATGTGCTGCTGGGTGTGCTGGTGGTCTACGCCGTGGCGTTGTGGGCGCTGCGTGTTCCCAAGGGCATGTGGCGCTTCTCCGGCTTCGGCGAAATCAAGCGCCTGGCGCTGGCCTGCGGCGGCGCGGGCCTCGTCAGCGCCACCCTGGTGCTGATGGCTCATCTCGCCGGCGTGCCCCGCGCGGTGCTGGCTCTGCATCCGCTTTTCACGCTGATGCTGCTGGCCATGATGCGCATGGGCTACCGCATGCTCTACGAGCACATGCGCAGCCGCATCAGCGGCAGTGCGCAAGAGCAACGCCGGGCGCTCGTCATGGGCGCTGGCGACGCCGGTCGCTTGCTGGTGGCCGGGCTGCAGCACACGCAGGGCTGGGTCATCGTCGGCTTTCTGGACGATGCGCCGCACAAGCAGGGGGCACGCGTTGCGGGCGTGCCGGTGCTTGGCACCTTGGCGCAGACGGCCGAGTTGGCGGCGCTGCACGGCGTCACCCATGTCATCGTCGCCATGCCGGGAGCGGCGACGCCCCAGCGCCGGCAAGCGCTGGAACTCGCCGGCAAAGTGGGCTTGCCGGTGTTGACCGTGCCCAGCAGCGAGGAGCTGCTGTCCGGCCGTTCGGTGAATCAGGTGCGCGACATCGAGCCCGAAGACCTGCTGGGCCGTGAGCCGGTCGAGCTCGACGAAGGCGGCATCAGCGAATGCCTGAACGGCAAGGTGGTGCTCATCACCGGCGCCGGTGGCTCCATCGGCTCGGAGCTGTGCAGGCAAGTCGCCCGTTATGGCCCGTCGAAGATCGTGCTGTACGAACTCAGCGAGTTCGCGCTCTACACCATCGAGCAGGAGCTGGGCGAGAAGTTCCCCCACATCCCGCTGGTGCGCCTGATCGGCGATGTGAAAGACCTGGAGCACCTGCGCCACGTCTTCGGCAAATACAAGCCGCAGATCGTCTTCCACGCGGCGGCGTACAAGCATGTGCCGTTGATGGAGGAGGAGAACGCGTGGGCGGCGCTGCGGAACAACACGCTGGGGACATATCACGCCTGCCTGGCAGCCGCTGAGACCGGCGTTGAACGCTTTGTATTGATCAGCACCGACAAGGCAGTGAACCCCACCAACGTGATGGGCGCCACCAAGCGCGCAGCGGAACTCGTCATCAGCCACATGGCAGGCCAGGGCCACGCCACCAAGTTCATGGCGGTGCGCTTCGGCAATGTGCTGGGCTCCAGCGGCAGCGTGATCCCGAAGTTCAAGGAGCAGATCGCCAAGGGTGGGCCAGTGACGGTGACGCATCCGGAGATCACGCGGTACTTCATGACGATTCCTGAAGCGGCGAGGTTGGTCGTGCAGGCTGGGGCGATGGGCGAGGGCGGTCAGGTGTTCGTGCTGGATATGGGCGAGCCTGTGCGCATCGTCGATCTGGCGCGCGACATGATCCGCCTGGCCGGCCACAGCGAGCAGGACATCGGCATTCGCTTCACCGGGCTGCGCCCCGGCGAGAAGCTCTATGAGGAACTGCTGAGCGACAGCGACCGGACGCTTCGTACATCGGTGGCGCGGCTGCTGCTGGCTCGCCTGGAGGACGGTGCTGACGAGCGGGGCGTGTGCGGGTGGTTGGATGAATGCCGCATGGCCGCGATCGACGTTGGAGGCCCGGATCCGGGCGCGCGTGCGCTGTTGCGGCGACTGCT
>JACCDX010150172.1_pt1 | contig 11012 bp, 6 predicted proteins | sample 7449681 | NCBI WGS metagenome assembly JACCDX01 (sample SAMN15323450, study PRJNA562643) | freshwater metagenome | isolation source: river surface water | place: USA:Blue River Watershed | collected 2017-08-18 | reverse complement strand
TATTACGAAAAAATTCTAAACGTGGACTTCGTTGAGGTTGCATCTGATACAGGCAACATTAACTTTGCCATGAATACCCAGGGAGCCAGTGCTGGTTATGCCTATTCTCCGCAATCGCTTTACGGCAAAACCTATGTCTATCTGGCCAAGAATCAAGCTACAAACTCAAGCTTTACAGAGGGCAGCTATGGCTGGCTGACCATGATTCACGAGATCGGTCATGCCATGGGTTTAAAGCACCCTGGCGACTACAACGCAGGTGGCGGCGGGGGAGAAAGTCCATTTTTACCGGCGGCATTAGACTCCAAACGCTATTCAGCCATGTCGTATAACCAGCCGGCAGATATCCCCGCAGGTGTCCATGCACGCACCATGATGTTGTATGACATCGGCGCCTTGCAATACCTCTATGGCACTGGCAACAATGCGAATCAAACCTTTGCATTTGGTGATGCAGATACCAATACACTGCAGACTCTGTGGGCAAACGGCGATGCGAATACGCTTGATTTTTCGAGTACCACTTCCGCAACGAATTTAACGATCAACCTAAATGACGGCGAGTTCAGCTCATTAGGAGCGCTCGCCAATAACTTGGCCTTGGCTTATGGCGCAAGAATTGACACGTTACGGCTGGGAAGCGGTAACGCCACGGTGACGGGCAATGAACACGGTAATGATGTGTACCTGAAGGATGGCCTCGTTACGTTTACGGGCGGGTCAGGTAACGATCGAATGATCTTCAGCGGTGGCAATCAATACGACCTTTCTATCTCGGGCGCAAATATCTCGGGCTACTATACTTTTAGTGGCTACGATGCCACAGAAGATGCCGTGCAGACGGGAGCAACGCTCGCTGCATCGACTGCTGCCCTCGATGGAGCAAACTCGCTGCTCACCGTGGCATCGGGTCAGACGATTCGCTCGCATCAAATTACGAGCGGGGTGGTCACGTTTGATACATCGGATTCTTACTCAAGTCCTTTAGCGCTGGGCAGCTTATCGGATGTTGCAGCTGTAGTTCAGTATCTGCAGGCCAACAACATTGGCGATAACACTGAAGTTCGATTTGCTGCCACCATTGATGGCAAAGTGAATACGTTTGTATTTGTTCAGGGCCAGTCCGCAGTCAATTCATCTGATTACATGGTTCGTCTCGTTGCTGGTGATGCGTCTGAGACGGGTGGTGGATCTGCTGCGGGTGAGGGTGGTGAGTCAGTTGAGACAGGCCTTGTTACCGCGACAGGGCGCGAGGTTGATATTCGGATTAATCGGCTTGCCGCAATTCGCACCGAGCGCAATGTCGTAAAGACAACACTCACCATTGTCTTCTCTGCGCTGCGATCCGGTCTAAACAGTGCCGATCGAATCGGGTCACCGGTTGATCTAGGGAATTTTGCGGCAGGTTCAGCATCGCTCTCTACTCTCGTTGCCGCCATCGAGAAAAATATGGATTCCGTTTCAGTGCAACGATCCTTGATGGGCGCCTATCAGAACTCCTTACAAGCAGAGATTGGTGCATTGAACACGATCGCCACGAATTTAAATTCCTCGGTTTCTCGCATTGTCGACACGGATTACGCGGCCACGACGGCAGACCTGACAAAGGGTCAGATCATGCAGCAGGCTTTTCTGGGGGTACAAAATGTTCATGGCAACGCCTTCCGAAACATGATTGAGACGCTGCTGGCCGCGTAAGCCAGGCGATCATTACCCTCCGAGCTCTTGCCCTGCACGGGCATACCGAGGCGGTCTTGATCCTGTCCTAGTTCTCCATTACTCTAGAGGCGAAAGTGAAGGAAGCCATGACCCCAATTTCCGCCTATTCCTCAAATTTGATCGAAACCGCTGGGGTAGTCCCATTGGTGCCCCCACGTCAGCCAACTGATGCTGTCTCGGAAGTTGCCCAGGCAGTTGATCCTGCTGTGGTCTCCAAAGCGTCCGAGCTCGCAGCCGCTGCGCGCCCAGAGGTCAAGGTCGAGGAATTCACCCAGCCCACCCGCGAGGTAATGCAGCGTGCCGCCGACCAGATCCGTGGCTACCTGACTGAGTCCGGCCGTGATCTGAACCTCTTTGTGGACGAAGCTGCTGGTCGCTACGTCACGACCGTGGTCAATCCCAACAATGGGGAGGTGGTGCGCCAAATTCCGGCAGATGAAACCCTGCGTATTGCTCGAAATGTTCAGGAAATGCCCGGTTTGCAGGGCCTATTCGTAGACCGAAGAGCTTAATAACTTATTGATTTTTCAGTACTTTCTGTCGGGCCCTGCGGGGCCCGATTTGTTTTGAGGCCCCAATTCAAAAGATTTTAAAAATATCTCTTAATGGCCTAAACACCATAGTCGTCTGATCCGTAATACCTGATACGGGCGTGTTCGCCCTAAGGTTTTGTGTATCTCAAAGGGGTCAGAAATGGCGTTTTCACTCAATCATATTCAGGCATCCGTTCACGCGAAGCGGGAGCTCGCTCTTAGCCAGACTGCAGTCGCAAACGCCGTGGAGAGACTGTCCTCCGGCCTTCGAATTAATCGCGCCTCCGATGACGCCTCGGGGCTTGGAATCTCTCAGGAGATTCGGACCCAGGTGACAGGGCTTGGGCAGAGTGTGAAGAACGCCAACGAGGTGATCTCTATGGTCCAGGCGGCAGATGGGTCGCTCACCCAGGTGACGGACATGCTGCGCCGCATGAAAGAGCTTGCCACCCAGGCGAGAAACGGATCGTTGTCACTCGACCAGAAGCGGTCGATTTCTACTGAGCTTGCTACCTTGCGTATCGGTATCAATGCCATTGCGGAACAGGCAAGCTACAACACCAATTCACTTCTGAAGAACTCTCTGGGTTCGGCTATTGCAGCCTCTTTTTTTGATCGTAGCCAGCTGACGGAAGGCGCAACGGTCCTGAATGGATTGACGGTTGAAAATCTGGATGTGTTTAGCGCGAATGCGGGTGACTACGGGATCTCGTTTAGTACCCCCACGCCGATTGCGAATCAGACGTCGCGAGTCACCACAAAACTTGACGGTACGGAGGGGGCAGATAACTCCCAGGCCGCTAGTGTCACCGGATCTGGTACGGGCGAGGCAGTCATCACCCTCTCAGGAATTTACGAGGCCGGTGATCAGATTCGCTTAACGGCAAAGGGGGATAACCCAGATCGCACTTTAGTGCAGACCTACACAGTAACTGCTGAGAATCTCACTGCAAATAACGATGGCCTAAGCCCTGTTGTGGCCGGTAACAGTGTGCTGGCATATACCAATATCGCTGCCGGTATAGCGGCGCAGTACAACGCGGCAAACGCAATCGGCATGGCGGCAGACGTTGATAGCGATGGCTCAGGCGGGAGAGATGGAAAGTTCTCAAAGCCTGATGCTGTCGCAACGGCTGGAACAGTACGCTTCTTTGGTAGCAACGTTAACGGCTCTCCGCTGACTAAGGTGTCGGTGGGTGTACAGACCTTTAATCGACAAGATTTTGCGCGAACAATTATTCCAACAATTGATGATCTCGGTGAGGGTAACCGAATAGCGCTGACGATCAATGGGAAGACGTATAGCTATGTGGTGGCAAGTGACTCGACTACTGAAACGGTTGCCGAGGGTCTAAGACGTCAGGTGGCTGCTGATTACCCCAAAAATACTGTTCGCGCGGGTTCCATTCTGACGTTAGAAAGCGACTCCGGAAAGACGATTGCAGACATTAGTTATACGGTCTATCGGCCGGAAGATACCAGCACTGTCACAAACATCGCATCAACCGTATCACCCGTCGCGTTTACATCTGCTGCAAGCCGCTTCGTCACGATCAACGATTTTGATGTGATTGCGGGGCGACGATTTACCGTGGATGTCGGTAATCCAGAGATTTACACCAGGTTTTCCTTGATTGCAGGTACCGACGATACCCGAGCAACGATCGCCTCTAAGCTGGCCTCTGAAATCGGGCAGCATTTTGGCAGTGGTACGTCTGCCGTATCGGCATCCTCTGGAACCATCCAGTTCAATTCGGTGCTTGAGTTGGGCATGAGCAATATTCGGCTCACCGTGGGTGAGACTGTTGCCGGTATTGAAAATCCAATTGTTCGGCCTTCACTTGGGATTACCAGTGCTGTATGGGGTGTCGGTGGACGACTTGATGATGGTCAGTATGAATTGTTTTATCGGGATGATGGCACCTGGCAGGTTCTCAGAGACCCGGTTGACGGATTTACAAGCACATTTAATGGAAGTGTCTTAACTACTAGCCCAGGGAACCGGGTCAATGTGGTGCTCACTGGAACACCAAAACCAGGTGATCGCATTTTTTTCGATATTGCCAATGGTGATCCAGAGCAAAATGTCGATCTAGATGTCAATGCCGGAATTGATGGTGCAACTGATATCTCCGGTGTTTGGAACGATACAAAGGTCAAGATCACAACAACAGGCGACACACTCGCAGCCGGTAGCTACCGTATGGTTTATAACGGCTCGTCTTGGAGCGTTACAGGCCCGGTCAATAGCTCGTATAACGGCTCGACCTTAACAAACGATCCATACCTGGCATTTAATCGATCGGCTTTAAGTGGCTATGTCTATTCGGGGGACACCCTGACCTTTAACTTTACATCCGGAACCTCTGGAACGGTGAGTATTGGTCGCACCGGTGGGTTCACCGGTGCGTCACAAACCTATCTTGCAAATAATGGCTCATCTACATCCACCTCTACTGTTCTGCGTTACAACGGCGCTAATTGGACCAAAGAAAGTGGGGATGGTTCGATTGCATGGGAAACGAACTCAGATCGGACTATCGGGCTATCGGTACCATTCAATACCGTTGAAGTAACAACAAATGGGACGCCGAAGGAGGGTGATCGACTCTCTGTGTCCTATACGGCGGCTACATATTTCGGAATGACAAGGCTCACGAACGGATTTGTTACTGGAACATTTCTTTCGAATGATGTGAACGGTGACTCGATAGCTGTATCGACGGCACCCACCACAGAAGTTTTTGATTCCGGTGTGACTTATGTCTTCACCAATACGGGCAGTGCGAGCTCTTGGAGCTCAAACACCGCGAATGCGACATACGATGGTTCGTTTGTTCGCTATTACGGTAAGGAGGCGTTAGGGGTGCAGCCCGCCCAGGGTGATTTAAGTCTTCCACCAGATGATGGCGAGTGGGCTACCGGTACGCGTGCAGCACTGGCTGGGGATGCGATCACATTGACGATCAGCGGTGGCGCAGTGACTGCCAAGAATTACGAACGCACTGGGGTTGAGGAAATCCGCTTTGCGGTGGCGGGTAACTTGGATAGCGGTGATTACACTCTCGAGTACAACGGTTCCACGACGGCCAGCAATTACACAATCAAAAATCGATTTGGCGATGCTGTTGCTTCGGCCACTTACGCTGCAGGTTGGTTAACACTCGATAGCGGTGATCGAGTCGAGTTGGCTTTGTCTGGAACACCAAAGGTTGGGGATAAGGTTTATTTCACCTTGACTCCCGGTAACGTGATTACTGATCGTCTCGTGGAAGGCTCAAACATCGGGGGCCTTGAAACCTCGGTGTCATCTCAAGGTCGTGACCGATCGGATCGAGTAATCACGATTCAGCAGGCTGATCTTGCTAACGGGCGCTCTGTCGAGATTGCTTTTGGCGGCCGTGAGTACGCCGTGAAGGTCGAATCAACAGATGATTCAGCGAGTGTGGCTTACCGCTTGGCGGGCTTGATTGCCCAGGATTATCCGAATAACACAAGTGCGAACGATAGTCCGGAGTTTCCTGCGGCCACTCGGGTGACGGTCTCGGGTAACCAGATCACGCTTCAGGAGCCTGTCAAGCTCGGAATTGATGATATTGCTGTCTCGGTTCGCGATATCGCTAACCCTGGGGTGATCACGGTGACGGCCATGGCTAACACAGGGATTGTGGGTCGGTCGCAGAGCCTTGCGGTTGGCGAGATTAAAGCCGGGGCTTCGAAGACCTTTAACTTTCACGAATTGGGATTTTCTTTCGCATTGAAGAACAGTCGACTAGTCACCGTAAATGACGACTCTTTTTCAGCGTATGTACCCCCGATATCAACCTTGTCGTTGGGGAGTTTGCGTGAGGCGGTGACGGTACAGCTTGGTGCCCGAGCAAAAGATAGTGGCTCAATTACAGGCTTTAGTGACATCCGGCTAACGGGCGCCAATCAAAACATTGGCCCCGATAAGCTTGCCTTTGATAACTTATCCAATTTACTGGACGTAATCGATGACAACACCGAGACGTCTCTGGCAGATTCTAATTTTGCTCAGCTCGAGAACTTCGTTGAGTCCGTGATTGATCGGGTGAGTAGCTTCCGATCTCGATTTGGTGCCCAGCAGAATCGCCTAGAGGCTGCGATCAGTGGGATTCAGTCTGTGTCAGAAGGGCTGATCGATATGCGCTCTCGTCTTGAAGATACCGACTACGCTACTGAAATGGCACGGGTAACACGGATGCAGATCGGTAAGGAGGCCGCTAGCGCGATGCTTGCTCAGGCAAACCTGTTGCCGGAGGTCATTCTGTCGATGCTGCAGGTGCAAACTGCCCCGGGCTGAGCTGGCACGTCTTTTGCATTCCCCTTATTAAACCGACGGCGGTAATCAGCCGTTAGTACATAAAGATGGGATCCGTCAGGTTGGCGGTCGTCCATAGGTTTAATAGGGAAGAAGGCGGTAAATGGCTGTCACAAGCGCGACCAGTACGGGTATTAACGTTCCAGAGATCGTCTCCGGTCTCATGGACGTTGAGCGCGTTCAAGTAAAGAAGCTTGAAGCCCAAGTCGACCAAAAAACCCTTGTAATCAGTACCTTAGGGGTATTCAAAAGTAAGGTTGCCGCACTAGAATCGGCGGCGAAGGCGATACAAACCCCGGGTGTGTTTGCCCTTCGAAGCACATCCTCAAGTGATGCCACTAAGGTGTCAGCCACGGCAACTAATGCCGCGACGGCTGCAAGTTACTCGGTAAAAGTTGCCCAGACGGCACAGTCTGCGTTGCTATCCGTGGCTGGGTTTACGTCAACCAGTCAGGTGGTTGACCTTTCTTCATTCTCAATGACTTATTCAGGCGTTGAATACACGCCTGAGTACGCCGCGTTTTCGGGGAAGAGTTCCTTTGCCAGTGGCGACAAGATCAATTTCACTTTGACCGGGGGAACAGAGCAAAGCTTTACTGTTACAACACAGACTTCCGTTGACCAGGTCGTCTCTGCAATTAATGCTGCCGTCTCTGCGGGCACGTTGTCTGGGGTTATCGCCAGGAAAAATTCTGCAAATGAACTGCAGTTAAGCTCCTCGAATGCGATCCAAGGACTTGTCGCAGATATTGATTTGAATGCGGGTGGTACAACCGTTGCCGCGAGTACTCAGGAGGGTCTCTCAACGACGACATCAGTTTCAAGTCTTGTCCAGTTGATTAATGATCTTGATGTTGCGGTAGACGCGAATCTGGTTCAGATTGGCACTGGAAGTTATTCGTTAAGCTTGGCGTCTACTGCGACTGGCGCTGTTAACACTCTGACGCTCGCGAATCTCAGTGTGGCTAACGCTGGTGGTGCCGCCGCCCAAGAAGTTCAAAAGATCTCAGGATTGACGCCTGCGCAGGGTGATGTTTTTGAGCTGTCGTTGGCAGACGGTACGGTACTAACCGCAGCCGCGCTTGGTGCTGCCCCGAGTTTTAGCGACCTCGTGACTGCTCTCCGAGCGGACACTGATTATGCGGCAAGTAATGTCGTGATAACTGAGGGAACGGGTACGGATGCAGGCAAGCTGATTTTGACGTACAAGTCGAACGCAGATGTGGGTGTTGCAACCCTGAAGAGAACTGCAAATGAGCCAGCGGTAACCAGTGTCGATGGTGGTGCAACACCAGAGGTTCAAACGACGGCAACGCTCTCGGTCGCTGAGGGCGATATATTTGAGCTGACGTTAGCAGATGGCGCTGTTTTGACTGGGGCTCCCCTTGGTGCATCTCCAACAATCAGCAGTTTGATTGCAGCACTTCAAGCCGATTCAGATTACGCGGCTAGTGATGTCGACATAACTGAGGGATCAGGGGCGGATGCCGGCAAGCTAGTGCTGACCTACAAAACAAATGCCGATGTGGGGTCGGCTACTCTCGTGAGAACGACAGTGGCGGGTACGGTTGCAACGACCACAGCCGGCTCTTCTGGGGCTGTGACTTACGGCACGTTGTCCGCATCCACGCTTCAATCCGCCCGCGATGCCTTCTTTTCGATCAACGGGCTCGAGGTCCAACGTGCCTCCAATCAAATTGATGATGTCGTCAGCGGCGTTGCGTTCAATCTGACAAGCCCTGTTGTGCCCGTCGGTGGTGCGATTTCAAGTCTCGATGATGCAGATTTTGCAGCCGCTACTTCCGTAACAATCAACGTATCCAAAGGCGCGGAAGATCTCTCTGGCGCTGCAGTGGAAGATTTCGTCACCGCCTATAACGACTTGCTGTCTTTTTATAAGACAGAAGCGATGTCCTCAAAAGATCCTGCAGCACGAGGTGTTCTGAACTCCGACTCTACGCTGCGTACTTTTATGGATCGCGTACGTGGACTCTACGCAGGCGGCATTCGCCTTGCAGATGGCTCGAACCTTAGCTTTAGTGCGATTGGTGTGGAGTTTCAGCGAGATGGAACACTGTATCTGGATAAAGCCGACTTAAATGCGGCGATCTCAAACGGTCTACAGGATAAGTTCGCAGCCGGGGTGACGGTGGGCTATTCCAGTCCGACTATGAATCTGACGAGTTTTCTCACCAGTTCGCTCCGCACAACCGGTCTGATCGGTGGTCATATTGTCGATGTCGAGAACCAACAGGCTCGTATCGAGGATCGAATCTCCGACTGGGAGGACAAACTCGCACGAATTGAGCAAAGGTATTACCGGCAGTACGCGGCACTGGACGCGTTGTTGTTCCGTTTGCAGACCACCAGTAATGCATTGACGTCTGCAATTGAGAGTCTGGTGAACAGCCAAAAGAGCTAACTAAATTTAAACTAAGGGAAGCAAACCTATGAACGCCCGTAACTTGAATGCCTATCGAAACCTAGCTGCGCAGACAGCCGTTTCCGAGGCAAGCCCAGTCGAATTGATCGTGCTGGTCTACAAGCGGTTAATCGATAACCTTCGTCTTGCTCAAAAGACGATGGAGGAAGGTAAAGAGGCTGCGGAATACGTCAGCAAGTCGCTGGACCTGATTCAAAAGGGTCTGATGGCAGCGCTGGATCATGAAAAGGGTGGCGATATCGCGGCGAACCTCGCATCTTTATATGATTGGGCGATTCGCGAGATTCTCAAGGCGCGCTTAAAGAACAACGCGGAGATGCTCTCTGGCGTGATCGAGGTCTTCCGTAACCTGGAAGCCGCCTGGGTCGAGATCCATCTGATGCGCACGAGTGCGGCGACTGCAGAGCCCCCGCCAACAGTGCATATTTCCTCACCAGGGGCTATCCCCGCAGCCTAAGTTCGCCGTATAAAGTGGGGTAAGGACCTTACCCCATGCAGATACCGCCGAACATACCGAAACCCGCTGCGCCGCCGCCTCAGGATCTGAAGCCTGAGCCGGTCGCACGGGTCGCGCCGGTGGTGATGAATGATGCGGCAGCGCGCATCGACCCCAGCGTCATTCTTAAAACTCCGGTTCCCGTTTCCTCTGGGCCGCGCACGACCCATCAGGTTCGATCGTCGACTGATCAGACGGGTACGATCTACACCGCTCCTGAAATTCCTGAAGATCCTGAAGCAGCTGCGCACATCGCCAAGCTCAGTCTTCAGCTGGGCAAGGTGGAATCCGGACCGCACAGTCTGAGGTGGCCGATGCCGCAGGAATTTCTTCGTCAGATTGCCCAACAGCCCAATAACCAGTCTCTCGCCCAGACGCCGAAAGAGGCGCTCGCCATGTTGCGATCGGGGCTTGTTCAGTCCCCGATGCTAGCGGTGGCCAATTTTGCGGAAGTCATTGGTGTAGTGAAAGAAAAATCTGTGCGGGGAAGCATTAGTAATGATTCGAGTGGCACTAACAGCGCCGGTGGATCTAGCGCTACCGGGAACGCTTCATCATCCAACCAGTCTTCTGCTAACGCAGCAGCGCATGCAGGAATGTTGCATCTGGGTCAGGCGCAGAAGCCCACTGCATCTAGTGCATTGCAGAACATGCCCGCGCCAGATAGCCAGGCCTTACAAGATGGACTGAATCTTTTGATGCATGGGCAGTTGGTCTGGCAAGGGCAGCTCACCCCTGGTGTTCCGGCAAAGATCTATCGTGAAGATGCTTATCTTGAGGATCCCGCGACGCCAGGTGGTGGGCTGGTGAAAGGCGCGCAGATCTCGATTGAACTGGAACTGCCGACCATTGGGCAGGTGGTGGTGCGTGGTCTTCAGATTGCCGAGTCGGTGAGTGTGGTCATTCAGCCCGAGCAGCGTGGACAGACCGTGCTCGCCAGAAATTTTCAGGCACTAAAGGATCACTTAGTGACGGCGTCGCTTGAGGCCGTGAAAGTCAGACTGCAGTCGCGTGATGGCGCGGTGATCGAATGACCGAGCTCGTTAATAAACGTGCGGTGGCCCTGCGTTATGAGCAGAACGCGGCAGCCCCAAGAATTGTGGCCAAGGGCACGGGCTATGTAGCAGAGACCATTCTGAGTCGCGCAAAAGAGTACGAAGTGCCCATTGCCATTGAGCCAGAGCTGGTCGAGTTACTGGTGCAGTTGGATTTGAACCAGCTCATTCCGCCAGAGCTCTATGCAGCGGTCGCCGAAATCCTTGCCTGGGCCTATCAGGTGGATGGATTAACGTCTGAGGAAGTTCGCGCCGCGCGCGAAAAGACGTAACTTAAAAGAAGCGAATTAAACCTGGAGGTTAGTCACGTCGCGATAAGCTTCAACTAGCTTATTGCGAACGGCGATCATGCCCTGGAAAGCCACGTTGGCTTTCTGAAGCGAGACCATTACTTCTTCAAGTGACATGTCCTTGGCGCCCATCT
>JACCDX011744558.1_pt1 | contig 11013 bp, 15 predicted proteins | sample 7449681 | NCBI WGS metagenome assembly JACCDX01 (sample SAMN15323450, study PRJNA562643) | freshwater metagenome | isolation source: river surface water | place: USA:Blue River Watershed | collected 2017-08-18 | reverse complement strand
GTTATTGTGGCAAAGCCACAATAACGACCAAAGTTATTGTAGGGGATAAGGCTTAATCTTATCCTCGGCTTTATCACATTCCACTGTTTCCATACCGTATTTAAAGCACGTACCATTCCGATCCCTGTAAATAATTTTTCCAACATTATCTACACTAGGATATTTCACAACTACAACCGCAGTAGGTTTCAGTACATAAACGAAAAAGAATCCTATCATAAGACCCATTAAGAATGTAGTAAAACTCAACTTATTTAGAAACTTCATTATTCCCTCTGAGTGAAGTAGAGAAAATGATTAGTTGGGAGGCGTTTTTTAATATACGAGGAGTCTCAGCACTCATAAGTTTCCTGTTAGGATTCGGAATTGCTGCTATGTTCAGACCACTCTGTAATGGACCGGAATGTGTAGTCATTCGCGGACCACCCGTTTCAGACGTACGTGGATCCGTTTATCAATTTGGAGCGAAATGTGTGGAATTTAAACCCAAACCAATTGCCTGTCCTAAAGATAGTACTGTTCCAGTAGTAGACACAGTTAGTTTTGCCGATTACAGTAAATAAACCCAGTTGTGCGTATCCAGAAAAACTGAAAATCCGTAGACCTGAACAAACCATGTCAGAACAGCAGATGCAGGGAACCTCCATTGAGGATATTGAAATGGGAAATGTGAAGAACGAAGCTGATTCTGAACTTATGCGACAAATTCTTACAGATATGAATGTGGTGGAAGAGGCCAAAGCATCTCCTTCTCAAATTCCCGAATACCAACAACTCCCTCCTCCATCCAGTCAACCTATGCCTCCTCCCGTATTTCAACAACAACAGTTTTTCCCAAACCAACATCCCCGAATGATGATTTCCGAATATGAGGACGAACAGCCTACACCAAGATACAAAACAATCAAACCCGTAATAAAACAAAATAAATGGTCTGAATTGTTTGAAACTCTGAAAGAACCACTATTTGTGGGACTCTTAGTCGCCGTTCTTCTCTTTCCCAAACTTCATACACTCGGTAGTAAATACGCCCCATGGGCCTATACAGTCGGTGGACAAGTCGGATGGACCGGTCTATTCTTGTGTTCTATCGTGGCCACCGGAGTATGGGGTCTTTATAAGTTTTTTGCGAACTAGATATAGAGAAATTACAAATGGCAAAGCTTGAAAAAATGCTAGGCGGTGCCAGAACAAGTCTGATGAGTGCCATCCTTGTTACATTAGTAGCCGTAGGCTATCTACTGTATGTTAGTAAACCGGTACATATTCTACTGGTCCTGGGTCTGTTTGGTATCATGTATGGAGTCACACATGATTTAGCAGGATCCATGATCGCAGCATCCATATTCAGTATGGTGTATGTCTTCTTTTTTGCTAAAAAAGGTGTTCATGAAGCTTTTTCCGAAGAGAAAAAGAATATTCCTCCTCCCGATCACGGAGATCGTGCGGAAGTGTTTGAGCTCGGAAAAAAGTACAAAATGCCTTCTGAAGCCGATGATCCTGAATTTCACCTGGATGCCGGTACCACATTTATGAATGCCTACAAGGCTTTAAAACCAGAACAGGTGGCAGCAATGACAAAGGATACCCAGGAACTGATGGAAACACAGAAACAACTGATGTCCACACTCCAAACACTGAAACCTCTTATCACTGATGGAAAGCAGATGATGGAGATGTTCCAATCCTATTTTGGTACAGGAAATCCCACACCCAACTAAAGTAATCATGATATCCAAACAAAATAAGATAGTACTCCTTTCTTGTTTTGTTCTAGCGCTCTTCTTAAGTCTACTATACTTTCGTAGCAAAACCACAGAAGGATTTGCTGATCCAGTAGAGGCTAAAAAATCGTTTAATCCTGAACTCGCCTCCTACCAGCTTCTTACATCCGTAATGGGTCCTCTTCGTCGGATTAGTAAAGTTGTTCTGAATCCGGCGAACTGGAAAGAACGAATCACAATGGCCACCATGTCTCCCACGGATCTAGCACGTATGTACCTGAAAGCCCAAACTACAAAAACGGAATAACAACTAGTCTGAACCCATTCTAAGAAGAACTATGCCCGCAAAAAAGAAGTTAGCAAAGATGGTGGGAGGGAATGTTGGGGGTCGCGGTACCTGCCCACCAGGAGTCTGGTGTATGGATACAGGAATGATGATTCTTCTCTTTCTGCTAATTGCGGTAATCGTAGGTGGTATATATTTCATGTATACCACATATCACAAAACGGCGCTATGGGCAATGAAACCACAAAAACCCACAGTTGTTGTTGTAGAGAAACCTGTTGTCAACCAACAACCGCTACAAATGGCGGATCCGCGGTTCTTTCCCCTTTCTCCTGAACAATCCTACACTACTCCTCCCGATTTGCGCGGATTTCCTTCACCGCCAATAGCCGCTGGAATGGGTGCCATACCCATTAATATTCCTACACGCGGTGTTCCTGATCAATTTCAACAAATTGGTGTTCTGACAGCTCCCGGTGGAACAGAGACCTCTGGATCTCCAACACGAACAATTCTTCCCCTTTTTGGCCGTAAACTCGCCACAAATCGTGATCGGTGGAATTACTATACCCGCACGGATGGTATGAATCCGGTACAAGTTCCGTTAGATTTCAAGCGACGCAATTGCGACGATGATACGGGATGTGAGGAAATTATGAATGGCGACACTGTCAGTGTACCCGTCATGGGACAATCCTATGTGGCCAATGTGTATCGGTATTCCACGCCTCGCTATATACCGTTCTAAATAGTCTCTATACCCAAACAGAGAATATGCCTAGCATAGATGAATTAGAAGATAATTTTTTTTCTTGTGGAGAAACTCCGCTGAAGTTTCCTCCAGAAGTGGATTTGACCAAAGTTCTTACATGTAAATCGTGTATGTTTCGCTTTTCAGCACCGGAAAAAGGACCAGGTGTTGTTTTACTGAAACACGACCAACAACAGGGATTCAAGGTGGATGAAAATCCACAAACTACCATAACCTTCAATGGTGTTCGTCACAAATACGTGGACTGTTTTCTCACACTTCCTGGATCCCATCAACTTCCTAATAAGGGAGAACCGGCAGACGCCGAACTTCAGATCCTCTTTATCAGCGAAAAAATGCCACAAACATCGCGAATGGTCTGTATTCCTATTCAAATCGGTGTTGGAACAGGAAATACCTATTTTTCAGATCTCGGAAAACAGATTCCTTCCAGAGCACAATCCCTCGCCGCTCTTCTCTCCAAAGACGATCAATGGTATATGTATGTTGGATCCTCGTTTGAAAATCGAAAGAAGTCTACACCTAGATCAGATCCATCCTGTAAGTCAAACATCTATCGGACTACCTACATGGTTAAAACGACTCCTGTATTTATGCGATCCGAGGATTTCTCACGAATTAAAGCGCAGCTTTTATCCCAACACCAAGGTCCACCGATACCCTTTAAACAGGTGTCCCTGGATCGCATCTATTCTTTTGTGACGATTATACCGTCAACCGTTGTTGAGGGACCAGAAGTTCCTGTAGTTGCCAAAAAAGCCACTACGGTAACCACAAATCAGTTGAAGTGTCGCCGAATTGATCCCACAAAGGACGTTAAAAATGGTCAAATCTATATTGGTGGTGATAAGAAACCAGGAGATACAACACTCCAAGAAGAATTGGATAATGCAGCAAATTTGGCGAAAGCCTGGGAAGAAACGGGAACACGCATCCAACCAGGAGATTTTGAAAATATTCTGGGTGGTGTTTTGGCAACAGTTTTAGCATTTCTCATTCTTGGTATAATTTGCTTTTTTGTCCTGAAATTTACATATCGTGACTATGTAGGAAATCTACGGTCATTATATGATAAGGCGAAGAACCCTACAACCGCTGCTGTTAGTACAGGATCCTTTTTTTCCTGGATTGGCAGTAAAATACCTGGTTGTAAATAGGTTACATACAGACTTGAAAATGAAGACAAATTATGATAATCTCCAACAGCAAAAGCGGTTGGAGAACCATGAATTGTGTAATATTTCAACTCTGGTTACATAATTATTGATAGGCCAAAGCATTCAGTTTTTGATCCATGTTGGGTCCAAACCGATTGAACTCATTGGCGCCAGTATCTAGGGAAGGCCGGAATTTGTATTCCTCCACATAAGGATTAGCAAAGACACGTTGGTTATCAATAGGATACTGTCCCACAGCATATTGTTCAGCGCCGAATGTATTGTAGGGAGCAATTTGATCTTCATTGGCAAATCCCTCCGTCATTCCAGACAGCCAGGAAGAGGCAGATGTTTCGCGGAATTGGGAATATAACCGAGGTTCATCGACATGGGAACCACCATAAGGCATCACATCATGCTTCTCGGCATAAATATTCATATCGGCATATTCTTTGCGGCGGGGATTGGATTCTGTTGTGAAGGTGTAAGAAACGCGAGATACATTTCTGGTATAGAGGAGAACAGCAAACAGGATGATTGCCGCTATTCCGACTACCGGGGAATAAGCAAAAAATACTAGCGCAACAATCAGCATAAATGAAATGGATATGGAGGATCCAGTTACTTCAACTGGAACAGCTAAATATCCGGTAGCAACTGCAGTGGCAACAGCAGCCAGCAAGCCAGTGAGTGTTAGTTCCATAGGAGTCATTGTAAAGGTCTTTCTGATTATACTGGGAGAAATTTGAGACTACCCCACACTTCAAACATTCTTCTTAGAAATGAAAGATGCTATTTTGTCATCAAAGGGATATGCCATTCCAAAAGAAACATTGTCGGCAAAAGAAACACTTGAAATGAAACGAATTCTTACAGTTGTTCCCAAAACACCTCCTGCCTATGCTGCAAAACTTTCACCGTTTCCGCTATTCTTAGAATCCAGTAAACGTTGGTATTTACCGCGATCCTGGGCTATCCAACGATACGGGGAAGCCGAGTCGGATGCCATACCAGAAGGTGATGCGCTTCGCGACTCCCTGCGCTTTGCGGGTTCGCCACGAGATCACCAGATCAAAGCAATTGAAGCATTTCAGAAAGCGGGAAATTGCGGAATTCTCTGTTTGCCCTGCGGCTATGGAAAAACATTTACGGCAATTGCCATTGCGGCAGCCCTAAAACGCCGTTTTATTGTGGTGGTTCACAAGGAATTTCTGGTTGATCAGTGGTCGGGAGAACTGAAAACGTTACTGCCTGGAATTCGCATTGGGCGAATTCAGGGAGAACGGTGTGATATTGGGGAAGAATTTGATTGCTCAATTGCTATGATTCAAACAATCTGCTCTCGTACCTATCCAAGTGGTGTTTTCGCAGGATTTGGCTTGGCTATATTTGACGAGGCGCATCATCTCGGCGCTGAACATTTCTCACAAACGCTCCAACGAATTCAATGTAAGGCAATGTTGGGACTTACAGCCACACCACAGCGAACCGACGGTCTTACAAAAGTCTTTGAATGGTTTCTGGGACCAATTGTCTTTCAGATTTCCAAACGAGATGAGGACAAATCAGTGCGTGTGGAAGTTATGCGATATACATCAGCAGATGATGAATATACCGATGTTCCCACGGACTGGAAAGGTGAAGTAATTAGAGCCAGGCTTCTGAATCAGATTGCGGACTTCAAACCACGAACCGAGGCACTCCTGGATTGGATTCATGGGCACATGCAGGTCGCCGGTCGCAAACTTCTAATTCTTTCGGATCGTCGTGAACATCTGGTTGCCTTTGAAGCCGGAATGAAGGCCCGTGGCCACACATCCATTGGATATTATGTGGGGGGAATGAAACAGACAGATCTGGATAAATCCGCGGAACGTAGCATTATTCTGGGAACCTTTGCCATGGCCGCCGAAGGCATGAACATTCCTACACTAAATGCCGTGCTTCTGGCAACTCCAAAATCCAATGTGGAACAATCAGTTGGCCGAATTCTACGGCAGCGTCCTGAAGAGCGTGCTGTATTTCCGCTCATTCTGGATGTTCTAGATGCTCCCCACATGGGTTGTGTGGGTCAGTGGAATAAACGGGCAAAATTCTACCGTTCCTGTGGCTACAAAATTCAATGGTTGGGGGAAGGACCTTCTGGAAAAGGGGATTCAGAATCAGATTCAGAATCTGAACCTTCAGCAAAAACCTCCACAAACCCAAAAAAGACAAAAGCACCAAAATGTTTAATTGCGGATGACGAAAAAACCTGCTGTACATCAGTTTGTCCGGAATGTATTAATGTGTAATTATAATTATTGTAAGCCTTATTTTGCCACTAAGGGCTTCCTAGCCATTTCCTGTAGTCTCGCCATCTCCAGTTGCGATTTTTCCAACTCTTGAGGAAAAGGATGTAGATATTTATATAGGAGTGTATCCAAATCCCATACAGCCTCTAGTACGGCATAGGATTCCTTTACTGGCATTTTTAGAATTCTGAACATTGTCTGAATATGTTGGAACCAGCCAGAATCATGAGCCATTTTTAGAAGATTGTCCTGATCCGTTTTGGAAAGAATAGTAGGAGCGGATTCCTTCAGAGCATGAAGAAGATTTACCTTACACCAATGTTTCACAATCTGAATCAGTTCCTCTGAATTTATAGAAGAACCCTGTGTTTGATCGGAACTCCCCACAACTTGTAGTAACTTCTGGAACATTGTGCGTGTTTCAGGTGTTTTAGAATTATAATATGTCTGAACTGCCGGCATATTCAGAGCAATCGCCAGGCATTTTTCCTCCACTGAGGCAAACTTTCCATCCATCAGAATGGGAAGAGGAATGGACATGTTTGAAAAGAAAAGAAAACCGAAAAGCCAAAAGAACCAACAAAATACCCCAGTCTGACATCAGAATCCATCAGAGTCTTCAATTTTTCCAAGACCCAAACAAATGAATCCTCTCCAAGTCAAAGTTGTTCTTGTAGGAAATGCCGGTGTTGGAAAAACCTCCATTGTTGCAGCATTTACTGACATAGTGTATGATATGCAGTATATTCCCACAATTGGTGTAGATTATCGGCAAAAACGGATTCTGACAGAAAATGGAACACAAGTAAAAGTGCAACTTTGGGACACTGCCGGTCAGGAACGGTTTCGCTCTCTTACAATGAATTATTACAGAGGTGCTGATGTAATCCTGTTGGTCTTTGATATTTCCAACAAAAAATCCTTCACTGCCTTAACCGAATGGAAACAAATTGTGGATGGCCAACAACCTGAATCCAAGTATGTGGTTGTTGGAAATAAATTGGATAGAGATGTTCATCGTGAAGTAACCAAGGAAGAAGGAGAAGCCTGGGCAAAGGGAATTGGTGCCGAGTATTTTGAGATTTCGGCAAAACAAAGTCGCTTAATTGATCCCATGTTCCAACAAGTTGCTGAATTAGCACTGAAGAATTCTTCGTCGACTGCTAATCCGGTTCCGATTCTAAAACTCAAATCTGAGTCCTCTTCGTTTTTTTCAAAATTTTGCTAAGTTTATTTACGGTTGCTTTTCTTTCCTTTACGGTGGGCTTTACGGGATTTGCGCTGCACCTTGCGCTTACGGTAGCTACGTCTAGCACCACCGGTACGAGCTACCACCTGATTCACTTCATTAAAAGGAGTTACACCATCACTGTAGGAAGCACCGGCTGCCGTGGAAGGACTGAAGTTGAACCCTACAGATTGAGCGGGATATACAGGCATTGAAGAACCAGGAGCTCTGTAGCAAGAAGCATCATATGCGTTTCCACCGTAATTGCCACCTCTATGCCTACGTGTGCGTTTACCTCCAGCCATAGTAGCCGCGTAACTGAAATTAGGAATACGAGTGTCCACATATGCCCCTCCAGTTTGATTTGCCGTAACTGAATATCCTACACCATATGCCCGAGGATCGGGACCCATTTGTTGGGTAGCAAAGGCACCAGCTGAACCAGCGCGCGCATCACAGGGAATAGGAACATTTACAGGAGCAGCAATCGGTCCCTCACCACCTACACTCATGGAAGGATCCACGCCGAATCCACCCTTGTTTCCACCTCTCTGTTTGCGACGGCTACGACGACCACCGGCCATTCCAACCTGGGCTAGAGCAGGATTTGCCTCTGCACGAATCTCACCGGGACGCAAAACATCATAGCACTCATCCGTGTAACCGCGAGATTCAATAGGTACACCGTTGGCCGATGTGTAAGGAGCCAGAGCATTCACAGCCAGACCACCTCCATACATTGAGGAGTTGGATGCTTTTAACGCGCACCGGCGATTCATCATTTTACGAACTGCGCGATTCATTTTCTCTCTACTTATGCCCACATTTTCTTACACAGTCCATAAAATTCTATCCATACATTTTCCACCATTTCCTTTTTCTGAAGAGCTTCTAGCCATCGGGAGGGAATTGTGTCAAATCCGTAAAAAGCGCCCGCCAGAGTTCCAAACACAGCTCCAACAGTGTCAGCATCGCCTCCCAAATTCACTGTCAGAATAAGCCCCTCTTCAAACGAATCCGTCTTGAAAAAAGCCCATAGTGCCGCCTCCATTGTATCTACCACATATCCACTGGAGGAAATTTCATCACGGGACTTTGTCTGAAACTCCAAAGTCCTGAATCGTTCGCAACCCTCAGGTGATCCCAACTCTCCCAAATACTTCAGAAGATCCTGTTTGGATCCTCCTTTCAGACACAGGGCTACCAGAGCGCTCCAAACAGAACAGCACCATACCGCCTGTTTATTGGAATGCGTTGTTTGGGATTCACGGGCAGCCATTTCCCACGTCTGATTCTCATCGGCGCCATACAAAAGTGGAATAGGTGCTATCCGCATAAGAGACCCATTGCCTGCCTGGTGTTCGCCGGATGTTTTTGCCTTTGTATATCCATGCGTATCAAATTCTTCCAGAGCAATCTGTGTTGTTCGCCCAATGTCAAAACAATGCCCCGTTGCCGACAAATATCCATCTCTGAACCAGGCCATATAATGCGACAGCACTGTATGAGCGTCATAATGTCCATCATTGTAAATCAGAGCCGCAGCTAAACAAAGCATTAAGGATCCATCATCTGTAAAAGCACCCGCCGGTGTTTCAAAATGTTGACAGGGCATCATTTCGCGAACTTCAGGAAAAGAGTTGCGATATTTAAATTCCACTGGGGCGCCCAGGGCATCTCCCACAAGGCAACCATAAAAAGATCCCTTCCATTTGTTAGAATCCATTCTTCCCTATTCTTCATTATGTGACATTTAGGCAAGGGTCACCAGACTTGTCATTATTTTCAAATCAGGCAAGAATACCCAGAATTTCGTGACGTTCAAACATCTTGTTCCATTGTGTTTTCACTAGGAATTCATTCACCGGATGAAGCCGCAGAGCCTTGCTCGTTTTCAGAGAACGGATGTAGGCAATTCCGAGACGTTCCTGTTTTTCAGACCAGACACTGAAAATATCGGGTCCAACAAGACTCTCTCGTTTTACCACATGAGTTTCAAAGGATTTGGATTCCATTTCTTCGGTCGGCACCCAAATCAGGCGTTTCGTGTTAGGAGTATTGGGAATAAATTCCACCACTTCGCGTTCCTGAGGTTTCTGAAGTTGTTCCAAGGACAAATATTCTGAAAATCGGATCGTGCATCCCTGAATTCCAACATCTGGTTGCCATTCTGAACTGAATTCTTTCATGTAGGTATCCCAGCGCTCTTGGAATGTAGTAGTCTGCCAAAGGGGTTTTCCTTTCCACATCAGAACATCCTCAATCACTAGGTCAGCATCCTCCCAGTAACAGGACAAAATAGCTCCATTTGTCAATACAGTGTTTGAAATACGCATACGAATTTGTTTAATAGGAATTTTTCCACCAATGGGGGGAATGTAGACAATTTTTTTAAGATTCGGAACGATCGCGAGAAATCCTGAAAGGATCCCTCGTGGTCGCAGACTTGCCACATAAGCATTTTTTTTCAGAAATGCCAGATCATTTTCCTGAAACATTCGTGAAATTCCCAACATCTTCCCCTGAGGTCCCCAACCACAACGACCAATAAACTGAACGGCTTGATCTTCCATTGATTCAGATTAACTATATATGGTGCTTTATACTTTAAACATGTTTCAACTTTGGTCTTTTAGTTACCTAAATCATAGAATATCCGATACCGCCACCATCTGAACCATCAAATGCCAAAATTCCAGACATAAATTCTCCGCCATTTTGTGCCATTTCAGGTGTGAATTGGGAGGGAGTATTTCCACCAGGGGCAGATTCTTCAGAGCCCAGGCCGGCAGGAACTATGCGTGAAGTGCCCAGAGGAGGGGCGATTTCAATCATCTGTTCCGGATGGCGGAGATTGTCTCCAAATTCAGAGGAGGAATGAACGGTACCTTCTAGAGGATCCATGTAATGCGGTTCATTGTATTCGGCATCTGGTGGAGTCTGACGAATGGGTTCAGCATCTTGTTGAACTTCTTCATCTGTTTGAGCAGGAATGTGGGGAACCGGTACTGATTCTACTTGTCTCTGAATGACGGCAGGATGTGATACCGGCTGAGAATAAAGGGTTCCTGTTTCTTGGGGAACTTTATCAAACGACATTCCGGTATTTTCTTTTGATCCGCTTGCCATGAAGATATGGTATCCAAAAAACACGGCAATTAGGCCAATAACGAGTAGGGCGATCCATGCTAAAGAAACCCGGGGAACTTTCATTATACTACATTTGCTTCGGTTTGTTTCTGGATCAAAAAAACGGAAAAATAAAAATCGTAGCCCAAGAAATAAACATGTCTGACTCGGAATTAAATACTGTAAGTAAAACTGATGTTAAAGTCTTTCTTGATGAATCTGTGAAATCCAGTGTAAATGAAGTTAGTGAAGGTGTTACTGAGTCCGCCGAAGCAGTGAAAAATGGACTAACTGAAACTGTAGAAACTGGAGTGGAAGAAGCGAAAGACGCCGTGGAGGCCAAGGTGGAAGAAGTTACCGAGGCGGTCAAGGAGGCCGTGGAGGCCAAGGTGGAAGAAGTTACCGAGGCGGTCAAGGAGGCCG
>JACCDX010509253.1_pt1 | contig 11013 bp, 5 predicted proteins | sample 7449681 | NCBI WGS metagenome assembly JACCDX01 (sample SAMN15323450, study PRJNA562643) | freshwater metagenome | isolation source: river surface water | place: USA:Blue River Watershed | collected 2017-08-18 | reverse complement strand
GACGAGAGAGATAGGCGCTGTGACAGCCTTGTTTTGTTGATTTTCTTGCCAAACCGTCTTCATAGACATGGAGTCTTTGCCCACAGGAATACTAATGCCCAAAGCAGGACATAACTCCATACCAACGGTACGCACTGTGTCATATAACGCTGCATCTTCGCCCGGATGCCCTGCAGGTGCCATCCAGTTTGCGGATAGTTTGACTTCGGATAAATCGGTAATCGCCGTCGCCGCGAGATTAGTGAGCGACTCCCCGATGGCCATGCGTCCAGAGGCGGGGGCGTCAATCAAGGCTAATGGTGCTTTTTCTCCAATCGCGAATGCGACCCCATGAAACGCTACATAACTGTCCATCGTCACGGCCACATCAGCGACCGGCACTTGCCATGGCCCTACCATTTGATCACGTGCCACCATGCCGGTCACACTGCGGTCGCCAATGGTTATCAAGAAAGTCTTATCCGCTACGGTAGGCAAATGCAACACGCGTTGCACAGCATCTTCCAGCTTGACACCCTGCAACTGGGCTGCAGGTAAATGACGGCTGACATGCTGAACATCGCGCAGCATTTTTGGCGGTTTTCCCAATAACACAGACAAATCCATGTCCACTGGCAGATTATCAAAATGATTGTCATGCACGCTCAAATGGCGCTGCTCTGTGGCCTCACCCACCACCGCATAAGGGCAGCGCTCTCGCTGACAAATCTCATCAAAGCGCGCCAAATCGTCCTTACTCACAGCCAATACATAACGCTCTTGCGCCTCATTACTCCACAGCTCACGTGGCGACATACCCAATTCTTCATTGTGCACCGCGCGCAATTCAAATTTGGCACCAACCCCTGCATCATTCACCAATTCAGGGAAAGCATTGGAAATACCACCAGCTCCGACGTCATGAATACTTAGGATGGGATTGTTGGCCCCTAATTGCCAGCATCTATCGATGACCTCTTGCGCACGACGTTGCAGTTCAGGATTACCGCGTTGCACGGAGTCAAAGTCTAAATTCTCAGCATTAGACCCCGTGTCCATACTTGAGGCTGCGCCCCCGCCCAAGCCAATTAACATGGCAGGACCGCCCAATTGAATCAGACAAGCGCCCGGCGGAATCGCACGTTTTTTGGAATGGGTAGCCGAAATATTGCCGACACCCCCCGCCAACATAATGGGCTTATGATAGCCACGCATCTCGCCGTCTACTTGCAACTCAAAAGTACGGAAATAACCACTGATATTGGGACGTCCAAATTCATTGTTATAGGCCGCTCCACCTAATGGACCATCAAGCATGATTTGATAAGCCGAAGCGATACGCGCTGGCTTGCCATAGTCCTGCTCCCAAGGTTGTAACAAGTCAGGCAAGCGTAAATTGGAGACTGAAAAACCAGTCAAGCCCGCTTTAGGTTTTGAACCTATGCCAGTGGCACCCTCATCACGAATCTCACCCCCAGCACCCGTCGCGGCACCGGCAAAAGGAGAAATAGCGGTTGGATGGTTATGGGTTTCTACCTTCATTAAATAATGGGTCGCTTCATCGATATAGCGATAAGCGCCATGCGCATCTGGATAAAAGCGCGTCGTCTCAGGCGTCGCACTCTCCACAATAGAAGCATTATCTGCATAGGCAACCACCGTCTTCTTAGGGTGCAGTTGATGCGTATTTCGTATCATGGCAAACAATGATTTGGCTTGCTCAACTCCATCGATACGCCAATCGGCATTAAAGATCTTGTGGCGGCAATGCTCTGAGTTGGCTTGCGCAAACATCATCAATTCCACATCCGTGGGATTACGCGCAATGCGTTGATAATTGTCGTAGAGGTAGTCCACTTCATCGGGTGACAGCGCCAAACCCAACGCTTGATTTGCTTGCTCGAGGGCTTGTTTACCGCCCGCTAGAATATCCACTCGGCTGAGCGGCTTGGGTTCGCCTTGATGGTACAACCCTTGTGCTTGCTCAAACGCAGACACCACTGTCTCGGTCATGCGGTCATGAATCAACTGGCGGATTAATTGACGCTCGGTGTCATTCAACTCACTGCCATCGGCCTTAGCGACATAATAGGCAACCCCACGCTCAATTCTGAGGGTATTTTGTAAACCACAATGACGTGCGATATCTGTCGCTCTAGAAGACCAAGGAGAAATGGTACCGAAACGTGGCAATACCAAAAATAATTCACCGGCCGGTTCATCGTTTGGCACATTCGGCCCATAACGCAGGATGCTGTTTAAGGTTTGCAGTTGTTCAGCGCTGTATTCCTGCTCTGACCAAACAAAGTGCCAGAACTCTGCATGCAGATGTTGCAGATGAGGAATGGCTGATTGCAAGCCATGACGAATTTTTTCTAGTCTAAATGGGGAGAGTGCAGAGCCGCCGCGAATACTAATCATGAGAGATTTCTGATGAATAACTTAATTATTAGCAAAGTATTATTTTAACCCAAGGCCGACTGTCTCAACAGTAAACTTTTCGTATTCTGTTTACTCTATAATGGCGCAAGCAAATGTTTATTGCCCCTTCAGGAGTTTTCATGTCTTCCGTGCGCTATCCATTGCAAGGTATGCATTGTCAAAGCTGCGTTGCAAAAGTGACTCAAGTTTTGCAGCAATTTGTTAAACACGCCAAGGTCAGCTTGCAACCTCCCCAAGCCGAACTCATCGATAGCGCGCAGAATCTGAATCGCCTAGACCTCGACAAGATTAATCATGCTTTGAGTCAGGTTGGGAAATATCAAATGCTGGCGATTGGCCCCTCAAAACAGCAACATTTCGTCAGCCCTGAAAAGTCATGGCTATCAACCTATCAGCCCTTATTGATTCTGTTTGGCTATCTGCTTGTCAGCAGTGTGTTAATGCAAGCCGGTCAGGACAGTATTGATTGGTCCAAATGGATGCAACACTTTATGGCCATGTTTTTCATGGTGTTCTCCTTCTTTAAACTGTTGGATATTGCCGCTTTTGCCAATAGCTATGCCATGTATGACTTATTGGCTATGCGTTTTAAGCCCTATGGCTATGTTTACCCCTTTATAGAATTGGCCTTGGGTTTAGCCTATTTGACGGGTGTCAATTTAACCATCACCAACTTGGTGACTTTTGTGGTGATGGGCTTTTCGAGTCTAGGGGTGATTCAATCGGTGTTGCGCAAACAAAAAATTCGCTGCGCATGTTTAGGAGCGGTGTTCAATTTGCCCATGTCCAGCGTCACCATCGTGGAGGATTTGCTGATGGTGGTGATGGCGGCATGGATGTTGTTACAGCATAGCCACTAGAAAGTAGCCCCATGACTTCACCGCATGACGTTCCTCTCCAAAAGATTCAGTTTTATGTGACTTCTCCTTATAGCTGTGGCTATTTGGCCAAACAACGCGCCCAGTCATTGATAGCGACACCGCAACATTTAATCGACAGCAATATTTACAGCAGCCTCATTGCACAAGGATTCAGACGCAGTGGGCAATACGTCTATCGCCCTTATTGCGAGGAGTGTGATGCTTGTATCCCCGTGCGTATTCCTGTAGATCACTTTAAACCCAATCGTAGCCAATCGCGCGCATGGAAAAAGCATCAAAATTTATCTGTATCTATGCAGGCATTACATTTCGACGATATCCATTTCGAGCTTTACTTACGCTATCAAGCCGCGCGCCATGAAGGTGATGGTGAGCAAGAAAGCGCCGAGCAATACAAACAGTTTTTGGTGCAAAGCAACGTCGAGTCCTACCTTTTACAATTTGAGCTAGATGGGGTTTGCAAAATGGTATGCGTGGTAGACCGTGTACAGGATGGACTGTCTGCTGTGTATACGTTCTATGACCCTGATGAACAACACGCAAGTTATGGCACTTATGCCATTTTGTGGTTGATTGACTGGTGTAAACGCGAGCAATTACCTTTTCTGTACTTGGGGTATTGGATTTCTGGCAGCCCCAAAATGGTATACAAACAAAACTTCCGCCCATTGCAGGCGCTGATAGACCGGCAATGGCAGGATTTTGATGCGTCTTTAGCCAGCGCATCGACGATTTAAGCCCGCTCGTCATTCACATAATCAGCTAAAGAAGCGCTAATTTTCAGGTAAAATGCGCCCTTTTGTTTCGGCGCCCAAGCATGAGCCTCCCTAAAGAAATCCAACGCAGACGCACCTTTGCCATTATTTCTCACCCTGACGCAGGTAAGACCACGCTAACTGAAAAGCTACTTTGGTTTGGCGGTGCGATTCAAGTGGCCGGCGAAGTACGTGGTCGCAAAGCCGCTCGCCACGCCACTTCGGACTGGATGGAGCTGGAAAAACAAAGAGGTATCTCGGTGACCTCCTCGGTGATGCAATTCCCCTATCGTGAGCACATGATTAATCTGCTGGATACGCCAGGGCATGACGACTTTTCAGAGGACACCTATCGTACTTTGACAGCGGTAGATTCGGCTGTCATGGTGATTGACGCGGTGAATGGCGTGGAAGCGCAAACAATTAAGCTGCTGAATGTTTGTCGTATGCGCGACACCCCGATTATTACCTTTATTAATAAACTTGACCGTGAAAGTCGTTCACCCATCGAGTTGTTGGATGAGATTGAATCCACTTTGGGGATGCAATGCGCCCCTATTACTTGGCCTATCGGGATGGGTAAGAGTTTCCGCGGGGTTTATCACCTATACTTAGATCAAATCGCCTTCTTTGACCCGCACGCCGAAAAAGGCACCGCAGAGATTATTCAAGGTTTGGATAACCCTCGAGTGAATGAGTTGCTTGGCTCTCAAGCAGATGATTTGCGCTTGGATATTGAGTTGGTGCGAGGTGCGTCCCATAGTTTTGACAAGCAAGCCTATCTCAGCGGCAAGCAAACCCCAGTATTTTTTGGCTCTGCCATCAATAATTTCGGCGTGCAGTCTTTGCTAGATGCCGTGGTCGAGTTATCCCCTGCTCCACAGGCGCGGGTCACGGCAAGCCGCACAGTGCAGGCTGATGAAGCCAAGTTCTCTGGCTTTGTATTCAAGATACAAGCCAATATGGACCCCAAACATCGCGATCGTATCGCCTTCTTGCGGGTGTGCTCGGGACGCTTTGAGCGTGGCATGAAAATCAAGCAGGTGGCAAGCGGCAAACAATTGGCCGTGAATAATGCCATTACCTTTATGGCACAAGACCGTAGCACCACGGATGAGGCTTACTCTGGCGATATTATCGGCATTCCCAATCATGGCACGGTCAAATTGGGCGACACCTTTAGCGAAGGTGAAGATTTAAAATTTATTGGTATCCCCTGTTTTGCGCCTGAACACTTCCGTCGCGCTCGCTTGCAAAACCCCCTCAAAATGAAGCAATTACAAAAAGGTCTGCAGCAACTGGCAGAAGAAGGCGCGTCACAGTTATTCCGCCCGCTATTGAGCAACGATATGATTTTGGGTGCTGTGGGGATATTGCAATTCGATGTAGTCGCCCACCGCCTGCAGCACGAGTATGGCGTTGAAGTGATTTTTGAGCCCTACGATTGCGCTACCGCGCGATGGTTACGCGGCAGCGCTGCCGATCTATCCGCCATTGCAGACCGCTATGGCTTTAATGTGGCGTTGGATGGGGCTGGTGATTATGTATATCTTGCCCCTAACCGAGTCAATTTACAGATGGCGCAAGAACGTTTTCCTGATATCACCTTCTTGGAAACACGTGAGATAGCCTAAGTCGTCTACGCGCGTTAACGCAAACAGTTTAGCTAAATGCTTCGCACAACATGCTGAGCAAAGTAGCAAATACAGGATATAACTCTTCTTTGTTATATGGCGCTTCATCATCGGTAGATGCCACTACAAAAGCCACGACAGCTTTTTCCAAATCTTGACGATATTGCTGCCAATGCTCGGCATCGGCTTGGCTAATTAAATTGAATTTACGTTGACCGCTTTCAATCACATCCACCAATTCTTCATCCGTCAACTCGGCGAATAATGTTTTAGCAATCACATACTGTTGCTGCTCTATCTCCGGCGCCAATCGCTCTTGTTGCAAAGGCATGGATAAAAAAGCGTAGGACAATAAAGCGAATAACTGGTACACGCTCAACATATCAAATGCATCATGGCGCTCATCCGCTGGCGAGCGACCTGACTGGCGGATCGCTTGGAATGTGACAAAGCAAGCGATGTAGCTGGCGGCATCTAAGGGCGGATAGTCATTTAAATCTGCACTAGGTTGCGGGTCATTGTCGCTTCTTAGCTCAGATAACAATAATGCATGCATCAGACTGAGGCGTTTTGCGTAGGTAAATTCAGACATGTTGTTCTTTCAAAGTGTACAAAATATGCGCCGCTATTTTAGCAAATCGGCGCAACGGATTAGGGCTGGCTATAGTAAAATAGTTCGGCATTTTGCAGGCATTATCAGGCATGGTCAAAAAATCTCTTATCTGGTGTTATCGTTTTTGTATTACCGCCATCTGGGTAGTACTCATCGTCATGTCTATCAGCATCATCGGCCTGCGCTATTTTGTACTGCCAGAAATCAGCAAATATCACGCCCAAATTGCCCAAACGATTAGCCAGAAGCTGGGGCAACGCGTCACCATCGCCAGCATTGAAGCCAGTTGGCAAGGGCTTAATCCGCATATTCGCCTGAATGAGGTGGATATTTATGATCAAGAAAATCGGGTTGCACTGTCCTTACACAAAGTTGATAGTGCTATTTCTTGGCTGTCGATTCCTTTGCTTGAGCCTAGATTAGCCAAACTAGTCATTTACCAACCGGAATTGAGCATACGCCGCGAGCATGATGGCACTATTTATGTGGCTGGCATTTCCATGAGTGGCCCCAGTCATGATGCATTGCCTAATTGGCTATTACGCCAATCAGAAATTGATGTGGTGGATGCAGAAATTAGTTGGCAAGACGCCTTGCGCAATGCCCCTGCCATACGCTTATCTCAGCTCAATCTAAAAATAGAAAATCCTGCTTGGGATGCCCTACGCGGTCATCACCGTTTTGCTTTAAAAGCACAACCCTCGGCAATTAGCCAGCGCCAGTTGGATATTCGTGGCAATGTCTTTGGTCGGGATGTCAGTCAGTGGCAGCACTGGTATGGCACTGTGTATGCTGACATTCAGTCGGCTCAGCTGGCCGATATCAAACAATGGGTCGATTTGCCCTTGGACTTACAGTCAGGATATGGCAACACTCGGTTATGGCTAGATTTTGATGAGGGCCAAATTGAACGTGTCAGTGGCGATGTGGATGTACAAAATCTGACCACACAACTTAGTTATCAACAACAGGCCATCACACTCAACCATTTAGCTGGACATCTTGTATGGCAACAGCGCAAGCAAGGACCATGGATAGAAGCCAGCGGCTTGCAACTGTCCACTCCAGATAATCTGAATATGAAGCATGGTTATTTCAGCCTCAAGAGCAAAATGCTGAACAACCAAGTCGAATACGAAGGTAAGCTCAACTTAGATGAATTCCAACTAGAAACAGCAGATAAATTGCTGCCCTATCTGCCTGTTAATGCTGATCTGACCAGCAAAATTTCGCGTTTACAGGCGGTCGGGAAATTAACCAATCTAAACATGAGCTGGCAGTGGCGCGATCAAAAACTCATACAATACGCCATCAAAACTGACTTTAGTCAATTAGGTGCCGAACCTTTCGAGGAATATGACATTCCAGGTTTTCAGCATCTGAACGGCAGTTTGCAAATGGACCAAGCCAGCGGCACGCTGCAACTGAATAGCGAGCATGTTGTGTTGTACATGAAGCAGGTATTGCGATATGGGGTACCGGTCGACTTCTTGCGCGGCAAAGTGGTATGGCGCTCCGATCAAGATAAATACAATGTTCATCTCAGCAAGCTGGCGCTCGGCACGCCTCACGCCAGCGGCGAGGTAAATGGATATATTCATTTCGATGCGCGCAATGGCACATCGCTAGATTTAAACAGCAATTTTAGCCACGCCGATGTGAAGTTCACCAAGCTATATTTGCCCAATATCCTGAGCAAAGAAACCTTGGACTGGATAGATACTTCTATTTTGAGCGGCTATGCCGAGGATGTGCGCCTAGTGCTCAAAGGTAATCTGAAAGACTTTCCGTTTGTTGATCAGCGTAATGGTATCTTCCGCATCACTGCCAAAGGTCATGATGTAGTGTTGGATTACGCTACCGGTTGGCCGATACTCAGCGGCATTAAAATGAATATGCTGTTTGAAGGTAAGCGCATGGAGCTATTTATTAGCGAAGGTTCTGTGCTGAATAACAAGATTAGCAACACCAAAGTCATCATTCCTGACCTACTGGTGGCGGAAAATGACTTGGACATCAAAGGGGAAGTCAGTGGCAATATGATTGACCAACTGCAGTTTATTAATAACAGTCCACTGGCAGCATGGTCGGGGGGCATGAGTCAAAGTCTGAAAGGTAGCGGTATCGGCAAACTCAGCTTGGATTTACATATCCCGTTGTACCACAATGAAAACACCAAATTTAAAGGCAAATACAGCCTGCAAAATGTCGCTGTCAGCAGCGATGAGATGCCAGAGCTGACCCAAATCAATGGTGATATTTTGTTTAATGACAATCTATTAACTGCACAAAATCTTCGCCTAAACGTGTTTGACTCACCCGCTGTAGTGAATATCAGCAGTGACAAATCAAAAGTAATCCAAATAAGCGCCAAGGGCAAAATCAATGACGCTGGCTTGCGCAAATCTCTCGGGCTGAGCTTGCCGAACAGCATCACCGGTAGCACTGACTGGCAAGGACGCGCCACTATTTCCGATAAGAAAACCGATTTCTCCATACGCTCCAATTTACAAGGCTTGGCTTTGCAACTTCCTGCCCCGCTAAATAAACAAGCAAGTGAGAATATGAACTTTAGTTTGGAGCGCAAACAATCTAATAATAACCAAGACCTTATCCAATTTACTTTGGGTAACGCGATTGCAGGTAAATTTTTGCGCAGCCTACAAAATGGCGTAGGCAAAATTGAGCGTGGCGAAATTGGGGTGAATGTCACACCAGAAATTCCCGCACAAAAAATCGTCAATTTGCGCGTCGTAATGAATCATATTGATATGGATGATTGGCTGCTGCAATTCGATAAAACCGGCAGCGCAAACGCTTCTAGCAGCGAGCTTCCGATCCAGCATATCGATCTATCTAGCGATAGTTTCGATCTGTTCGATAAGCGCTTTAATAACCTTAAACTGAGTGCGCAAATTAACGGCAATACTTGGCTATTCGGTCTGAAGAGCGATGAAATTACCGGCAGTGTGCGCTGGGTTCAACAAGGTGCCGGTCGCCTTCTCGCCAATCTAGCGCAACTCAACTGGCCGCAAGATACCCCAGACAAAAAAGTCAAAGATAAGGCCATCAAGCAACTTGATATGCGCTATCCCGACCTCGATATCAATGCAGAAAATTTCGAAATCAATAAGAAAAAATTTGGTCGTTTGGAGTTAGCTGCCAAAGAACAAAATGGCAACTGGATGATACAAAAATTGGTACTCAAAAATGCTGATGGAGTGATGAATGCCAGTGGCCAATGGAATAACTGGAAAACGCAACAAAATACCCAAATGAGCTTTAACTGGCAGATGACAGATATCGGTAAGACGCTAAAGCGACTCAATATGGGGGACGCCATCAAAGGCGGCAACGCGCTACTCTCTGGCCAAGTGCGCTGGGCGGGAAGTCCGCACGAGTTTGATATTCCTAATCTGTCCGGTAATTTACAGATTGAAGCCAGCAAGGGTCAGATCTTGAAAATTGAGCCCGGTGTCGGCAGATTATTTAGCGTATTGAGTTTACAGAATTTACCGCGCCGACTGACCTTGGATTTTAAAGATCTATTCAGCTCTGGCTTTGTATTCGACAAAATTACCGCTGATATCAATATTAGCCGCGGCATTATGCGCAGTGATAACTTTAAGATGGAAGGACCGACCGCAGGAGTGGAAATCAAAGGGGAAACCGATTTAGACAAAGAAACGCAACATCTTTTTGTCAAAGTTAAACCCTATATTACCGATACCCTATCATTAGCTGCTTTTGCCGGCGGCCCAGCGGTCGGCGCAGCGGCCTATATCGCGCAAAAAGTATTGAAAAATCCTTTGGATAAAATCGCAGAAAGCGAATACGAAATTGTTGGCACTTGGAACAACCCCGAAGAAAAAGATAGCAAACCTGCGGTTGCGCCGAATACCAGCAACCCAATAGGACGCTAAGCTTAGTCATCAATCAGTTAATTTATAAGGACATCAATGGCCATTAAACTCAGCCGCTCAGCCAAACCCGCACAACAAGCTAAACAATCCACGGAAAAATCTAGTCCAGGCATAGTTAAAATTGCCGCCATACAAATGGCTTCGGGACCCAATGTGTCGGCCAATTTAAGTGAGGCGGAAAAACTGATACAAATAGCCGCTGAGCAAGGCGCGAAGCTGATTGCGCTGCCTGAATATTTTGCCATTATGGGGATGAAAGAGACCGACAAAGTCGCGGTGGCTGAACAACTTGGCAAAGGCCCTATTCAGCAATTTTTAGCAGATACTGCGAAAAAATATGAGGTTTGGATCGTCGGTGGCTCTATCCCGTTGGTATCTGACAGCGCCGGTAAAATACGCAACAGCTGCTTGGTATTTGATGCGCAAGGTAATCGAGTCGCGCGTTACGACAAAATTCACTTGTTCGGCATGGACTTGGGTACCGAACATTATCACGAAGAAAAAACCATACAAGCCGGTGACCAAGTGGTCGTAGTGGACGCCCCCTTTGGCAAAATTGGTTTATCGATTTGCTATGACTTGCGCTTCCCAGAGCTGTATCGTGCCATGGGGGTTGTCGATTTAATCGTTATACCTGCAGCATTTACCGAGACTACAGGCAAGGCGCATTGGGAAACCTTGATTCGTGCCCGTGCCATTGAAAATCAGTGCTATGTATTAAGCTCTGCGCAGGGCGGATATCATGCCTCCGGTCGCGAAACCCATGGTAATAGCATGATTGTTGAT
>JACCDX010596454.1_pt1 | contig 11014 bp, 6 predicted proteins | sample 7449681 | NCBI WGS metagenome assembly JACCDX01 (sample SAMN15323450, study PRJNA562643) | freshwater metagenome | isolation source: river surface water | place: USA:Blue River Watershed | collected 2017-08-18 | reverse complement strand
GCAAAGCCCGAGAAATCATCCATACCGATGACCTCTTCGCCTTTAGCGTCATAAGCAATACCAATACCAACTTCCATGTTGACTTCAACTGCGTTGGTTGCCCATGCATACGACAACGTACCTATACTAAAAATATCATATCCAAAAATCGGTCCGTTTGGACCATCAACTCTAAGGCCCTCCGTGATATCTAAAGTATTAAAGCCTTCTCCACCTTGGGCAACGCTATTAGCGTTAGGGTTGATACTAATAATGTCATCACCTTTACCGCCATCGTAGTTATTAGCTCCACCTGTGGTTGCAAAGATTATGTCAGCCTTATCTGTTCCCTTTGCAATCCAGTTCTGAGTCAATGAATCTCGAGTTGCTGCAACTAGATTTCCTATTACAGTTTTTTTGAGAGATGCTGGATCACTAAGTTCACTATATCTAGAGAACTGAATTATCTCCATCATCCCTGATGGTATTCCTAAAAGCGCTCTATGAGCTTGATACCCCTGAAACGGAGTGCCTGAATTACTATTACCCTTGGGCAGCAAATAGAGAGTATTTGATACGCCTTCCACATAACCTGCGATGTTGAGACTATCATCAACCAATTGGTTAAAAATGAGCTTGTCGCCTTTACCACCACTATCAGCTATGGTAATAGAACTAAATTGATTGATGGCATTAAATACATATGTATCGTCGCCTTCTCCACCATCAGAAGAGCCACCATCATGCGTTATTAATGTGTCGTTACCTGCACCGCCAAATAGTCTATCGGATCCGCCAAAACCGTTTAGCGTATCAGCCCCAGCCCCACCAAACAAAGAATCCCCCATCTGTGTTCCAAATATTTGGTCGTTACCATCTCCACCATTGATTTCGAAACTTCTAAACCTTATTTCCTCATCTGTTATTAAGGGCGTGAATGCATTAGTGCTGGCGCTATAACTACCTGTCCCACGCAAATAAAGTACATCATCTTTAGCGGACGCCGCGCCTGCTAATAAATCAGCAACACTAATTGGCTGTGTGAGAGGAAAATCAGCTTCACCATCAAAGCCAAATACAACTAATTCAACACCATTAGCTTGGGTTGTATCTATCGTAGTTACACTAGATGAATCATTACGATTCGTGAGAACTATTGATGTATCTGTCTTTGTTACAGAATAAATTGACTCCTCATATTGCATATAGGTGACGTCATTACCTGAGCCTCCGACTAACGTATCCTTGCCTCCAGAACCAACCCGCCCTATGACATCAAGGACATAAGCGCCATAATCTGCTCTAAGAACATCGTCACCTTCACCACCAAGAATTAGATCATTACCATCACTACCCTCTAAATCATCATTTCCTGAACCCCCATCTAACGTGTCATTTCCTGAAAACCCTGTTAGATAATCATTTCCGCCAGAACCTTCTAATTTATTATTAGCTGCATTACCTAATATCTCTTCCGCAAAATTATTACCTTTGATATTTGCGGCATTCGTATTTGTAAACGTCCAGAAATTTTGTGAGCCACTATTAAACGCAGCAGCATTAAATTGACCCGCTGTTAATGTTCCAATGCGTTGATCACTTGCCAATACGTAACTGATTGCCCCCTTGACTTGTATAGAGTTAGCGGAGGGATAGAGTGATGGGTAAATCGAGGCCTCAAAGCTTTCTTCCCCTTTGATGACATCTCCTATAGAGTCAACGATATATATATCTTCCCCAGCGCCCCCATTTAATATGTCATCACCTTTACCACCATCAATATAATCATTACCATCGTTACCAACCAAACTATCTTTACCTTCACCACCTGACAAAGTATCTGAAAAATCTGTGCCTTTAATGGTATCGTTACCAGCAAGTCCATCAACTGAAAATCCAACCCTTGAAAATGCTAATGATTCGCGCTGAAACAAAAAATCGTTTCCAGAGCTAGAAGCTTCTGCTAATAAATCATTTAGACTTATTGGACCATCACCAAAAAAATTTATGGACTCAATACCATTGACTGCAGTTCGATCGAATGAAATAACACTTGACGCATCTGTTTTATCAGTTAAATCTAACGTCGTGTTTGTCTTAGAAAAAATATAATTAGACGCGGAAAAACGTAAAAACAACATATCAAAACCTTCTCCCCCCACCAAAGTATCTTTGCCGCTAGATCCATAAGTAGATGTGGCAGGATCATAATCACCCCACCCAGCAAAAAATACATCATTTCCTGATCCACCAATTACTGAGTCATTACCACCATCACTTTCAAAATAATCATCACCATCGCCGCCATCTAGAGTGTCATTTCCATTACCACCCCAAAGTAAGTCTGCGCCTCCAGCACCCACTAATTTATTATTTGCGGCATTGCCATTAATTCTTTGTCCAAACTCATTACCTTTTATATTAATTAAGTCAGTATTTTTATAAGTCCAAAACGGCCCTTCCCCGCTGACAAAGAACTCAGCATTAAATTGACCTGCTGTTAAAAGTCCAATTTGTTGGCCACTATTGAGTTCATAATTTGTAGTGCCTTTAATCTGTATGGTATTTGCAGATGGCTTAACCTCAAACTCAGAAATTTCATATCTAGTTTCACCTCTAATCTCATCATTTGCAGAATCAACTATGTAGAAATCATCTCCAGCACCACCTTCAAGAATGTCATTTCCTATGCCACCATCAAGATAATCCGCACCATCATATCCAACCAAAGTATCATTACCAACTCCACCAAATAATTTATCGCCAGAGCTTCGATTACCTTGTAAGTTCGCAACAAAAAATTGTGGTGAAATATCTGTACCAAACAATATATCATTCCCTGCCAAGCCATCTATGTTCGCTATTGAACCAGAATAGTCAAGTGTTGGAATAAATGTTTTTGTATTTACGTTATAGCTTCCTGATCCACGCAGATACAGTACGTCGTCTTTTGCAGACGCTGCGCCTGCAAATAGATTTGCTATGGCTATTGGCGTGCCTGATTCAAACTGACTCCCAAACACGACAAACTCCACTCCATTATCCTGAGTGGTGTCAATCGTCATTACACTATTTATATCTGCTTTATTAGTTAGAATAATTGCTGTATCTGTCTTAGTGATCGCATAACTTGATTCATCAAATTGCATGTGAACCGTATCGTTACCAGCACCGCCCATAATAGAGTCTTTGCCTCCAGAACCAGAATAAGTCAGTGTAATTGGGTCAAAATCGCCCCAATCTGCATAAAGGTCATCATCACCATCTCCGCCAGAAATACTATCGTTTCCTGTCCCCCCAGATATTTCATCATTACCTAAACCGCCAGTAATCTTGTCGTCCCCCCTACCACCAGCCACACTTTGAAAAGCAGTTGATGTACTGGTAAAAATATCCGCTCCATCGTTCAAATTAATCATTAATGACTTAGAACCACTAATAGTGACTGTATCGTTTCCACCTTTTGTTTCAACAAAATCATTACCAGTTACTACATCTGACAAATTAAGAGTTACCGTATCAGCCGATTCACTTGTTAATGCACTGTAACTGATAGGATTAAAAATATTGACGCTTCCGGTAAATTCTGTCTTACTAGTATTCCCCGGAAATGTTCGTGTCATTGAGGTTAGGGTTCCACTAGTAATCGAATCACTAGTGAAAAATACTTCACCTTTTATGTTGAGAGAGGGTAAAGAAGAAGTATTTGAAATTGGGATTTCACTGTACTCAGTAATCTTGCCAGAACTGTTTGAACTCAATGCACCAGTAAGCTGAAGTTTGATTCCAGCCGACGCATAAGTTATATTTACTTTGCTAATTGTATATGGTGTTGAGTTTGTGAATAAATTACTCAATAATGTTGAGGGACTAATAGTCGCTTCTACAATATTAGAATCTGGAAAAGTTACTTTTATAGATGTAACAGTCGCAGAATTTGCGTTTAAATTTGCTCCACTAAATACAGCGACAGAACCGTTACTAAAGCCAATAGTTAAGCTGCTAGCAGTTACAGATGTAGCTTGACCACTATTGTCAAATAATTGTGCTTTTGCAGCGTTAAGCCAAAGGTTTGTATTTTGAAGTACGAACGCAATGCTATCCTCATATGTACTCCCTTCAGGCAATTGCTGATAATTTGGGTTAATAAGTAATGCCAAATAATCAGATGAAATAATTTTCTCGTTAATAACTGCCATTCAAATTCTCACTTTTAAAAAATAGCTTGCAAACTTTACCTAGCAATTTAAAAAATTAAATTATTTAACTTAAAAATCATTGAATCATAAATTCATACTAAAAATCTTATTGTTATAACTAAAACCAATGTATTAATAAGAAAATAATTAAAGTTATAGAAAATAAAATACTTTTGATTAACAGTTAAATACAGGCTAGATGCCGGCTTTCTCTGAAGGTATCCATAACATTTTAAGACTAATATAAAAAGTATTGATAATTAAGATATATACGTCGGATTTTATTATATATTTCATAAATAATTGAACTGTTTTACTTCATAATTGGCTTTAAAATTTAGGCAGATTAGAACTTTAGTACTTTTTAGTAATTATTTGCCAAAAATTGTTTTCTGATATGGGTCATATGTCACTGAAAAACCCTCAATTTGTACGCAACTTGGCATCGTAAATTTCTGCTAAAAGAATAGATAAGCGATGTCTAGAACGTCAATTTTTTCATGGAAGTTGATGAGTAGGCAGGTTTGATATTAAAGACAATCTAACTTCTTAGAACTCGTTTAGCGATCAAGTTAAATTAACCACTTAAATATTTTCGAACAGCATCCAAATAGGACTTTTCTTCCGCTAAGAAGCAACCATGCTTTAACGCGTTCATCTTACTGATCGCCTTACCTTCAGGCGTTCTTGCTCCCGTTGATGATTTCCAAGGTTTCCAACTTTTGATCATCTCTGCCTGACTATGCCTGCGCTCTAAAGTCCATCCGTTCGCCATTACTCGCCTCCAAACGTTCGTTTGAGTTATTTACTTGCATTAGATTGGCAACATTCGTCTGATTAATATATTGCTTAGGAGTCTTTATTGCATCTAACGCCTCAATAGTCGATCTGCATTGTGATTGAGCCTTCAAACCTAACCGTAAATAAACATCGACTGCATTTGAATGATGACCAATGTTTTGCTGAGCTTGAACCGCTAGCCGATGGAAAATACTATCCAAAGTAATTGCCTGTGCTGCCAGCATAGCCTCCATATTGCCCAAGTCGCCAGAACAAGCATCCTCGGTCAACTCCTGCATTCGTGCAGCTAACACCATCGTATCTATTTCAGCCAGATTAGATGTGAATCCATACGTCGTCATTGCTGCCTTCATGCTAGGGTCTAATGCAATATATGCGCCCTTTTCTTCCAGAGAATCTCCGGGATATTTATCTGGATCAAGTTTAAGGGTCATCTTTGAATTTGATTTTTTCATTTCGTTTTATTCCAGTAATCAATTGAAATTTGATAAATTTTATCCCGATGCAAAGCGTAAAACTACTGACCTATCAACCAATAAACCCATTAGTTCGTTTTTTTAATTTTTTTTCCCGACAATCGATTCCAGAGAGTCTGCACGTCTTCGTAAGCTGCCTCACAAGCTGATACATCACATGACGCTACGATTTTAGCCGCAATCCTAATAGCTTCGTTAAATGGCAGCCCATCGACTTTCATGAATTCCCAAGCCATATTGTTTACTCGTTCAAGTTCTTGAATTGAGTATCCAGTCGTTATCGCATCTGGAATTAAATCGAACCTAAACTGCTCTAGATTCAAAGACAGTCCATTTATAGAATTTACATCCGAACTTTTACCATCTTTATTGTCGACTTTTGCTAATGCTATTTCCGCTATTCTTGCTATTTTAAGGTTATGACACTGATCATCATTAGCAGAAATAGCGGGAATAGCATAAATAGCGACATTGTTATCCTTACCAACCCAGTCTCTCAATGCCATCCATCACTCCTACGAAGCATAGGATTTATTTGAATTCTCTTAAAACGTCCGTCTTCCTTAAAACGTATGCGTTTCTTTTCCTCTAGAAACGTTAATGCTTTATATAAATCTCCTTTCCTTCGAAATTTAACTGGTGTAACCAATTGCATAATGTTAGTTATGGAAATATCTGCAGATTGTTTCTTAACAGAAAAATTAATTAACCAGCTATCGAGTCGGATAATGTCAGCAAGTTCTTCTGGCAAGGCTATTTCGCCAAAAAATCGTCTACTTTCATTTAGATGCCATGCTGCAATTTCACAACCTGATTTCATAGAATCCAGACCAATTACTAACGAACCATCTTCAAAGAATTGGAAAATTGCAGCTAGTCGAGTAGCGTTATCTGCTGTTTTAGATGCAACATCACGAACATCGCGAAGCTCGCCATCAATACCTAAACCTTCCTCAATATCATTGTAGAAAAGCTTCCAATATGATTTAGCCTCTTGACTTAATGTCGACATTTTTGGCTCTAATCTGCCCTGCTCATTAATAGGCACTATTTGATTTAATATTTCAGATAGCCGCTTATTAAACCTATCTCTTGCAGGCCATTCTTTAGGGGGTTCAGAGTAAAAACGACTGCCCTGAGTAGATTCTGGAAAAGCAACTAAAAATCGTGCCATAAATCCTGTCCCACGACTGAGTTTTCCTGACTTACGATAGAACTCATGAAGAGTTGATTCCTGTACCATCAAGCCAATAGTCAATCGAACGTCTCTGATCGTAAAGGACTCACTCGTCCTACGATTGATAGCTAATTCTCCACCATCCCACATAATGTTTAATTGCCCTAAACTACGCATTAGCGAATCTGGATTCATTGCATGTCCACCGAGAATAGCTGCTGCCTCACTTGACATCACACCTCCTGATGGCCATTTATTTGACAGATCAAATGCTAGTGCTTCAGGCGTAGCATCACCATAGATAAGTTTCGGAATCTTTGGTGGAGTAGGCTTTTCCTTCTCAACTATTCGTAAGTCGTTTTCGTGAGGACGAGTATCACTATTCTTTTTTGCCATTTCATGGATTTTGCTTTTAATTCCAGATCGCTTGGCTTCCCATGCCTCTAAATCAGCAACGTAATTATCTTTTTCTGGCTTAAATAGTTTTTCTTGCTGATCTTCATAGTCTCTGACAACCCTCATGAAATGTTTGTCACAGGTAGACTTCCGTTCCCCACTATCTGCAATAGTCAGCATAAAAAGACTCACCGGATTCTCAAGTACTTCATCACGGCGAACATCAATATATGCTTGCGCGGCTAAAGAAACCGTGGCTAATGCTGATGAACAAATTAGTGGTATTGGAGCCTTAGCATGACTTGAGAATTCAATCACTGCATCGCGAATTTTCTCTGGAAGTGCATGTAGTGGATAAGCTAATTTTTCCTGATTTGGAGATATTGATTCTGGTTTATCCCATTCATCGACGATATTTAATGCTGAGCTTATCGCGATTTTTACTGCTTCTAGCCCACTAGTAATTTTCATATCGTTGAAATCTTTACCGCTATCTCCATCTGGCAAGTTTGGTATTGCAATCCTGCAACCAATTGACCTAGCTGCTTTTACTGCGCTGTCTTGTCCATTACCAATATCAGCCAAAATGATGATGTCAGCTTGTGGATATAAATCTCGCATTAATTTAGCAACGCTAATTAAATTGCCAGAGGATAACGAAGCGATAACCAAATAACCAGTCGCCTCATATGCTGATAAAACAGTTGCGACACCCTCGCCAACTAAAATGGTTTCGCCTGCGCCATTGCTCTTTGGTAAATCAGAAATAGCCCAGAAACCCCCTTTTTTTGTACCCTTTCCATATAGCGCAGTCTTTTTTGAGTTGCTATCAATAATCTCAATATTGGACATTACTATTTGTCCATCTTTGACTAACCAAACTGGTGCTATTAATACAGTCTCGCCTGATAACTCAACCTCACTAGAACGTGGGGAGTAGCCTAAAAGTGCTTTCACCGCATCAAGTTTTATTTCACGTAAAGTTGTTGTTATTGGAATCTGTTTCTTTTGGATATAAGGATTATCAGAAGAAACCGAAGAAGATTCATTCCAAATTTGTATAGCTTTTTCAGAAGTGGCTTTAAATAAGCGCTCTGACTCATCAGGCTTACTTTGGCTTGATTGCTGATAATTTTTAAGTTCTTGAGTGATATCACTAGCCTTAGAAAAACTATTGATATATCCAAACCTTTTGGCAATATGAAAAAGCGTTCCTATCCCCACAGCACCGTTTGGATCAGTTGATTGAATGAGCGATCTGACAGCAGATTGATTATATTTTTCTCCGCCTTGCGACCACTGGTCAAATATTAAGCCACCCTCTTCACGTCCAAACTCCGAAATGAGTGCAAAACCAATATTTACCCAATCTGAATATTCAATATCCGGGGGAATGCAGTTCAAAGCAGAATGAACCGCGGATTGATTATCTAAGACTTCCATAATCGCCTCCTTATTCAGTCGATCCGCTTGCGCGGGTTCGACTTTCTAGCCACTGCAATACATCTGAGCGACGGTATCGGACGTTACGACCGACTTTGATGAAAGGGAGTTTATAGCGACCTGTAGTGCGCCAAGCTTCTAAGGCGCTTTTTGAAATACCTAGGATTTCAGCAGTTTCTTGACAATCTATAAGATCGAAGCCTGACTGAATAATGTTTTGAACCGACATGAAACACCTCCATAAAAACCGGTACTAGACCGTATGGAGACGATAATCTGATTAACTGTAATCTTCAGGGTGAATATTCCAATTTATTTTGGAATATTCCATGTTATTTTGCTTTTCTTTCGATTGCGCTGGGGATTTCTTTCAGTAAATTTCTAACTGTCCTTTCATTAATGGACCAACCAGTTTGTTGACTAATAATATATGCAATTTTATTTGAAATCTTTGGCTCATCAAATTTAAGACCACATTCTTTAATCAACGCCCCAATAATAGCTAAATGCGAATATCTTGCTTTGTTATAAATTTCATCTCGAGTTTCAAAAGGTATTCGGTTAAGTTTTTCCATATACCGCTCCTCAAACTCTGTGATAGAGGAATCTATATCAAGTTTTTCTACTCCAAAATCATTTTGAATGTCATTTTTTATTTTTAGTAATTCAGGAATATTTTCTTTAGGCCAACCAAAATGCCAGTGAGGCAATTCAAAGTTACCATCAAAAATATCCGAAGGAGATTCTCCTTCTTCAATGGAAGATTCGTTTTGGAGATACCAAATTTTTTCTTGAATATGATAATCCTCTAATAATTTAAAAATTTTTTCCTTTTCTTGCTCTTGAAGTAATTTAAGCCTGCCAAATCTGTCTCTGCCGTGATAACAACTATGCTGTTCTATTGCGGTAGCAATAGTTCCTACAGAATGCTGCATTAATGCTTGAGCTACAGAATAATCAATTTGCATCACAACTCCTTTCTTATTGGAATAACTTCAGCTTTCTCTTTTAAACCTGCAGCTTCTAGCATTGCCTCAGTTGCTTTATTAACCGATTGACGAACAGGATCATCACTCAATCGTGCGTATACCTGAGTAGCTTGCAAGCTTGAGTGATTAAGACTCTTCCCAATGATTACTAAACTCGCCCCTGTATTTGCCTGCCAGCTACCAAGCGTTCTTCTCAAATCATGGAGTGTGACTCCATTCTCAATCTTTCTTCCGTAGGGAATCCCTGCTCTTGCCATGACCCGCATGACAGCCTTTTTAGGATCAGATACATAACCTGAGGCACTATCTGCTGGAAATACATAACCACCATTTGTATCTTCATATCTGAGCTTAAGTATTTCAATAGCTGTTGGACTTAAGATGACGTTCTGTGGTAGGTCATTCTTGGTGCGAGGTATTCGCCATGTAGCCGTTTCTAAATTGATCTCATTCCAATGCATAGCCATGACGTTCTCTTTTCTAGCCCCAGTCAAAAGAGCCATCAAGATAAGGTGGCGCATCGTAATGCTTGGCTCATTCTCTAGAGACTGAAAAAATCTTGGTAACTCATCCGCTTGTAAAAATCTTTCTCGACTTATGATTCTGCCATTGACCTTAATACCTTTGACTGGATTAACTTCAAGGTAGCCCCACTCAATAGCCTTATTAAAAAGTACAGAAGATAGAGCGCGAATTTGACGAACTGTTGCTGGCGATTTACCTGCGTTCTCTGCATCAGACAAAATTAATGAAATACGATCGCGCTTAATCTCGGAAAGCTTATGGCTGCCTAGAGAAGGCTTTAAGTAATCTCGGAAACGCTGCATGTCAGCAGGCCATGATCTCTTCTGTTGTCCATGACGTTTGCCATACTCAACAAAGAACTCTGAGAGCGTTGGCTCTGCTTTGAATGCTCTTCTAGCTTCTGCAGGATTTGCTCCCTCAGCAAACTGACCGAGTAGTTTTTGTGCTTCTATCCTAGCCTGCTCAATGGTCATTTCTGGGAAGCTGCCCAGCTTGACCCAAACCATTCGAGTACCAACACGCTTGACCAAGTAAAAAGTTTTACCCCCTGATGGTGTCACCCTAAGCGCTAATTTTTGAACTTCAGCATCGTAAAAAGTGATGCGTTTTGCTTCCAATGAAGGCTGTAAATTTGCGATCCAAGTCTTCGTGAATTTGATACGGTTCATCCCTCAATCCTCATGATTGGGCTATCACTGGGCTAGCACGGACTATCAAATTTCGTCTAATTTCATGCTAGCCCGTAGGGTTCAGTATACCGTATAATCGTTGCTGTATAAGGGTTTATGTAGCTAGATATGTCCACGTATTGGACTAGCCTTCTGGACTGTTAATCCGCAGGTCCCTGGTTCGAGTCCAGGTCGGGGAGCCAAGAAATACGAAAGCCCGCAAATGAAAGTTTTCGGGCTTTTTCGCTTTTGAATGCTAGATCATGTAAAGCCATTCTTCCCGCTTGCTCTTAAGCTGCATTCTTAGCATAATTTGGCAATGCGCCCATCCACAGCCCTTGAAAGTCACCGTCAGGCGATC
>JACCDX010136971.1_pt1 | contig 11018 bp, 10 predicted proteins | sample 7449681 | NCBI WGS metagenome assembly JACCDX01 (sample SAMN15323450, study PRJNA562643) | freshwater metagenome | isolation source: river surface water | place: USA:Blue River Watershed | collected 2017-08-18 | reverse complement strand
CCAACCTTTGCCAAAGTGAGTTCAGCGCCAGCACGAGATGAAAGATCATCCTTATTTTCAATAAGTAATCTGGCAACCTGAGAGCCAACAATCCCGCAGCCCAGCATGCCTACATTCAGTGGATTGTTAGCTGGACTCATTGGAGAAGTATCTCAAACTTATGAGAGTTGCCGTGGCGCTTCAATTACGTCTAATGAGAGCAAATCGGTGTGATTTTCTCTCCGCAATATTGTGCGGGCGGTGCCATTTAATACCGCAACAACTGCGGGGCGTGGCATGTGGTTGTAATTGCTCGCCATGCTGCGGCCATATGCACCAGTTGCTGGAAATGCCAATAGATCACCAGGTGCAATATCTTCTGGTAAATCTAAATCAAAAATTAAAATATCACCGGTTTCGCAATGCTTTCCCACAATTCGTGAATTTACCGCCTTGGCTGATGAGCTGCGATTAGCTAAAAATGCTGAGTACTTCGCACCATATAAAGCAGGACGAATGTTGTCACTCATTCCGCCATCTACTGAAATATAGCGACGAACTTTTCCATCTTCTAATGTAACTAATTTAATTGTGCCAACCTCATAAATAGTTGTTGTCGTTGGCCCAACTATTGCTCGACCCGGCTCAATTGAAATATTAGGTAGCGCTAACTTCAATTTTGCGCACTCCTCTTTAATGGTCTTTGCAACAACTGGCAAAACTAAATCAGGTGCGATGGCCTTCTCTGATTTGGTATAGGCAATTCCATAACCGCCACCAATATTTAATTCTGGTAACTCTTTGCCGTACTTATCGCGAAATTCAGCCAGAACTGAAATTAATCGCTGAGCAGCTAAGGTAAAGCCATTCACATCAAATATTTGTGAACCTATGTGGCAGTGAACACCAGCTAGTTGCAGTGAGCTCTCAGCCATACATTTTTCAACAGCCTGCATAGCAGCACCACTTGCAATAGAAAAACCAAATTTCACATCTTCATGTGCAGTTGAAATAAACTCATGAGTATGCGCCTCAACACCAGGTGTTAAACGCAGATAAACCTTTTGTGTTTTTCCAGCCGCTTTTGCTGCTTGGGCAATTCGTTCAATCTCTATAAATGAGTCAATGACAATTGTTCCAACTCCAGCCTTAACCGCCATTTCAATTTCAGCAAGCGATTTATTATTGCCATGAAATTCAATGCGATCTGCTGGGAATTTGGCAGCTAGCGCAACAGCTAATTCTCCACTTGTGCATACATCAAGATTTACATTTAGCTCCATCAACCACTTTGCAACCTCAACGCAAATGAAGGATTTTGCAGCATAGTAAAGATTGCCACCACCAAATGCTGCAATTAATTCATCGCGCCAGGCATTAGTGCGGGTATAAAAATCAGCTTGATCAATAACAAATAGTGGTGAGCCAAACTCTTTGGCCAAGGATGAAGCTGAACACCCAGCAATAGAGATCTCGCCACCAAAATCATTTTCTTTATTTATCTTTAAATTACTGGAAAAAAGCGAGGTTGGATAAGTCATTTGAAATTACATCTTCTCCGGAGCATGAACACCAAGTAAATCTAAGGCATTACTAATTACCTGCGCAGTTGCCTGGCAAAGCGTTGCGCGAGCAGAGTTCAATTCACTTGGTTTTTCATCTCCGATTGGAAGTACTCGGCAATCATTGTAGAAACGGTGATAAACACCAGCTAACTCCTCAACATATCTTGCCACTCGATGCGGCTCCCGCATTTCAGCTGCCCCTTGCACAACCTTTGGAAATTCAGCAAGTAATCCAATTAATTCTCGTTCCCGCTCATGTGAAAGTAGCTCTGCTTTGTATGCATCTGTCCCATATTTAATTCCAAAATCTTTTGCATTTCTTAACACTGCACAAATTCGCGCATGCGCGTACTGCACATAATAAACTGGATTTTCATTGGTATTTTTGCGAAGTAAATCAACATCCATCACCATTGGCGTATCAGTTGGATAACGAATTAATGTATAGCGCGCAGCATCAACGCCAACTTTTTCTACTAACTCTTCTAATGTAATAATTGTGCCAGCACGTTTGGAAAGTTTTAACTCCTCGCCACCCTCCATAATTTTTACCATCTGCCCAATTAAAACCTCAATATTTTTCTCCGGATCATCACCAGCACATGCTGCAATCGCTTTTAATCTTCCAACATAGCCATGATGATCTGCGCCAACCATGTAAATGCATAAATTAAAGCCACGCTCGCGTTTATTTACATAGTAAGCGGTATCAGAGGCGAAGTAAGCAAATGATCCATCTGATTTAATGATTACGCGATCTTTGTCATCACCAAAATCTGTTGTGCGCAGCCAGGTGGCATTCTCTGATTCAAAGACATGGCCTTGTGATTTCAATTTTTCTAATGAGTGGTTAAAGAAATTATTTTCATACAATGATTTTTCGGAGAACCAAATATCAAAATGGGTGCCAAAGTTCTCTAATACCTTTTGTTGCTGCGCTAATTGCAACTTATATCCAGCATCTCGAAAGGCGGCGATACTTTCTGCTTCTGGCAATTTGATTAACTCTGGCGCTTTTACAGAAACCTCTTTAGCCAAATCCAAAATATACTCACCGTGATAGCCATCTTCTGGTCTTGGTTGCCCCATTGCGGCAGCGCGGATTGATGCACCAAATAGATCCATCTGATTTCCGCGGTCATTAATATAAAACTCTCGTGCTACCTCAGCCCCCGCTGCATTCAATACTCGTCCGAGTGCATCGCCGACCGCTGCCCACCGAGTGTGACCTAAGTGCAATGGTCCAGTCGGATTAGCGCTAACAAACTCAAGGTTAATTTTTTTTCCAGTTAACCAATTTCCATGACCGAACTTTTTTGCACTAGTTAAAATATCAACAACAACTGCGCCTTGAGTTGCGGTATCTAATGTGATGTTAATAAATCCAGGGCCAGCAATCTCTACCTTTGCAATTCCTGCCTCAGTTAATAAATTATTTTCTCTCAATGACCTAATAATTAATTCAGCAACAGCGCGAGGTTGCATGCCAGCAGATTTGGCGAGCGCAAGTGCAACCGATGTTGCGTAATCACCATGGTCACGATTTTTAGGTCGATCTAAATTAATTTCAGCCGGCGCAGTTGCCGTTAACTCACCCTTAGAAATCACCATCTCAAGTGCTTTGGCGATTGCTCCTTGAACCTGTGTTTGAACCAGCATTGGCGCTGAATTAGCTGCTGGTGATTGGTTCATTTGAGCAAGGTTACCTGTTGCCCTCGATATCAAGCGTGAGGGTTATTAATCGTTACCGTTTGGCGCAGATGGCATCAACACCGTAATCTTGCCCCCGCACTCAGTTCTATTGCGGGAGTGGTGAAATGGCAGACACGCAGGTCTTAGGAACCTGTGCTTCGGCGTGTGGGTTCAAGTCCCACCTTCCGCACCAGATTTGTAAATCACCCTTGTTTTAAATGTAATTGCGAGGAAGGATCACAACATGGCAGAGAAAAATTTCTTATCTTGGGTTGGCTTTAAAGGCGAAGGTTCTGATCAGCCTGCGCCAGCTGAAAATGCATTAGAGCGAATTCGCCAACTTGAATCTCAACTAAGTGATATGCGCTCACGTCGTGACATCACCTCACTAACTAAAGAAGAGTTTGAAATTCTGGCGACTGAAACTGCCATGAGCATTATTAAATCTGCGCAAGCTCGTGAAGCGAAGGCAAATAGCGCAGCACAAAAGATAATTAATGAATCTGCTCGTGAAGTAAAGGAAAAATTAGAGAGCGCTGAAGCTAAAGCAAAAGCAATTCTCTCTGCGGCGGAAAATCGTGGTCGTAAGTATTTGCAGGCAGCTGAAGAGGATGCTGATGAACTTCGTGCAAATGCTGAAGCTGAGGCGGAAGAGACTCTCTCGGAATCAACTCGTGAAGCAGCCTCTTTAACATCTGCCGCTCGCCGTGAATCACAGAAGATGATTGAAAATGCTGCAAACCAAATTGTTGATTACCGAGGTTGGCTATCTACTGCAATTGCTGAAGCTGAACGCTTACACCGTTCTCAAAATGCTTCGCTAAATGCTGCTGAACAAGCGATTCAACAAACTCGCCAAAAATTACAACATGCATTTGATCGTTTAGCAGAGTTACAAATGGATATCAATGCTAATTTAGATGCTACCAATAGACCAGCTGGAAAAACATTTGTAAGTGGTAAAGGTAAGCAGATTGAAATTGCAAATGCTCGCAAAGCCCAAGCACAAAAAAAGGCTGAGCAGAAAAAAGCTACCGCTAAAAAAACCAGCAAGAAGAAGTAATTAGATAACTCGCAAGTTATTTAAAATACTTTCTATTTATATCTGAGATAAGAAACTTTCATGTCAATAACTTCTCAAGATAATAAACCAGTACGTCATATTGCATCTATTGATGGCTTACGAGCCATCGCTGTCACTGCAGTAGTTCTTTATCACCTAGGGATATCGTGGATTCCCGGTGGCTTCCTCGGCGTAGATCTATTTTTTGTTATTTCTGGTTATGTAATTACTAGATTAATTCTTGATTCAATTAATCGATCAAGCGCCTTAGATTTACGCGCTTTTTACTGGGCCAGACTTCGCCGAATTTATCCAGGCTTTTTATTTATGGTTTTTAGCACCATTATCTTTATCGGTGTCTGGGCACCTGAGGCAATCAAAAGATTTCTAACTGATCTGCCATATGCATTAACCGGCACTATGAACTGGTCATTGGTTGCTCGCCATCAAGATTACTTTGAAGCGATTGGTCGCCCGCCACTATTGCAGCACACCTGGTCGCTAGCGGTTGAACTGCAATTTTATTTGATCTGGCCGATTATTTTGTTAACGGTTTTGAAGTACTTCGGTAAGAAAAATGTGGCGCGTGCTGCGTTAGCAATTGCTATGTTTTCAGGTGCAGCGTTGTTTTTGGTTTCATGGCGGCTTGATGCATCAAATGCCCAACAAGTAAGCCATGTCTACTTTGGCACCGACACCCACAGCATTGGTTTATTTCTCGGATCGGCACTTGCGGTTAGTTGGATTCCACAAAATTTAAGTGCGAATATTGAAAAGCGTGCTCAAGATGTTGTTGATGGAATTGGGGTAGTTGGCTTACTTGGTTTGATTAGTACTTTCTTGTTTATCGATGAAGCAAATGCCACTTTGTATCGAATCGCATTTCCACTGGCTGGAATTTTTGGCTGTTTAGTGATTATTTCACTCGTTCACCCAGCTTCTAGATTCGCACCAATAATTAGCAGCGCCCCGTTTGTTTGGATTGGTCAGCGAAGTTATGGAATTTATATTTGGCACTGGGTAATTTTCCAAGTAACAAGACCATCTGTGGATCTGACCGGTGATCCTTGGGCGCTTTACTTAGCGAGAGTTTTATTGGTTTTAGCACTTGCCGATATCTCACTCCGCTGGGTTGAGATTCCATTTCGCCAAGGAAATATTCAAAATTGGATACGAGGAATTAAGTACCGGGCACCGAAGGTGCAACTTCGTCATAAGAGTTATATCGTAATTTCAATATTCACATTGCTTGCTGTTTCAACCTCTATCTCAGTGCAGGCCATCAATAAAGCTGATTTAATTGCCAAGCAAATCCAAGAAGCATCAGAGAGTGAGTCTGGATTAACTGAAGATCTTGGCAGCACAACTGGGCTTTGGGTAACTGGTGACTCAGTTATTTTAGGAATTCGGGCAAAACTTGAAAAACAGGTTCATATCTCATTAATAAATGCTCGAGTTGGGCGGCAAGCACCAGAGCTACTTGCTGTGATGCGCGTTGATCAATCCTCTGTTCCAGAATCACCAATTATCTTTAATCTTGGAAACAACGGTAAGTTAACTGAAAGTACAGTGGTTGAAATTTTTGAGATCATTAAAAATCAACCAGAAGTAATAGTTGTAAATACCGCAGTTCCACGAGCTTGGCGAGATGAGAACAATCAAATTATCGCCAGAGTTGCTAGCAGATATGCAAATGTTAAATTAATTGATTGGAACAAAATCTCTGAAGGTAAACCGGAGTTATTTGCACCAGATGGTGTGCACTTGAGTCCAACTGGTTCAGATGCATATGTTGCATCCGTGCTTGATGTTTTAACTATAAAAAAATAATCCCCACTAATTTCTTAGTGAGGATTATTTAAATTACTTTTTTATGACCAGCTGCCTGGAAGTCCGAAGATCTTGCCTTCAACAACTACGCCATCTGAGTAAACAGTTGAGACCTTAACCTGTGCCCAACCTGTTGTGTCATTCTTTGTAATATCTTGTGAGAATTGTGTTGCTGGAACTGTTGCAACTAATTTCCACTCACCGGTGTTGCCGGTACGAAGCTCTAGGTTGTAACCAGTAATTCCTTCAGTGGCTGTCAATGGCGCCTTCCAGAAAACAGTTGCACCAGTTGGTGTGTATTGCGCAACGATTTTTGTTGGAGCCTCGTGCGCTGCAAGTGCTGCTGAAGTATTTGATGCTTCAGGTGATGCTGACTCTGTTGGAGCAGCGCTCTCGGATGCTACCGGGGTTGGCGTAACTGTTGTTGATTCATCATCTGATGAGCTCTTTGCAATTACCGCAACTGCCAAAATAACAATTCCAAGAATTACTGCAAACATAATTTTATTTGATGAGCCAGAGCTAGCTGTTGTCTTCTTTGCTGATGAGTAAGAAGATGTTGCTGGCTTTGGTGTTGTTGAAATAGTTGAAACTGATGAACGTGAAGAACCACTTACTGGTACTGGTGGAACTTTGTAAGTAGCAGACTTCTTCGTTGACTTACGTGCTGAAGATTTCTTAGTTGCGCGTTTTGCAGTTTTCTTAACCGCTTTACGTGCAGTTGATTTCTTAGCAGTAGATTTCTTAGCTGCTTTCTTCACAGCCTTCTTTGGCGCTTTGCGGGCAGTTTTCTTTGCGGCCACTTAGTTACTCCTTTATTAATTGCGATTGATAGATAGAGGTTTTTTCAAAACTTCCTAGTTATAAGGATACAGGAGCATTTAGAACATCAGCATCTAGAGGTGCTGGTTCAAAATTGGTGCAATCAACCGCAGCGCCTGCCCACGATGACTAATCCTGTCCTTCACCCCCGCACCAAGTTGCGCCAAACTTTGATCGAAATCCGTTGGGATAAAGATCGGGTCATATCCAAAACCTTGGTTTCCAGCTGGTTGAAATGAGATATGTCCTGGTAACTCGCCGATCTCTTGATGCTCATAACCCTTCGCTGGATTCACAAAGGCAACTACACATTTAAATTGAGCACCACGTTTTTCAGTTGGTACATCTTTTAACTCAGTTAATAACTTATTAATGTTTATTAAATCCCGCTCTTTTGCATCCTTTCCTTCATACCCACCATAACGTGCTGAGTACACCCCAGGTTGGCCTTGTAAATAATCAACAAATAAACCACTGTCATCAGCTAATGCTGGAAGATTTGCAAACTCAGCGATCGCTCTTGCTTTAAGAAATGCATTCTCACTTAATGTGTTTCCACTCTCAATTACATCTGGCATATTGGGAAAATCAGCCAAACCTAAAACTTTGATATCACCTGCATGTTCGGCGAGTAATCTTTCAAACTCAGCGATCTTTCCCTGATTTTGGGTTGCTAAAACTAAGCTGCGCAAATATTTATGCTAACGCTTGTTTTTGCAGCTTCGCTAATTCTGAACAACCGGCAGCACCTAAATCCAATAAGTTATTTAGCAGAGTGCGGTCAAATGGTTTTCCTTCAGCAGTTCCTTGCACTTCGATAAAATTGCCATCACCGGTACAAACAATATTCATATCAGTCTCTGCTGTGACATCCTCCTCATAGCAAAGATCTAACATTGGTGTGCCATTAATAATTCCAACTGAAACAGCAGCAACTGATTGCGAGATTGGCATCGCATCATTTGCAATATGCCCCTTCTCCTTTGCCCATGAGATCGCATCCATTAATGCAACATATGCACCGGTGATTGCAGCGGTACGTGTTCCACCATCTGCTTGCAAAACATCACAATCAATCACAATGGTGTTTTCACCAAGTGCCTTCATATCAACAACGCCACGTAATGAGCGACCAACTAATCTAGAAATTTCTTGAGTGCGTCCGCCTAATTTTCCTTTAACACTCTCGCGATCAGAACGTGTATGAGTTGCACGTGGCAACATCGCGTACTCACTAGTTACCCAACCAACACCTTTACCGACTAACCAACGTGGCACGCCAGGTGTAAATGAGGCAACACATAAAACACGAGTGTTTCCAAACTCAACCAATACTGAACCCTCTGCATTATTTAGCCAATTTCTGGTGAAGGAAATTTTGCGCAGTTGATCAGGAGTTCTTCCATCAATTCGTGACATTTATTTGCTCCCTAGATTTATTTGCTGACGCTAAATTTTTTGACTTACGCTGAGAACCTCTGGACCTAAAAATCTTCGGGCCAAGGCGCTGAACTTATCGGTATTTCCTGTTGCTACAAATTTATGGGTGACCGCTGCATTCTCGGTATTTAGTAAATTCTTCTCAACTAAAGTTCTATACAAATCCTTCGCAGTCTCTTCAGCACTTGAAACCAAGGTGACCTCATTGCCCATGACATATGAAATTACACCGGTTAACAATGGATAGTGGGTACAACCTAGAACCAAGGTATCGATCTTTGCCGCAGTCATTGGGGCTAAGTAATCCTGTGCGATTTTGGTGATGGCATCGCCAGAGGTTTCACCACGTTCTACATACTCAACAAATAATGGGCAGGCGATCGAGGTGATTTCTAATTGTGGTGCGGCAGCAAATGCATCTAGGTAAGCTTTTGAATCAATTGTTGCGGTTGTGCCAATTACACCAACCTTGCCACTTCGAGTTGCCGAGACTGCCCGACGTACTGCAGGTTGAATAACCTCAATTACTGGAATTGAGTAACGCTCTCGAGCATCACGTAACATCGCAGCACTTGCGGTATTACATGCAATTACAATCGCTTTAACGCCGGCAGCTACCAATTGATCCATAATCTCAAGTGCGTAGGTGCGAACCTCAGCCAAGGTCTTGGTGCCGTAGGGGCCGCGAGCGGTATCGCCTAGGTAGAGAATCGATTCACCAGGCAGTTGATCAATCACTGCGCGGGCAACTGTTAGGCCGCCAACTCCGGAATCGAAGATGCCAATGGGTGATGTTCTAGATGGCTGACTCATTGGGATAAGTGTAGGTGTGGGTTAGAGATCGACCTGATTTTCACCTTTTCCACGCTCCAGTGGGGCAAAAATTCAAAGAAATCCTGAGAAATTGCCTAGTTAATCCTTGCCCAACCTGCCAGTAACCCCCATTCTTAAGGCAGGTAGTTGGTGTTAGCGCTCATATGAAGCTAACAAGAGCTACTCGCTTGTGGCCAAATGGTCATGAGCAACCTAAATGCCTACGGAGGCTAATTTAGATGGGTTCAACAATCGCATTAACCAACGATCAATACGGTCTTCTTTATAACGTCTTTTCATTTGGACTTATATCGATGCTGGCTTGCACCGTTTACACACTAGTTTCACAATCACGCGTACTTCCTAAGTACCGTGGTGCATTAGTAATGTCATCAATGGTGACATTTATTGCTGGTTACCACTACTGGAGAATTTTCAACTCATTCAATGAGTCATATGCAAATGGTTCAGTATCAGTTGGAACAGCAAAGGGAACATTTAACGAGGCATACCGCTACGTTGACTGGATTTTGACTGTACCTCTTCTACTTGTAGAGGTAATTGCAGTACTAGCTCTAGCTAAGGCAGCAGCATCTTCATTGATCAACCGCCTAGTTCCAGCATCTGCAGCGATGATCGCACTTGGTTACCCAGGTGAGATGTCAAATGATACAAACACAAAGATTATCTGGGGTGTGCTTTCAACACTTCCATTCCTATACATTCTTTATGTTTTGTTCGTGGAGCTTTCAAAGTCTCTAGAGCGTCAACCAGATGGAGTTGCTGCAACAATCGGTCGTCTACGTCTGTTGTTAGTTGCTACATGGGGCGTTTACCCAATCTCATACTTACTACCAATCATTAGCGACAATGCCGCAACAGATCCAAGCGCATTCGTAAATCGCCAAATTGGTTACACAATTGCTGACGTATTAGCAAAGTGTGTATTCGGTCTAACAATCTACAAGATTGCAAAGATGAAGTCAGTAGCAGAGGGAATGAAGGACGATCACTAAGCTGTAAAAAGCTAAAACGTCCTCGTTTTAGATTAAAAATCCGCGGCCTCCCACAAAGGGGCCGCGGATTTTTTTATTAAATTATTAATCTAATCAGAGGTGTTCGATCAACTTCTCTTGAATTCCACCCAACCAAAAATAAACAGCAAATAAAGATTTTTGTGGATCGGTATCAGGCAAAAGTTCAAACTTTTCAAAGCTATCAGGAGTTACATTTAATCTAACCGCCAGCGCCAGTCGCACATCATTTATCGCAATTAACCACTGTTGCGCATCGGTTATTGCGATATCAGCCTTTGGTAACTCATGGTCTACTGGGAAAACCAATTGCTCGCGCAAATACATCAAGTGTTGTTGTTTGATTTGGCGAAGTCTTGGTTCGGTGTATTTACGAAACTCATCTGCGGCATCTGGATCGGCATAGGCGTTTGGTAACAATCGATTTAAAACTGGATCCTCGGGTGCAGATAGCGGCTCCATATTCATCAAGGTTGCCGCCATCAATTGCGCAAAGGGATCATCTGATTGATAGTGGTGAGCAAAGTTTCGCTCGCCTAATAACTCTAATAATTGTTCAACTAAATTAATTAAAATATGTAATTCATCATTGCTAAGTGCAACTGTTAAATCACCTGTGGCAGGTGTGCCTTTGAACTCACCCATGATCTGGTCTAATCATTCTCTCGTTGCAGCGTTGCCCACAAACCATGTTCATGTAATCGCTGCACATCATTTTCCATTGCCTCGCGAGAGCCAGCAGATACCACCGCTTTTCCTTCGGTGTGCACCTTCATCATT
>JACCDX011307383.1_pt1 | contig 11021 bp, 9 predicted proteins | sample 7449681 | NCBI WGS metagenome assembly JACCDX01 (sample SAMN15323450, study PRJNA562643) | freshwater metagenome | isolation source: river surface water | place: USA:Blue River Watershed | collected 2017-08-18 | reverse complement strand
GCCGGGTCGCGGCTGTCGACATAGCTGACGCGCAGCCCGGCGCTGTGCTTGCGCACCCGCTCGAAGAGCCGGTAGCTGCCGCCGTAGAGGTCGTCCCCGGCGACGATGTGCGAGCCCGCCGGCAGCGTGTCCAGCACGGTCGCCATGGCCGCCAGGCCCGACGAGAAGGCGAAGGCCTGGGCGCCTTCTTCCAGGTCGGCCACGGCGCGCTCCCAGGCCTGGCGGGTGGGGTTGTGGGTGCGGCCGTACTCGTAGCCGCTGTGCTCGCCAGGGCCCGTCTGCCGGTAGGTGGAGCTGACGGAGATGCCGGGCATGACCGCGCCGGTCACCGGGTCCGGGTGCTGGCCGGCGTGGATGACGCGGGTGTCGAAGGCCAGTTGTTCGGTGCTCATGCGGTGAGTTCCTTGCGCAAGTGGTTGATGAGGTCCACACGGGTCACCAGGCCATGAAAACCGGCGTCGTCGGCGATGACGGCCACCAGACCGCGGCGCAGTTGCTCGGTCAGGTCGGCCAGCGGCGCGTTCGGGGCGAGGGTGATCACGTCCGTGCTCATCGCACTGGCGACCGGCGCGGCGAAGGCGTGCGCCTCGGTGTGCAGGCGAGCGAGCAGGTCCGATTCGTCCAGCAGGCCGGCGAGCCGGCCCTCGGCCAGCACCGGCAACTGCGACACATCGGCCTGGCGCATGCGCGAAAACGCCGTCTTGAGCGTGTCGCCCGGGCTGACGCTGACCACACCGCCGCTGGCCGCCGGCCGGGCGATGAGGTCGCGCAGGTCGCCCACGCGCGGGCGCGGCAGCAGGCCCTGCTCGAACATCCAGTGGTCGTTGTAGACCTTGGACAGGTAGCGCGTGCCCGTGTCGCAGACGAAGGTGACGACGCGCTTGGGCGTCGTCTGCGCACGGCAATACCGCAGCGCTGCGGCCAGCAGCGTGCCGGTGGAGGAGCCGGCCAGGATGCCCTCGGCGCGGTAGAGCTCACGGGCGGTGGCGAAGCTCTCGGCGTCCGGGATGCTGTAGGCGGTGCGCACCGGCCCGAGGTCGGCGATGGGCGGAATGAAGTCTTCGCCGATGCCCTCGACGGCCCAGGAGCCGGCCTCGTTGAGGTGACCGGTGTCGATGTAGTCCTTCAGGATGGAGCCCACCGGGTCGGCCAGCACCATCTCGATGCCCGGCCGCACGCGCTGGAAATAGCGCGACAGGCCGGTGATCGTGCCGCCCGAGCCGACGCCGCAGACGATGGCATCCACGTCATGCGCCATCTGCTGCCAGATTTCCGGCGCCGTGGTGGTCTCGTGCGCCAGCGGGTTGGCGGGATTGTTGAACTGGTCGGCATACCAGGCGCCGGGGATCTCCCGCACCAGGCGGGCGGCCACGTCCTGGTAGTAGTCGGGGTGGCCCTTGCCGACATCGGAGCGGGTGAGGTGCACCTGCGCGCCCAGCGCCTTGAGCTGCAACACCTTCTCGGCCGACATCTTGTCCGGCACGACGAGCGCCACCTGATAGCCCTTGGCGCGGGCCACGAGCGCCAGGCCCAGGCCGGTGTTGCCGGCCGTGGCCTCCACCACGGTGCCGCCGGGCCTGAGCAGGCCGTCTCGCTCGGCCGTCTCGATCATGGCCAGGCCGATGCGGTCCTTGATGGAGCCGCCGGGGTTCTGGGATTCGAGCTTGAGGAACAGCTGGCAGGGGCCGGTGTCCAGGCGCTGCACGGGTAGCAGCGGCGTGTTGCCGATGAGGTCCAGCACGGCGGGCCGGGCCTCCAGCGGGAGTCGAGCAGTCATGAAAGCAAGGAGCCCGCAGCGAGCGGGCCCAAGTGTCGAGGCCTCGCAGGCTACGAAGCGAGCCTTCGTGCGGCAACGACGGATTGCGCATGAGCTTGCGCGTATTTCGTCAGTTCGCGGCCAGCTGATCCATCGGATGGTGCGACGCTGTGGATTTGCAGGGTTGCCGAAGGCAGCGTCAAAGCTCCGCAAAAGAGACCCGGGCGACCAGCCCGGCGTCCACATGCCGCTACTTGGCCTGAGCCAGCCGGCCAGAGATCAATGGCAAAAGCACATGGTCCACGATCTCGGCCAGCTTCCTGGGGGCCATGGAGGTGTCGGCGGGGCTTGCCAGGTAAAGCAGCAGCGCGATTGCGGTGTCCACGACATAGGCCGCGCCCTTGGGGGAAATCTGACTTTGCCCGCTCGTCTTCGCCAGTTGAATGACCGCCTCGATCTCCTGCTTCAGAAATGCGCTGAAGCGGCTGCGCAAAACAAGGCCGAGTTCGGGCTCGGTACGCGCCGTCTCCAAAACAATCGACGTCAATTGGTGGCGGCCGTTGGCGCCGCCGGCATGCTCCAAGATTCCGATAAGGGCCTGTCTGACCGTGTCGTCAGCGCGTCGTTGGTAGTCCGTCCACCCCAAGCTGTTGATGACATCGGCCACCAGCTCAGGCTTGGTCGACCAACGACGATAGAGAGTCGCCTTGGAAACACCGGCACGTGATGCCACCCCTGACATCGTTAGGCCGTCATAGCCGATCTCACCCAGCAAGTCCTCGGTCGCCTGAATGATCATGGCATCCCGGCTGCGATCCTGGCGTCGCCCCCGCTCAGCAGCCGGCCGCCTGTTCTTGAATGATGCCAAGTCGTGAGGTTGCGACTCGGGTGCTGCTTTACTCATTGGGAATGACGCTCTCGATGACGGCTTCAAGGTTACCGGATCGATGCGTTGCTGCCGGAGCTGGCTTCGTTGCCACCCAACGCGCTGCGACGCGTGCGGAGCCCGGCAATTCAGCTCAGTTCCCGACGTCCAGCGACGCCAGGTTGTCCTTTGCAAACTGCTCGAACGACGTCATCTTGATGCCCCATTTTTGGCGGATTGCTGCTGGCGATGGCGCGTTGTAGCCCACGCGATTGGCCCATTCCTGGCTCTGTGCAACACCTGGTCGCATGCCCGCGGCAATCGCATCTTGGACGCTCAGATGGCGATAGGTCACCGTCTTTCCGGTCACCTGACTCAAGATCTCTGCCACCTCGGGCATGACGATGACCTGGCCATTGAGTTCAATGACGCGGCGCTCGAAGCGGGCGGGGTCGGAGACAGCCGCCGCAGCAAATGCGCCAATGTCGGCCACGGTGACCAGTTGGGCCGCAATGTCAGGGCAGTGGACGGTGTCAAGCCGTCCCTGACTGAGCCAGGGGAACATGCCTGCGGCCTTGCCCGTCAAGAAGTTCTCCATGAAAGCCACGGGGCGCAACACGGTCCAGCGGTCGAGCGCGGATTGACGGAGCAGCGCCTCGATGCGCAGGCGAGCCAGTCCGTATGCATCGCTGGTCTGGCCGGTCCCGAAGTCCCCAACACCAATGTGCCGCTCTGCGGCGGCAGTTGTTGTCTGGACGAAGATGCCCACACCGGCCTTGGTGGCGATGTTGATGAGTCGTTCCACGTTATGGACTTTGGCTAGCTCATCGCCCGGTGGCCCCACGGGCACGGAGACCACAGCGTCAACGCCAGCCATGGCTGCTTCTATGGACTCCACCGATGCCAAGTCCCCCTCGACGTACCGCCCACCGGCCTCGAGGATTTCGCGCGCGCCCGCACTGTGCGCATCAGCGCGTGCAAGGCCCACAACGGCGTGCCCCGCAGCGAGCAGAGACCGGGTAATGGCCCGGCCCTGGTCGCCCGTCGCCGCCGTCACAAGAACAGTTTTTGGTGACATTGCACACTCATATCGATACCAATAAGTTTCGAAACTATATGGCATCGAATTCAGCAAGTCAACGGCGGCGAAGCGGGGTGGCGCCGCAAGCGCCTGTCGAGCTGGAGCCCGCCGGGTGTGCAGGGCATAGGAATGGGAAGGCTGGCCGCCTGCCGGACTGGGCATCGTCAGAGACTTGGTCGCGGACGCATCAATCCATCTTGATGAGCCCCTTGCCACCCAGCGATCTGCCCGCTTCAAGGCTTGTGATCAGCGGAATTGCTCCTGCCAGCGAAACGACTTTCGCAACCGGAAGCCTCAGCTCCCCGCTGCCCGCAGCGCTCGCCAAGCGCTCCAAGATGTCTGCCCGGGGCGTGCACACGATGGGCTTGAGGCGGCGATCGAAGATGGAGCGGAGGAACTTCCCGGGTGTCGGGTCGATGTCCAGAAATACGCCACCCCGGCCCAGCAGGCCGAGGCCTGTCCGGGTCGTCATCGTGCCGGCCGTGTCATAGACCACATCAAAGCGCTGATCGAGCCCGGAGAGGTCCGTCGTTCGGTAGTCGTAGACCGTGTCAACGCCAAGGGCCCGCGCCCTCGCCATGGCGCCTTCGCTGCAACTGCCCGCGACCGTCGCCCCGAGCATCAGTGCAAGCTGCACCGTCGCTTCGCCCACGGCACCCGTGCAGCCATTGACGAAGACACGCTGGCCGGCAGCCAGCTTTGCCTTGTCCTGGAGACCGTTCCATGCGGTGACCCCTGGCGTTCCCAGGCAGGCTGCTTCTTCGAACGAAACGTGCGCTGGCTTCTTGGCCAGGAGTCCTTCCGTTGTTACGACGGCGTGGGCGAATGCCCCGCTTTCCTTGAGCCGCGCAAGCCCGAACACCGCATCGCCCGATTTGAAGCGCGTGACACCCGGGCCGACGGCGACGACGGTCCCCGAGAAATCACTGCCCATGGCGCGGGGGAAGGCCTTGCCCGTGACGAACTTGAGATAGCCGTTGCGCAGCTTCCAGTCGACGGGGTTGATGGCCGCAAACGCCACCGTCACGGTAACCTCACCCTTGCCCAGCGGCGCCAATGCAAAGTCTTGGAGTTGCATGAGCGTCGGACCACCGTAGTTGTCGTACTGAATGCGTTGCAGGCGCGATGGGAGCACGGGGCTTTCCTTTCGAGACGGGCTCATTTCTCAGGCCGCCGGAGCCGCTGGATCGGCCATCGGAAACCAGCCGCGCGCCGCTTGAATGACGCCCCACAGCTTGTCCGGGATCGCCAGCTGCGGCACGCGGCTGGCATCGAGCGCTGTCGCAATGGCCGTTACCGCCCCATCACGCGCAAGTTCCACCCATTCCGGGTTCATCACCAAGCCCTGACCGATGGCGACCAGCGCAAGGCCCTTGGCCAGGGCGCTCTCGGCGTCATCAGGGGTTCGGACAAGACCTGCCGCGATCAAAGGAACGCGATGGGCGACGTGTTCCACGAGGAGTTCGGCGGTGGTCCGCTCACCCGCGTAGTCCGCCGGCTTGGCGTTCGGAATGTCAAAAAGCGACGCGTGGAGGTAGTCAATGCCTTCGTTGATCAACTGATCGATGAGCACATAGCTGTCGGCAATGCGCAGCGATCCCTCGCCAGCCTCTTCCGGAGAGATGCGGTAGCCGAGCAGGAAGGGCTTGCTGGCGTGCTGCGCGATCACCCGCCGCGCTTCACGGACAACGCTCAGCGGAAAGCGCATGCGCTTCGCCAGCGAGCCGCCCCAGTCATCCTCGCGCTGGTTGTACATCGGCGAGAAGAAGTTCTGGATCAGGAAGCCATGGGCGCCGTGCAGCTCGATGCCATCGAAGCCCGCCTCGATGGCTCTTCGAGTTGCAGCCCCGAAGGCCGTGACGATGGCTTTGATTTCGTCTTCGCTGAGTGCCTGGCTGGTCACTTCGGCGTTGTTGAACGGGCTGGGCGGCACCTTCAACGCACTTGCACTGACGACGCGACCGTGCGGCACGAGGTTCGGCAAGGCCTTGTTCCCGGCATGGAAGATCTGCAGGATCGCCGGTGCACCACCACTCTTCGCCGCCTCGGCAAGCCGACGAAGGCTGGGGATGAAACGGTCATCATGACTGGCAAACTCGTCAGTGAAGCCGATGCCGTCGGCCGTCACATGGCTGCAGCCTGTCACCACCATGCCGACGCCTTGGACGCGAGCGCGGTAATACGCCAACTCCTGGTCCGAAACAGTGGCATCAGGGTTTGCCGACCATGTCGTCATCGGCGCCATCACTGCGCGATTGCGCAAGGTCAGGCCGTTCTTGAAAGCGAAGGGTTGAAACAGCCGTGAGTGGGCGGGGCTCATTGGATCTCCAGCGTTAAAGAAGCACCGGCTTCGGGTGCGATCTGATGCTGGAAAGTATGGTTTCGAGGGGCTCTTGGGTGTTTGCCGGAACTGTCAACTTTCTTGCCTGATTCGGCGGATGTTCCTTGTGGCGACTCGGATCTATGCAGCAGCTGGTGCGCTTCAAGCACCAGCTGAGTGTGGTCGAATCGCTGCCACGATGGGGGTTCAAATGTTTGGTGACGTCGGGTCGAATGGCAGCGAACTGGCAAGCCTCGTAGGCAGGATTGCACGAACTGATGGCGACTACGAAACGCGCATTCGTGCGCTAAAGCTCCGTCGCTGCAGTTCTACGACCGACCCGATGCCCTGCATCTATGGTCTGGGCCTTGTGCTGATCGTCCAAGGAAGCAAGCGGATCATGCGGGGCGAGGAGGTCTTCGACTACGCCGCCGGGCAAACGCTGATCACGACCGTCGACATGCCTGTGGTGGCCTACATCACCCGCGCCAGCGCCGCGCAGCCGTTCCTCGGGATGCTGTTGGAACTCGACGCGCGCGTCATTGCCCAGTTGGCTGGGGAAATGGAATTCACGACGCCGCTCCTGGCTGCTGCGACTCACGGCATGTCCCAGCAGCAGCTGGATGAAGGGCTGCGTGATGCGTTGACCCGGCTGCTAAGACTGCTGGACGAGCCCTCGCTGATCTCACCGCTCGCGCCGCTGATCGAGCAGGAAATCGTCGTCCGCTTGTTGAATGGTGGGCATGGTCCCAGCTTGCGTCGCCTCGTCGCAGTGGGCTCGCCGAGTCAGCAAATTGCCAAGGTCGTCACCTGGCTCAAGCAGCACTACACGGAAGACCTGGCAATGGATGACCTGGCGGCTTTGGCCCATATGAGCCCTTCGACGTTTCGCCAGCACTTCCGTGCGCTGGTCGGCACGAGCCCGTTGCAGTACGTCAAGAACCTCAGGCTGCTGGACGCGCGGCAACTGATGCTCAATGAACGCCTGGACGCCGGCAGCGCGGCGATTCGTGTCGGTTATGAAAGCGCATCGCAGTTCAGCCGCGAGTACAGCCGGCTGTTCGGAGCGCCTCCGAATCGCGACGTCAAGAAGATGCGGGAAGCCACCGAGAGCAAGCACGACGCGTGACGGCTGCGGCCAGCCCCGCCGCGTGCGCTCACGCGCGGGAGCCGGTGGCTGGACGAGAGCCGAATGTCCGCCGAAACGTCCGGCTGGGGCTGACCCTCGACACTGGGCGTTCCAGCGCCAGGTGCACAAACTTGTGGATGTCGCCCCGGCGCGTGTCGGTTTTCGGCTTCGCCTGCCGTTTTGTTGCAGTGAGAGCTCCGCGCCGATGGCGGCGTCCGGGTGGAAAGGACGATGGCATGACTGAACAAGACAGCGGCGCCGATACCGGGGCCGGCGCGCGGGCCGACCTCGCCGCGTTGCAGGACAGCTTTGACCGCAACTTGTGGCAGCAGGAAGCGGTGGGCCATCTGCAGGCCACCCACCTGCTCAAACTCGCCTTCGTGGCACGCGCGGCCGCCGTCATCGAGCAGTTGGGCTCTGCGGAGGGCAGCGAGGCCATGGAGCGGCTGATCGCCGACTTCCACCGGCTGCTGGCCGCGTTTCAGCGCCTGCCGGCACAGGGCGCGTTTGCGGCGCCCGGGAACGCAGGCGTTGCTTCCGGCGTTGCGAGCCCATCGAACCCGCCAACGCTTTCAACCGCCGATGACAACAGGAGTTTTGCCATGCCTTTGAACCAAGAGATCGTGGACGCAGTGACCGTGGGCAACCTGAAGACCGTGGGCGAGCAACCCGCCATGCTGTCCAACCTGGCCTACGCCAACCTGGTGGCCAACACCAACCTCGCGCAGCAGAACGCCGTGGCCAACCAGCAGGCGATGAACGAGCTGGGCATTGCCGTGCTGGGCAAGGCCGTCAACACGGTCAGCAACCTCGGTCCGCTGGAGGCGCGCTCGGCCGTCGATGTACTGAGCAACAACGAGCTGGCCCAGACGATTGCCGACCTGAAGGCCACCGTGCAGGCATTCAAGGCATCGGACAAGCCTTGACGGGCGGGGCTTCAGCCCCGGCGCGGTGGCGCCATCGTCAGCAGCGCTGCGGCCATGCGCCCGGCGGCACCGCGATGTGCGGCGGCAAACGCCAGTGCATGGGTGGTCATGCGCGAGCGGGCCGGCTCGTCACGGCATAGCGCATCCCCCTGCTCGACGGCCTCGGCCAGCGAGCCGCAACGCCGAGCCGCACCGGCGGCGATGGCAAGGTCTGCCGCCTCGGCGAAGTTGAAGGTGTGCGGCCCGGCCAGCACCGGGCAGCCGCAGGCCGCCGCCTCGATGAGGTTCTGGCCGCCCAGCGGTTCGAAGCTGCCGCCCAGCAGCGCCACCGTGGCCAGGCCGTAATAGAGCGGCATCTCGCGCATGGAGTCGCCCAGCCAGACGTCGGCCTGCAGGGCCTCGGCGGGCGGTGTGTCGCCCCAGCTGCTGCGCCGGGCGAGCGTGAAACCGACGCCCTGGATCAGCGCGGCGATCTCGTCGAAGCGCTGCGGGTGGCGGGGCACGATGGCCAACAGCGGGCGAGGGGCGGGGCGCCGGGCCCACTCGGCCAGCAAGGCCGCTTCCTCGCCCTCACGGCTGACGGCCAGCATCAGCACCGGCCGCCCGAGCTGGGCCGCCCAGGCCCGGCCCCGGGCGATCAGCGCCGGGTCCATCGCGATGTCGTACTTCAGGTTGCCGGCCACGTCCACGCGTGGCGCGCCCATCAGGCGCAGCCGGGCGGCGTCAGCCTCGGTCTGGGCCAGGGCGATCGCCATGCGGCGGGCGGCCGGGCGCATCAGCGCGGCAAAGCGCTGGCCCTGGCGCAGGCTTTTCTCGGACAGCCGGGCATTGGCCAGCACCATGGGCAGGCCGGCACGCTCGGCTTCGCGCTGCAGCACCGGCCAGACTTCCGTTTCCATCAACACGCCCACACGCGGCTGCCAGTGGCGCAGAAAGCGACGCACGGCACCGGGCGTGTCGTAGGGCAGCCAGGTCTGGGCATCGCCGTCGCGCAGCAGCGCGGCGCCGGCTTCGCGGCCGGTGGCGGTGGAATGCGTCAGCAGCAGGCGCAGGCCCGGCTCGCGTTCGCGCAGCGCGGCGATGAGCGCACTGGCCGCCCGCGTCTCGCCCAGCGACACGGCGTGGACCCACAAGCGCCCCGGCTCGGTGCCCGCACCATAGAAACCCAGCCGCTCACCCAGCGCGTGCCGGTACAGCGGCTCCTGCGCACCGCGGCGCCACAGGCGCAGCAGGTACAGCGGCGTCAGCAGCCGTAGAAGGGCCGCATACAGGGCCAGTGCCAGCCCTTGCGGCATCAGCTTGCCTTGCGGGCCAGTTCCTGGGCCGCCTTCAGGCGGCGCATGACCGGCGCGTTCAGTTGCCGGCTGACCGGGTTCCACAGCTGGACCTGGCGGTCGATCTCGGTCTGCAGCCGGGCCGCCGTGGCGGTGTCACCGCGGGTCAGCGCCCAGATCGCAAATTCGGCATGCGCCTCGAAGCCACCGTGCTGCTGCACGGCTGCCTCGAACGAGGCCCGCGCTTCGTCCGCGCGGCCGGTGCCGGCCTGGCAGCGAGCGATCAGCAGCAGCACCTGGTCGGCGCGGTAGCCGGGCCGCTCGGCCTTCAAGGCCTGCAGATGGCTCAGCGCCGCGTCATAACGCTGGCATTCCACGCAGGCCCGCGCCGCACCGAAGCGCAGGTCGGGATCGTTGGCGAACGGCCCCTTCAGCGCCGCCTCGTACAGCGACGCCGCCTCCTGGGCTTCGCCGGCATTCAGCAAGGCCTCGGCCAGTCGCATCTGGTTCTGCGCCGACGGCGAAATGTCGTAGACGGCGCGTGCCTCGCGCACGTCGCGGCCCGGGTCCATCGCGCGCGCGGCGGCGGCCACGGCCTTGCGGGCACCGTGGTCCAGCCGCGAATTGGGCAGGTAGATGGCGAAGAAATACACCACGCTGCCCAGCAGCGGGAACGCGAACAGGATGAAGAGCCAGTACAGCTGCTGGCCGCTGCGAACCACGTGAACCGCGCACAGCAGCGCGATCAGGATGTGCATCCCACCGATCAACGGCATGTCGTCATACTCCCTGAGATCTCTTCGGTCCGGGCGCCGGGCCGCTCCCGGGCCGGCCCGCTCCGCATCATTGCCGCGTTATGGGCGCCCCGGTTTGCGCGCGTTCAGCGCCGCAAGACGGGGCGAGGGGCATCAATGCCCGGCGGCGAAGGTCGCGTCCGGCTTCACGCGCTTCAACTGCGCCAGCACGTCGTGCTGGATGCGCTCCAGCGCCTCGGGCGTGTGGCCCTCGAAGCGCAGCACCAGCACCGGCGTCGTGTTGGACGGGCGGATCAGGCCGAAACCGTCGGCGTACTCGAAGCGCATGCCGTCGATGGTGTTGATCTCCAGCACGCCCGGCAGGTCGGCTTCGGTCACCAGTGCCTTGAGCTGCTTGACGACCTCGTGGTGCTCGCCTTCGGCGCAGGGCACGTTGATCTCGGGCGTGTTGAAGCTGTTGGGCAGGCCCTTGAGCGTGGCGCTGGGGTCGGCGTCGCGGGACAGGATTTCCAGCATGCGGCCGGCCGTGTACATCGCGTCGTCGAAGCCGTACCAGCGTTCCGAGAAGAAGATGTGGCCCGACAGCTCGCCGGCCAGCGGGGCGCCGGTTTCCTTGAGCTTGGCCTTGGCCAGCGAGTGGCCGGTCATCCACATCAGCGGCTTGCCGCCGTGTTCCTTGATCCACGGGGCCAGGCGTTGCGTGCACTTCACGTCGAAGATGATCTCGGCGCCCGGCTGGCGCTTCAGGATGTCGGCGGCCAGCAGCATGATCTGGCGGTCCGGCATGATCATCTCGCCGTCCTTCGTAACGATGCCCAGCCGGTCGCCGTCGCCGTCGAAGGCCAGGCCCAGTTCGGCGTCGGTCGCGTGGACGATCTTCTTCAGGTCTTCCAGGTTCTCGGGGCGGCTGGGATC
>JACCDX010845747.1_pt1 | contig 11021 bp, 10 predicted proteins | sample 7449681 | NCBI WGS metagenome assembly JACCDX01 (sample SAMN15323450, study PRJNA562643) | freshwater metagenome | isolation source: river surface water | place: USA:Blue River Watershed | collected 2017-08-18 | reverse complement strand
GTCGTTTGCGGCATGCGCCATTCGATCAGTGATTTCAGTAACAGTGTCACCAGCGCCAGCAAGGCGAGCAAAGAGGCGACGGCAAAGGCGGCGGCGAAGTTATATTCGTTATAGAGAATTTCCACTTGCAGCGGCATGGTGTTGGTTTCGCCGCGTATGTGGCCCGATACAACGGATACGGCGCCAAACTCGCCCATCGCGCGGGCGTTGCACAAGATGACGCCATACAGCAGGCCCCATTTAATATTAGGCAGCGTTACATGCCAGAACGTGCGCCATCCGGATGCACCCAGCACCAGCGCCGCTTCTTCTTCCTCATTGCCTTGAGATTGCATCAGCGGGATGAGCTCGCGTGCCACAAACGGAAAGGTTACGAATACCGTGGCCAGTATGATGCCTGGTACGGCAAACAAAATTTGTATGTCATGTTCCATCAGCCAGGCACCAAACCAGCCATGCGCACCGAACAGCAATACATAGATCAGTCCGGAGATCACAGGCGAGACAGAGAAGGGCAAATCAATGAGGGTCAGCAGCAAGCTTTTGCCGCGGAACTCGAATTTTGCAATCGCCCATGAAGCGGCCACGCCGAATATCAAATTTAGTGGCACGGCAATGGCAGCGGTCAGGAGGGTCAGGCGTATCGCGGATAGTGCATCAGGTTCGATGATGGCTTCAACATAGGCTTGCCAGCCCTTGCGCAGCGCCTCGGAAAATACCGCAAACAAGGGCATGAACAGAAACAGAGCCGCAAAGCTTAATGCAAGCGTAATCAACAGGATGCGCACCCATGTCGGCTCCAGTGTTGCTGCCGGCGTGAAGGCCGGCTCATGATGCACCGACAGCCTGGCTGATGAATTCGTAACGGCGCTCATCTTAGCCTCGCGATCTGGTGAGTTGTTTGCGGCTCCATGCCTGCAGCAGGTTGATCGTCAGCAGCATCAGGAAAGAGGCTGAAAGCATGACCACCGCAATCGCGGTGGCACCGGCATAGTCATATTGTTCGAGCTTGGTGATGATGAATAGTGGCGTGATTTCCGAGACCATGGGCAAATTGCCGGCGATGAAAATGACAGAACCATATTCGCCCAGTGAGCGCGCAAAGGCCAGCGCAAAGCCGGTCAGTAGCGCCGGAAATATCGTCGGCAGGATCACGCGCAGAAAAGTTTGCAGCCGGCTTGCGCCCAGGCTGGCCGCGGCTTCTTCGAGTTCCCGCTCACTGTCCTCCAGCACAGGCTGCACTGTGCGCACCACAAACGGCAGGCCGATGAAGATCAGTGCAATCGTAATACCCAGCGGCGTGAAGGCCACCTTGATGTCGAGCTTGGCGAGCTGACTGCCGATGACGCCATGTGCGGAATATAAGCTGGTCAGTGCAATGCCTGCTACTGCAGTGGGCAGCGCAAAGGGCAAATCCACCATCGCATCAAGGATACGCTTGCCCGGAAAGCGATAGCGCACCAGCACCCAGGCCAGCAAGGTACCGAAAATCAGGTTGATGCAGGCTGCGATCAGTGAAGTGCCAAAACTGAGACGGTAAGAAGCGACCACGCGCGGAGAGCTGACGGCCAGCCAGAATGCTTCCCAGCTCATGGTCAATGTATTGATCACGACAGCTGATAACGGAATCAGCACGATTAAGCTGAGGTAGAGCAGTGTAAAGCCGAGCGATAAATGAAAGCCCGGCATCACCCGTTGTGACTGGCCTGGTCGTGCTGTCGTAATCGGTATGGCAATAGCGTGCGCCTGCATGACATTCCCTGATGATGCTTATATGGATACCTAAAGAGGTGATGATTTCATTTATTGCTTATGAATAAAACGAATCTTTAGGTATGTAGATAGATGAATTTCAAATAAAGAACCGGCCACGCGGGCCGGTTTGCTGGTTTTACCCGGGGTTTGGCGGGGTTTTGCCGAATTTGAAATGATTGGCGTCAGAAAGCGAGCTGATAACGGGCGACCAGAAAATCTTCTTTCTTGCCGTCCAGTGCCTTGGTACCACTGCCACCTTCAAAGCGGGTCTGTTCCCAGTTGATGGCAACCTTGGATGAGGGATTGTGATACCAGTTCAGCCCCAGTCCCCAGGTTTTTGCCGCTGTAGCATTGGCGGCGCTGGTTTTAGTGAAGGTCGAATTGATTGCATCACTGTCGATCGTGTTTTCCTGATAGCGGGCGACCAGCTCCCATGCACCCAGTCCTCCGTCTGTAGTGAAGGGGCTGTAAGGCTTCACACCTTTGAAGGACGCATCTTCACCGGTCAACAACCATGAGCCGGTGACATGCCAGGCATGATTTTTTATGCTAGCGGTGCTTCCTGCCTTGACGATATCCTGATTGACGACGGCATATTCGCTTAGTACGCCAAACGGGCCATAGTAATAATAAGCTTGCGGGCTAAAGCGTGTGCGCTGGCCATTGCTGGTTGTGTCGGAAGCATAAGCAAAGAAACTGTTTGCCTGGCCCGGTGTTTTATAAGATGCCAGGGAATTGCCCGTAGTATTGCCGGAAGTAGCGGCCAGACCAAAGCCCAGTCCTTCCAGCTTGCTACCATCACCAACGAACGGTGTGGCGAACAGGCGTGCGGTAATATCTTTGCCGGTATTACTATCTTGCGCGGTTGAGGTATCGCCACCATCGGTTATACCGTTATAAAACCCGACCGCATAATTCAATTTGTTGTCCAGCAGGTCGCCGGATACTGATACACCTAAATCACGGTTAGGCAGGAGATTGCTGCTGACAAAGCTGCGTTCGATGAATTTTGTATCCGCTGCCGCCTGCAATCTTTCCAGTCCGACGGCGGGCTTGAACTTACCAAAGCGTATCTGGAATTTCGGATCCAGTCGCGCATCAAGATAAGCATCAACCACGCGAGATTTATTGGTAGCCGTCGAGCCATCACCGCTTTCACCGAATTCCGGCGTAAAGCGAAAACCATATTTACCGAACACGGTGCCTTCAAAAGTCGGCCTGATACGCCTCATCAGAAAACCATTGACTGCAGTCGGATAGGCATCATTGCTAAAGTCGCGATAGTCTAACTGCATGATGCCGCGTAGCTTGTACTCAAACTGGCCATCAGCTGATTTGAAGCCGAAGCCTTTGTCGCCGGCGACCAGAACTGGTGCAGTTTTTTGTTTTGCGACAGCTTCTTCCGAGGCGATTTCCTGTTTGCGGTCAAGGATTTTAATGCGCTGGTCGAGTTCTTCGATCAGGGATTTCAAGCGCTGAATTTCTTCTTTGTCGTCAGCCAGTGCCGGATAGGCAGCACTAACTAGTGTGGCAATGATCAGTGGCGTGATAAGCGCGCGCGGCAGGTTATTTTTTCTTGTCATGATAAAAATTCCTTTTTAGTTTTTTGATGTGTGTATTTATCTGCCCGGCTGGTAGATCTGATCGAACAGGCCGCCGTCGGCAAAATGGGCTTTCTGCGCCTTGCTCCAACCGCCGGCAATCTCTTCAATGGTGAGTAATTTGAGCTTCGGATATTGCGCCGCGTATTTTTTGGCGATTTTTTCGTTAGTAGGGCGGTAGTAATTTTTTGCCGCGATTTCCTGTCCTTCATCCGAATACAGATACTGTAGGTAGGCTTCTGCGACTTTGCGCGTACCACGGCGATCGACGACTTTATCCACTACGGCCACAGGTGGCTCGGCAAGTATGCTCACGGATGGCGCGATGATTTCGACTTTTTCAGGCCCTAGTTCCTTGATCGCGAGCAGTGCTTCGTTTTCCCAGGTGATCAGCACATCACCAATGCCACGCTCGATAAAAGTGGTGGTCGAGCCACGTGCACCGGAATCCAGTACGGGCACATTTTTGTAAATTTTGGTCAGGAATTCTTGCGCGCTTTTCTCTGATCCGCCCGGCTGTTTCAATGCGAAGCCCCAGGCGGCCAGATGATTCCAGCGTGCGCCACCGGAAGTTTTTGGATTGGGCGTAATGACAGAAACACCAGGGCGAGCGAGGTCGCTCCAGTCTTTAATGTTTTTTGGGTTGCCCTTCCTGACCAGAAAAACAATCGTCGAGGTGTAAGGGGAACTGTTATTTGGCAGACGCTTTTGCCAGTCTTTCGCGATCAGGCCACGGCTGGCAATCTCATCAACGTCATAGGCCAGTGCCAGCGTGACGACATCAGCAGCGAGGCCGTCAATGACAGCGCGCGCCTGTTTGCCAGAGCCGCCATGGGATTGCTTATGACGAAGTTCTTCACCGGTTTTGGCTTTCCAGTGCGCGGCAAAAGCCTTGTTGAAGTCCTGATATAACTCGCGTGTCGGATCATACGATACATTCAACAGCGCAGTCTCGGCAGCCAGTGCCGTAGAGGTGGTAATCGAGGCGCCAAGCGCCAACAGGGCGATGGCCTGAATCAGTTTTTTAAAAATCATGGGTCTCTCCACAGAAAATAATCATGTGGACAGAGAATAATTTTTGCGCAGAAAAAACGGAACGAATAAGTTCGCCGTTACTTATGTGTTTGCCGCATATAGATGCAGCTGGCGGATCAGTTGACCGGCAGGCTTACTTCAAAGCAGGTGCCGTTGGTAAAGGATGAGGAGAAGGTGATTTCACCATCATGTGCAGTAAGCACGGCTTTGGATAGCCACAGGCCTATGCCCATGCCATGCGCCTTGGTGGTCTTGAAAAGTTCAAATATCGATGGACCAAGCTCTTCCGGTATGCCTATGCCATTGTCAATGACGGTCAAGATCAGGTTGTGATCGGCCCTGCGCGTATTGACCTCGATGAGCTTGTTATCGATATCTCTGTCTGATAAGGCATCCACCGCATTGTTGAGCAGATTGAGTATTACCTGCTGCAATTGAGTCTGGTCGCCGGTAATCTGTGATTTTGCCTTGAGTTCGGTACGAATCGTAATTTTTTTCAGGCAGGCATTCGGTGCGACGATACTGACGGTATCTTCGACCAGCTGATCAAAATCAATGCGCTCATGCTGTTCCGGCTGGCTGCCGAACATGCTGCGCAGTTTGGTAATGATATTGGCAGCGCGGCGGTTATCGTCAAGTACCGAGTCGAGGAATTTTTTTGCTGCATACGTATCAATATTTTTTTCTTCCAGTTGCCGCTCGACCAGTTGTGCATTAAGACGGATCGCGCAAAGTGGCTGATTGAGTTCATGCGCAAGACTGGCCACCAGTGCGCCCATGCCGGCAGTTTTGTTCGACAGGGTCAGCTGACGGATGATTTCCTCACGCTCGGTAAGCAGGTTTTGTAATTCTTGTTTGTGTTGTGCCAGAAGGCCGGCCTTGCCCTCTGCGGCAGCGAGATTACGTTCGGTCTGCAGTTTCTGGCTCTCACGGCGCTCGAGAAATATGCGCAGAAATCCTATGCTCGACAAGGTGATGGCAACGAACTGGCCGACCATCATCACATACTGATCCAGGCCAGGATCGTACGGGCCTTGTGCACCCAGACCGAGCATGACCCATAAGCTCTTAAAGCCCAGCGTGAAAGAAAAAGTCAGGCCGGCGATCATTACCAGACGGGGACCTAAGGTTTGTGATTTTTTATAGAGTGCATAGCCGACAAAAAAATAATCGATACAGATAACGGCATAGAAGCCGAAAAATATCATGATCGATTGTTCAACCGGTTTGTCCAGCTCCAGCCATGAACAGATCACGGCAAAATAAATCAGATTAGAGACCGTATAAAAAATCAGCACGTTTTTCAACGGCTTGGGAATATACATATGCAGGGCGACGATGCGTCCCATATTCCCGATGATCATGAACAGCTGGCCCAGATAGATGAACATGAATTCACTGACCACGCCGCGCAGGCACAGGATCACAACGGATATGCCGCTGAGTATGCCCGAGGCACACCAAAGGCGCACTTGTGTGCTGCGCTGTTCAGAGAGCGCAAACCAGATGGCTGCATGCATGACCAGATAGGCCATGCAAATCATGAACAGGATAGTCTGCGTGTGAAGTTCCATAGGGACAAATTGTAACTGCCCCTGGTAAGAGGCTGTGCTTAGAACAGATTTTTGGGTGCAGGACTGCTTGCAGCACTCAGGACGCTGGCTGCTTCTTCGGTTCGTGCGATCAGCTGACCATGTACGATTGCGCCGGGCTCAACGGTGATGGATTTATGTGTGATATTGCCACGTACTTCGCAGCCATCCATTAATTCTATGCTTTCGGCGGCAAAGATATTGCCGATCACTTTGCCGGCCACGCTTAAGTTTTGCGCACGTATATCGCCATGGATTTCACCCATAGGCCCGATGATGATCCAGCGGGCCTCACCGTTTTCCTGGTCGAGATTGCCTTTGAGCTTGCCATCGATGCGCAGGCTTTCGTTGACGCGCAGGTTGCCATCTATTGTGGTGGCAATGCCTACAATAGAGTCAAAACCTTGCAGGTTTTTACGATGTGAAAGAGATTTCATGAATGAAAATTACATCATGTGCCAAACAGTTAGACAAAAGAGACTATCAGTACTGCTGTGGATAGGCAACCTCCCCATGGGGCAGTACGGCTTATACCGCATGGTAGCATCGACATGTCTGCCCTTAACTTTTTACTTTTTTCCCGGTCGATATAAACATGATAAAAATTGATTTTGTGTCGGATATTGCCTGCCCATGGTGCGCAGTTGGCCTTGCCTCACTGCAGAAGGCAATCGAGAGCGTCAAGGATGAAGTGCAGATCGACTTGCATTTCCAGCCTTTTGAGCTCAATCCCGGCATGCCGGCCGAAGGCGAGGATATTGTTGTGCACCTGAGTAAAAAATACGGCATGAGCAGGGAGCAGGTTGAGCAAAGCCAGGAACATATCCGCCAGCGTGGTGCTGAGGTGGGCTTTACCTTCAATATGCAGGCGCGCACGCGCATCACCAACACATTTGATGCGCACCGCTTGCTGCATTGGGCGCAGGTTGAGGCAGGCGCGCAGCCGCAAGAGCGGCTGAAGTGGGCGCTGCTGGAAGCCTATTTCACGCTGGGGCAGGATCCGTCAGACCATGCGGTGCTGCTTGCAGCAGTAAACAAGGCCGGGCTGGATGCAGTTGCAGCGGCTGCCGTACTAGACGGCGACAGGTATGCGGCAGATGTGCGCGAACGTATGAATTTCTACACCACACAGGGCATACATTCCGTGCCTTCGATTATTTTCAATGACCGGCACCTGATACAGGGTGGTCAGCCTGCTGCTGTTTTCGAGCAGGCCATCCGCGAGATCGCACAAGGCACGTGATCGTTATTTGCACGCGCCCTTGCCGCCCCATTCACCGGTAGTCAAATCACCGTTAAGAGACACCGGCCTGTACCAGCCTGTCTCTTTCGAGCCCACGAATTTTCCGGTGCCGCCCTTGCGTGCGAATTTTCCTTCCTTTGCCAGCCTGCCTTGCGTGAAGGTGTAGGTCAGCACATCGCCATCCACATCGGTGACCACACACATGCCTTCGGCCTCAATGCTGCGGTCGGGATAAACCACGGCACCGCCGCTGCACTGGCCGCTCAACTGGTTATATTTCGAGCCTTCGGCAGAATTCATTTGTGTAGATGAACGGAATGCGAGAAATTGCGTGCCGTTGCTGATGTCGACAGTTTTTTCAGCCATATCGACGCTTGAATATTGTCCGCACAGATCGGCGGCATCTTTGGCGATCGCAGAATGCAAATGCGTCAGGCTCAATACAGCGGCGCACAAGATGGGCAGGGCTTTCATGGTGGCTTCCTTTTGGTATTTGTTAGTGTGCGCACGATCATGCCAGCGCGTTAAATGGATCAGAGAAATGGGTAATAACAGAGGCTAGTGTGCCATGCCCGAAAAATTCTTGTGCAAGACGACGTAAAGTTACGCCTGACTTTTATTGAAAAGGCAAGGAAATGCGCGGCCTTGCATACGGTCGCCATCAGGCGGCCACGCCAAGTATGACGCTGGAGGCCTTGAAGATTGCGGTGGCCGTGGTGCCGGTTTGTAGCCCCAGCTGTTGCACGCTCTCATTGGTGATGGTGGCCACGACCGTACCACCGCCATCGAGCTCGAGCGTCACTTCGCTACTGACAGCACCTGCGGTGATACGGCTGATCTTGCCTGTAAGCTGATTGCGCGCGGACAGTCGCGCCTGTTCTGCTTGCGTGACCAAAATGATCGAGGAGGCCTTGATCAGCGCGAAAGCCTTGGCGCCTGCCAGTAAGCCCAGCTCTGCACAGCTTTCTCTGGTGACGTTGGCGACCAGTTGCTGGCCACCGATGACGCTGAGGAGAATTTCATTATTGACGGCGCCTTCGCGCACCGCTGTCACGGTACCGGCAAATTGATTGCGTGCGCTGGTTTTCATTGCAATTCCTTCGATCAGTGCGTAGTCTTCCGTCAGTCCGTTGGCCTGCTGGTTCAGGCGCGCGATGAAACGCTGGTGCTCCTGCCTGATCAGTGCAAAATTTTGTACCAGTTGCTGCCCGCGCGCAGTCAGGTGCGTATGGCCGCCGCCCTTGCCGCCGGCAACGCGCTCGACTAGCGGTTCGCCTGCAATATTGCTCATGTGTTCGATGGCATCCCATGCGCCTTTGTAGCTGAGCCCGACTTCTTTGGCTGCATGCGTGATCGAACCGAGCCGCTGTATGCTCGCCAAAAGCGCGATGCGGCGCTCGCCGGCGAGATTCTGGCCATTGATGTTCAGGGACAGCTCGGCTTGAAGACGCAGCATGGCGGTTGGTTGGGCGGATGTGGCGGCAGTCATAGTTTATTAGCGGGTTTAACGAGCGCAGTAAAGCGCATCGTACGGGGGCAAGTCAAGTTTTCAGTAGATTTGGAACATTACATCCTGTTTATGAGAGCGTTACAGTCAGCGGCAATTTTCTGTGAAGTAGTCGACAACTACGGCGATGCCGGCGTTTGCTGGCGGCTGGCGCGCCAGCTGGCGCAACAGGAAAAACTGGCTGTCACGTTATGGGTCAGTGACCTGACTACGCTTAAAAGGCTGCGGCCTGCGCTGGATACGGGTTTGCCACTGCAAGCGCTGGATGGCCTGATCGTGCGCCGGTGGGATACTGCGGTGCAGTCCGAATTAAAAGATGGCGCGCTGCAGGTGGCTGATCTGGTCATTGAGGCCTTCGGTTGCAAGCTGCCAGAGCCCTATCTGCAGGCGATGGCTCATCGATCGTTGCCGCCGGTATGGATCAATCTTGAGTATCTGTCGGCACAGAGCTGGGTTGAGTCTTGTCATTGCCTGCCTTCGCCGCACCCCTCACTACCCCTGACCAAATATTTTTATTTTCCCGGTATGACAGCTGCGACGGGCGGTCTGCTGAAAGAAGCTTCGCTGGATGCGAAGCGGCGGCACGTGCAAGAGGATACGCATGCCCGCGCCGACTGTCTTGCGCGCCTGGGCATCCGTTTGCCCGAAGGATCACTTTTGGTGTCGCTGTTCTGTTATCCATTGGCGCCGCTGGAAAAATTATTTGCAGCCATGCAGGCAGGTGAGCCGGTGATGTGCGTGGTGCCTGAAGGCGTAGCAGTCGATGCGCTTGCGCGCTTGCTGGGTCAGTCGCCGGTTGCCGGCGCATCGGCAGTGCATGGCAATCTGACACTGCAGGTGATCCCGTTTCTGGAACCGGATGACTATGATGACTTACTGGCCTGTTGCGACCTGAATTTTGTGCGCGGCGAGGACTCGCTGGTACGCGCGCAGTGGGCATGCCGGCCTTTTATCTGGCAAGCATATGTGCAAGAGCAGGATGCACATTTCGATAAGCTGGCAGCACTTGCCGATCGCTACGCGGCGGGACTGGATATGGCAGACGCAGCTGCGCTGAGAAGATTCATCTGGTGCTGGAATGGCGAGGCATCCGTGCCGATAGAGTGGCCAGCCTTGCTGGAACGGCTGCCACTTTTGCGCGTGCATGCGCAAAAGTGGCAGCAATCTTTGTCAGGGCAGACAGAACTGGCGCAGGGGCTGGTCGCTTTCGCGCGCAAGATGCTGAGATAACGCGCGGGCTCTTTCCTTTACCATTTGCGCGCAAATGCGTGCAATTCTGCCGGCACGGGCAGATAGGCAGGCAAAATCGGGTAGAATTCGGGGTCTTTAATTTTGACGCGCCGCTCTATGATCCGGCGAATGCCGCAACACTGTGTCGTTGGCGCGCTGTTCCTCTTCATTTTTTTTGAGTTAATCCCGTTATGAAAACCGCACAAGAAATCCGCGTAGGTAATGTTGTGATGATCGGCACCGAGCCTATGGTTATCCTGAAAACCGAATACACCAAATCCGGCCGTAATGCATCTGTGGTCAAGATGAAAATGAAAAACCTGCTGACCGAAGCAGGTCAGGAAGCGGTCTATCGTTCAGATGACAAATTCGACATCATCGTGCTCGACCGTAAAGAAGCGACCTATTCTTATTTTGCCGATCCGCTGTATGTATTCATGGACCATGACTACAACCAGTATGAAGTCGAATCCGAAAATCTCGGCGACGCGATCAATTATCTGGAAGATGGCATGCCTTGTGAAGTCGTGTTCTATAACGAAAAGGCGATCTCTGTCGAGTTGCCTACTACCGTGGTGCGCGAAGTGGTCTATACCGAACCGGCAGTCAAGGGCGATACCTCAGGCAAGGTCTTAAAGCCTGCGAAGATTGCAACCGGCTTCGAAGTTGCTGTGCCATTGTTTGTTGATCAGGGTGACAAGATCGAGATAGACACCCGCACCGGCGAATACAAGAGCCGCTCGAAATAAGCATCGTCGTTGCCAAAAAAACCGCGGCATGTTCCGCGGTTTTTTTTATGCGCAGCGGTTTTCTGTTACCTGTGTGTGGAGGGATGAAGCAGATGCTCGATTTCTGAATGGAACTTTTTCTTTGCGTAATTGCCCAAGTCCCGAGTGTGTGGTGCGATTGTCTCGCTGCACGCTGGATTTTTACTCAGGAGATTCCATGCTTAGATCAGAAAAATTTTTTGGCAAGAGTGACAAGAGTGACAGCAGTGGTGCCAATACCGACGCAAAAAACGGCAATCCCGCCGCTGCGCGCATGGCATCTGCCACTGC
>JACCDX011169176.1_pt1 | contig 11022 bp, 14 predicted proteins | sample 7449681 | NCBI WGS metagenome assembly JACCDX01 (sample SAMN15323450, study PRJNA562643) | freshwater metagenome | isolation source: river surface water | place: USA:Blue River Watershed | collected 2017-08-18 | reverse complement strand
TCTCGGGTATAGCTCGCACATGTGGCGGCTAGGGCGAAAATAAGACTCGCATGTAGTGCTGCATGTGCAGCACTTGGGGGAAGTGCATTGATGCGGTCGCACCAATGCCTAAATTCTACCGTGGATTATTGAATGGAAAAACCAACAGGTAATTCAAGACGGTTTGCAGCCAATAAGGCTGAATCAGTCAGGATGGCATGTGTGGAACCATCGGCAACGATGACTCCACCCTTCAAAATTACAGATCGCGCACATAGTTCATATGCATATGGAAGATCATGGGTAACCATCACCATCGTGATGTCTAAAGAGCGCAAAATGTCGGCTAATTCGCGGCGGCTAGCGGGATCTAGGTTTGATGAAGGCTCATCTAAAACAAGGATTTCAGGCTTCATTGCCAGCACAGTTGCAACCGCTACGCGGCGACGTTGACCAAAGGAAAGGTGATGCGGTGGGCGATCTTTGAACTCAATCATCCCGACCAAGTTCAAGGCATCATCAACAATTGCATCTAGCTCGGCGCCGCGCTTGCCCATGTTGTACGGACCAAATGCGACATCTTCACCCACAGTCGGCATGAAGAGCTGATCATCAGGATCCTGGAAAACAATTCCAACCTTTGAACGAATCTCTTTGATTGACTCTTTGTTCTTTGAATCAACTAATTGACCTGCAACATGGATTGATCCATGAGATGTTGGGTGAATTCCATTCATGTGCATGACAAGGGTAGTCTTGCCTGCACCATTGGGTCCAAGTAAAGCAACGCGCTCACCCTTTTGGACTGAAAGATTTACACCGTAAAGTGCCTGGTTGCCATCGGGATAAGCAAAAGCGAGCTCTTTTATTTCGAGGCTTGGTGTATTCATTACATTTTTCCAATCAGTAATTGAGCGATGAAAATAAATGCAGCTACCAGTGGATACGTCATTGCTTGAAGCCAGATCCCTGCACTGATGTGCGGAGGTTCATCATGAGGGAGAACACCGTCGTAGCCTCGTGACAACATTGAAAGGTGTACTCGCTCACCGCGTTCGTATGAACGAATAAATAATGCACCTGCTGCGGTTGCTAAAACTTTCCAATGCTTGATTCCAGTTGCTTCAAATCCTCTCGATTCACGCGCAACTTTCATGCGTTCCATTTCGTCATTAACAACATTGACGTAACGCAACATGAAGGAAGCTATCTGAACCATAAGAACTGGTAAACGCATTCGTTCAAGACCGCGAAGAATCTCACGTGCCGTTGTTGATGTAGACAAAATGATCGCAGTCATTACGCCAAGAGTTCCTTTTACAACAATTCCAGAACCAGCGATTACGCCTTCGCGATATAAATCAAATGGGCCAACTTGAATTTTTTCGCCAGTGCCAAAGAAAGGCATCAAGATTGCGAAAAATACAAAGGGCACTTCAATCAACGAGCGCTTGAATAGAAGCACAAAGGGAATCTTGGCAATCTTTACTACGCTCAAAAGCCACACAAAGTAGGCGATGAAAGCTTGCCATTGAGTCACTGGGGTAGAGACGACGACCAGGATAAATGCCACCGCCGCAATGATTTTTAGATGGGATGGGAGGGAGTGAACTAAAGAGTGGCGATGTAGGTAGAGCCTCTCACCTACATCGTGACCGTGGTGATGGTTCTCCTGCTCGACCTTAATTGCCATCCTTCTTTGGCTTGCGTGCAATTAACTTAAAGCCAACTCCAGCAACAACTGCGGTGCCAATGACGCCAATGACTCCAGCGACACCAACAGATGCGCGTTCATTGTCGATCCCCTTAACTCCGTAATCTGCCAGTGCTCCATCAGCATTGCTGTGATCCTTTGCGGTTTCAATAAAACCAATATCTTCAGCGACGCGCTCTAAGCCATCTGGATCTGAGGATGCGTAAAAAGATACGACTCCTGCTAAAAATAAGGAGACAATAAATCCTGCAATATAAAACTTACGATTAGTTAGCACTACGGATCTCCAACTTCTGTACATTATTTTTCCAGCCATAAACCAAATCGCTTCGGCTAGCTAAGACGGCGCTAACAGTTAATCCAGTGATCAGCGCTTCACCGATTCCGATAAGAACGTGTGTTCCGACCATTGCACTCAAAACCGCAGATGTTGAAAAAGTTGCGGTTGCACCCATTGCATATTGAATAGTGAAACCAACCGCAGCAGCCGGAACTGATAACAAGCCACCAATCGCTGCAGCCAATGAGATTGAAGATTTATTCTTTGGTAACACCTTGCGAAGAAGTAAGAAGGTTCCGTAACCAGCCCAAACTCCGAGAACACCCATGTTGAAAACATTTAAACCGATGGCGGTTAAACCACCATCAGCAAACAAGAAACCTTGCATCAACAAAACGACGGTTAATGCAAGAGTTGCCGCCCAAGGTCCGACTAAGACCGCAGCTAATGCACCACCTAATAAGTGACCACTAGTGCCGGCAACAACTGGAAAGTTGAGCATCTGCACCGCAAAGATAAATACCGCGGTTAGGCCTGCAAGAGGAGCGGTCTTTTCATCAAGCTGGGTACGAGCACCCTTGAGGGCTGTTGCTACGCCTGTGGCGGCTAGGCCAGCAAAGATCGCAGAGGTTTGGACATCGATAAAGCCATCAGGAATATGCATGGATAAAGGTTAATGCAAACGATTTGCATCTGCCATTTATAGGCAGATAACCGTGACCTATTGTGTGCCCATGCGTAAATTCCTGGCCATGGTTCTGCTGGTAACCCAGCTGTGGCCGGTTCCAGCCACCGCCTCGACCTGCGGATGGGATCAATCCGCTGGCTGGGTGGCCCGGGAAAACCAAAATGCTGGCGATAAGAAATGGAGCGATGGAGTTCCATTGCGCTTCAGCGCTGACTTTTCACGCCGCAAAGATGTTCCACGAATCGAGGGCTACCTAAATGCAAGCAGCGCTACTTGTGGCGACAAATTAACGCTAACAACAGTTGGCTCCAAGAAATTTACCGCGTCGATTTATCGTATGGGTTACTACAACAACTCTGGCGCTCGCCTCGTAAAGCGTTTGAAATCACCAACACATATTTCGATTGATGCAAAGACTCCACCAGGTCAGTATCTAGTAAAGCTATCTAACAATCTACGTGCAGCAACTTTTGTTCCATTCTTAGTTTATGGAGATGCGCCAAGTGATCTCACTTTCATCTCATCGGTCTTAACGTGGCAGAGTTACAACCAATGGGGCGGTTCATCGCTATACAAAGGTCCTGATGGAGCACGTGAATCCGCTGCGAAGGTAGTGACATTTAATCGTCCTTACGACGGAGATGGTTCTGGTCAGTTCAGATATATGGAGCAACCACTACTCACCTTGATTGAAAAGTTAGGCATAGATACCAATTACGTTACAGATTTTGAAGTTGATAGAAACCCAACTGTCTTTGCTGCTACAAAGAATATTGCCGTTGGTGGACATAGCGAGTACTGGACTTTGAAAATGCGTGACTCGATTGAAGGTGCAGTTGCTGCAGGCGTAAACCTTATTGCCTTCGGCGGCAATACCGCGTATGCAATAACAGAAATTACAAACCGAGAAATTTCAGGTCGCTTACCGTACCGAGAAGTAAACCGCCCAGAATCCCTGTTGCTTGGTTCTCAATACTTTGCATTAGCAATCAAGAAAGACTTGGTTTCAAATAATGTCTGGCCCTTTAAGAGTTTAGGTAAGGATGCAGTGATTAAAGGTTTGTATGGTTATGAAGCCGATACCGCTTTAGGAACAATTGGTCCTGGAGTTCAAGTTGTTGCACGTTCAGCCATAAGCCCCACAGAAAAGGGGTATGTCGCAATGAGTACTTATTACAACGCACCAAGCGGGGCGTCGGTTCTCAATATGGGAACCAACGCCTGGGTCTGCGCCATCAATAACCGCTGCCCATGGGGACACGCCTTTGACCTGATCGCTCAAAAGCAGATCACAACGGTCACCACCGAGGTGCTTAAAGCGGTCAAAACTGGAAAATGGCCGGTGGCACAGATTGATTTCCCCAGTCGCCCTTAAGCAGATGCGTATAGGGTCACGCACATGAGCGAAGACGAAGGCATGGAAGAACTCGTCACCGAAGAAATGCTCTGGGATCGAATTCCAGAGGTAGAAGGTGAAGAACGTGCCAGCACTTATTACGAATTAAGTGCACGTATCTATGCGCGCGGACAATATGACGAAGCTTTGGCATTAGCCGAAACCGCTCGAGATATTTACTCTCAACTTGGCGCTTCGGTTTCATCTGAAGGTTTAGCACAAGCGTATTCGGCAATTGGTTACAACTTAAACCAACTCAAGCGCATGGATGAAGCTGCTAATGCAATGAGCAAAGCTGTTGAAATTTTGCGTGAGAACAAATCACCAATTGCATTAGAGCTTGCATGCACATTAGGTGAATGGTGGTACTCATCTAAGAACTACGACAAAGTCGTAGAAACTATGAATGAGTGTGCGCAAGAGCACCTTGTTGACGGAAATGAAATTGGCGCAGCAAATGATTTACATCTGATCGGTTGCGCAGAACGCGAGCTAAAGAATTATGAGAAAGCTATTGAAGCATTTAAAGAAGCACGTTCACTCTTTAAGCGAAACAAAGAAGTGATTCACGTTGCACGTTGTGATCAGAAAATGGCTTCATGTCTTATCGAATTAGGCGAGGGTGAACTTGCTTTAGAAACGGCACGTAAAGCGGTTGATGTATTTGAAACAGGTCACGATCATCGCCGCGAAACCTTTGCATCATTTGAATATGGCAAGGCACAAATCTTGCTAGAAAAATATGATGAAGGTCTGGCAACTTTGGAAAACGTGTTGGCGATCGTAAGCGAAGATGAGCCTAAGGATTTTGAGTTCATCGTTGACATCGAGTCTCGCATCGCCAAGATTTTGCGCATGCAAGGTCGAACTGAAGAAGCCGATGAGATCGAACGTCGCTTAAAGTCAGTTCAGGAAGCGTTGGAGGATGAGCCAGAGCGTGATCTCCTCAATTAAAGGTAAGGATCAGCTCAGCATCACCATGGTTTGTCTCGGCAATATCTGCCGTTCGCCCATGGCGGCCGCGGTTTTAGCTAACAAGAAAGCCGCGATTAAGAGCCCAGTAATCACAGTAGATAGCGCTGGAACAGGTCCTTGGCATGTTGGGCAAGGGCCACATCCATCCTCAAAAAAGATTTGGGAAAAGGCTGGCTACGCACATCAACACACAGCTAAGCAATTTACCGCCAATGATTTTTTCATCCACGACTTAATTCTTGTGATGGATTCAAGTAATTATCACAACGTTGTTTCATTAGCTGAAAATGATGAGCAGCGCTCAAAGGTTTATTATTTAAGAAGCTTTGACCCTGAACTACAACACATTGATCCGAGTTCAGCGGATTATTTTAAGTTAGAGGTTCCTGATCCTTATAACCAAAGTGATGAAGCGTATGAAAAAACTTTAGCAATGGTTGAACGAGCAGTAGATGGATTACTTTCCCAACTAACTTCTTAACGAGGTAAGTGCTGCAAAGCCCAGTGGTACATAGCAATCGCACCCGCAGCAGATGCGTTCATTGATCGTGTAGATCCGTACTGATTAATTTCATACAAGACTTCACACGCTGCGATCCCCTCATCGGACATACCTGCACCTTCCTGTCCAAACAAAAGAACACAACTTTCAGGAAGTTGTGCAGATTCCAATTGCTTTGATCCTGGCACGTTATCGATTCCGATAATTGGAAGCCCTTGATCTTTGCAGTACTTTGCAAAATCCTCAATCGTTGGATGGTGCATAACCGTCAGATATCTATCGGTAACCATTGCACCGCGCTTATTCCAATCGCGCTTTCCAACAATATGAACCCCGGCAACATTGAAGGCATTTGCTGTTCTAACGATTGAACCGATATTTAAATCATGTTGCCAATTTTCAATCGCGATCTGCAATTTATGACGCTTTGTGTTCAAATCAGCGACAATCGCTTCGACGGTCCAGTATCGATAGTGATCTAAGACATTTCGACGATCGCCATTCAGCAATAATTCAGGGTCGTATTGATCGCCTTCTGGCCAAGGCTTCTCATGAGGTCCAACACCCACAACAGGGAAAAATTCACCTGGGCCAATACTGGCGGGGGTGGTTGGAGATGACATGTAGGCACTCTAAACTGAATACATGTCAGCTATCAACACAGTCGTTTATGTAATCCACCTTTTGTCTGTTTTAGGCATTCTTGCTTTGCTGCTGCTTCAATGGAATAAAACCCCACGCAAACTTAATCCAGGAGTTCTACATGCAGGTCTGACTGCGTTGCTAGCTGGAATCGTTTTGGTCGGCCTACATAACAATGTGAAGCCAGATGAAGAGCTCAATCACATCAAAGTCGGGATTAAATTTATTTTTCTTCTAGTAATCCTTGTTCTTGGCTACACAAATGTAAAGAAGCCAGAACTTCCTAAGAATGTTTGGATGACGATGCTTGGTTTGACCGTCACAAATATTGTTATTGCCTCCTGGCGCTAGACAGAAATAATGTCTTTTCTGAAACGCTTTTTTGCAATCGCCCTTGCAATAATTCTTTCCATACTTCCTGCGCAAGCAGCGCTAGGCCCAGAATCAATTCCACCAATTTTTGATGAGCTCCTGAAAAGTCAAACCCTTTCAAATCCTGCGATGATTGTCATAGATGGAAATACAGGCGCAGTAATTTATGAGAAAAATGGTTTCTCACAACGCAAGCCTGCTTCAGTAATGAAGATTCTGACCGCTACCGCGACCCTTGAACATCTAGATGCGACAGCAACTTTTAACACAACGGTAAATATCAATCCCGAGCTGAAAACTGTAATTGTCCGTGGCGCATACGATCCTTGGATTAGCTTGGATCACAACACGGCACGCAAGATGAATCGCGCCTCACTGCCATACATCGGCTTTCGAACTATGAGTGCAGTAAAAGAGTTCAATGGTGGATCGCTCAAGAACTATAAAGTTATTTATAGTGGTCTTTACTCCCAGGATGTAGCTAATCTGAAAGCCTTTTGGGCAAAGCGAAGCTTTAAGCCGGTCATGAAATCTGTGACAGATGATGAAGCATTCATGGCGCTTGGAGAGCAGATAGTTTCTGAAAATTCTCCAACTGTGGCAGTGTTAATTGACTGGATTCTGTTGTGGAGCGATAACCTCATTTCAGAGCGTTTAGCACGGTTGTCTGCTAAAGCAGCTGGGTACAGCATGGATACCAAAGGCGTAGATAAGGTTTTTAGAGAAATCCTCGCAAAGTTTGAAGTAGATGATTCAAAGCTAGTCGTTGCAGATGCCAGCGGATTATCAAGAAAAAATAAGATCACCGCACATTTAATGGGTGAACTGCTTTACAAACTTCGCAAGGATGAGAATTTTGCATTGATTTATTCAGGTTTACCCGTTGGAGGAGTATCTGGAACTCTGCGAAGTCGCTTCTTAACTACGGCGCCTACTGCAGTGGGACTTGTTAGAGCAAAAACCGGAACTTTAAATGGAACCGCAACCTTGGCTGGATATGTTCAATCAACAGATCGTGAATACATCTTCGTAACTTTGGCAGATGAGATTGCAAAAGGAAATACCGCGCTGAACAAGGCACGTGCAGCAATCGATCGAGTTCTTGGAAGAATCGCTGCACCTAACATCCCTGCAGAGATCTCACCAGCACCCTAATTGTTTGAAAAGATCTTTATCTGACCTTTATAACAAGCTACCCAAGTATTGCCAGTTAGTTGATCGTAAGTAATTCCGATCGGTTCATTACATACCTTGATGTTCTGAGTCACCTTCATGTCACTTGTGCGAACGCGAGACATTGTGTCGCTCTTGTAGTTCACAACATATAAAGCTGAACCATCAGCTGAAATCGCAAGACTTCTAGCGGCATCTCCGGTCTTAACTGATTTGCCTGGCTTATTGGTAAGTAGATTCCAAGAAGCCACTCGCCCAGATAAATTCATGGTCACATACATAGTTGAGTTATCTGGAGACAACACAATCGCACGTGGGTTACTGCCGATTGGAATGTAAGAGGTGGAAAAATCTTGAAGGTTAATTACATGGATTCGGTTGCCACCCATTTCAGCAACGTAAGCTTTAGTTGAGTCGTTACTAATAGCTATTCCACGGGGATAACGCCCAATTTTGATGGTTTTTACAACCTTATTCTTCTCAACTGAAATCACCGAAACGGTGTAAGAACACCAGTTTGCTGCCAAGACATACTTGTTGTCAGGCGTTACTTCAACAACCTTTGGCACCGAGCCAACTTCGTATACAGAATCTATTGTGTAATCACTGCGGTTTATTCGGTACACGAAACTTTTGTCATAACCATCTGCCGGTGAGCAGGTGTCATGACCTTCTTTGTTGTATCCCTTGCCATACATCGCATAGTTGCTGACGTATAAATACTTTCCGTCAGGTGAAAAGCTACCTTCGACGGGAGCGCCTTTGTATGTTCCTGAATTCTTAGAAGCTCCAAAACTCTTTAATGAAACTGAGTCAGAGATGGTGTGCAACAGCTCAAAGGTTTTTGTGTCGTAAACCGTCACAGAGTGTCGATACATCATGTTGTGCGCACTTACAACGCCATCGCCAGAGGAGCGAACAGATTTAGGCGAGATAGATCCGTTGATTGTTTGGATCAACTTCATTGAGGGAGAAACAACTTCGCCCTGTGCCGGTGTTGCAATGACACAGAGCGAAATTACTAAAAATAAAGGTAAGAACTTTGAGCGCATTACCTAACTGTACTAGTTAGTCGTCATCCTCATCTTCATCATCTTCGTCATCATCGTGATGTCCGCGCCCGTGATGCTCATCATCGTCATCGTCATCATCATCTCCACCACCGGTAGGCAGTTTTGAGATCGACGGATTAGCTAACTTGCTTGCAGCAGCTGTACCAACAACGGCAGCGGTTACTGGATTAGAAACCGCAGATTTAACAGCGCTAACCGCGGTTGATGTAGGTGATGCTTGTGAATCTGTTGCTTGAACCGCATTTGCCGTCACAGCAGATGCTGGAGTCTCATTCTGGGTTTGGCCCATGACTGCGCCGACGCCGAGAATCAACGCTGCCACTAATACTGCGCTCACAGGTAGAGATTTCGAAACTTTGCGAAGCTCTGGCTTCTCATCCTTATCGGTGATCTCAAACCATTCAGGCTTGTTGTTCTCGGTCATTTGTTATCCCCTCGTTGAGAGCAAGGTAACTATTATCCCTGAGAGAGGTCTGGGAGGCGTACTGCGAAAGGCTGAGTAATCTTGGCGCGTGAGCAGCGCTATGCGGGGATATCTCGACCTAATGAAGTTACGAGTGGTGGAACTCTTACTCGTTTCAACTTTGCCTGCCATGGTTTTGGCCGCCGAAGGTTTACCAAATTTTGGATTAGCTTTCGCAACTATCTTTGCAGGAACTTTGGCTGCAGGAAGTGCGAATGCTTTCAATATGGTGATTGAAAGTGACATCGATAAGTTGATGGCTCGTACTGCAAAACGTCCAATTGTTACCGGTCAAATTTCCAGAAAAAATGCAACTCTTTTTGCAACATTCATTGGATTGCTTTCACTAGTTATTTTTTGGATTTTTACAACACCACTTGCAACTGTTCTAGCTTTGATAGCAATTATTTTTTACGTTGTTGTGTACACGATGGCGCTTAAGCAACGCACTGCGCAAAATATTGTTTGGGGTGGTGCGGCTGGATGCATGCCAGTTCTTATTGGGTGGGCAGCTGTCACTGATTCCTTATCACCAACTGCATGGGCATTTTTCTTTGTAATTTTCTTTTGGACTCCGCCACATTTTTGGGCGCTGGCAATTAAGTACAAGGATGATTACGCCGCAGCCGGAACTCCAATGCTTCCAGTTGTTGCAACTAAGGGTCGAGTTCTGAAAGAGATGTGGTTTCACACGGTTTTGATGATCGCCTCATCCGTGTGGTTGATTCTCTCTGCAGATCTTCCTTTGTGGTCTCTAGTAATGACTGTTGCTCTTGGATTGGTTTTCGCAGTACAACTAATCGCACTTAAAGAAGGTTCTTCTGAGTATGCAAAGGTTGCCGGAAAGATTTTCCAGTGGTCAATTACTTACTTAAGCCTGCTGTCAGTACTGCTGGTTGTCGCACAACTACTTAACTAAAGCTTGCTGCAAATCCTTAATCAAGTCGCTTGAATGCTCTAAGCCGACAGATAGTCGCAATACAGAAGGCGTGATTCCCATTTCAGCCTGAACTTCTGGAGACAAACGTCGGTGGGTTGTTGAGGCTGGATGCGTAATTAAGGTCTTGCTATCACCCAAATTGTTGGAAATATCAATAACGCGAAGCTTATTCATGAAGGCAAAGACCTGTGATTGATCACCATTGAATTCAATTCCGATTGTGGTTCCGCCACCGTTATTCATCTGCTTCATCGCTAATTCATGACCAGGGTGAGACTTAAGTCCTGGGTAACGCACAGATTTAATTGCTGGCTGCTTTTCTAAGAACTCTGCAACTGCTTGTGCATTTGCAACCATTCTTTCAACACGCATGTGCATTGTTTCCAGTGACTTAACAAGAACCCAGGCGTTAAATGCGCTCAGTGCGGGACCTGTGTGACGAACAAATGGCAAAAGCTTTTCCTGAATATAAGAAGCTGATCCCAAGAGTGCTCCTGCAAGTACGCGACCTTGGCCATCGATGTGCTTTGTCGCTGAATACATCACAACATCTGCACCAAGAGACAAAGGCTTTTGCAGAACTGGAGATGCCATAACGTTGTCAACGATTACCGTTGCACCAACCTTGTGTGCAAGTTCGCTCACCATCGCGATATCAACAATCTCAAGTAATGGGTTACTTGGAGTTTCGATAAATACAGCCTTCGTTGGCTTGTTGAGCGCTTTAGCCCAAACCGCAGGATCATTTCCCTTAACTAATTCAAAGGTGACGCCCCACTTGGGCAAGAATTCTGTAATTACTACGTGGCAAGAGGAGAACATTGC